>Ga0316190_10002206_pt1 | contig 14108 bp, 10 predicted proteins | sample Eddworburrow2_MG_FD_204929 | JGI IMG/M metagenome (GOLD analysis project Ga0316190, IMG submission 204929) | Coastal sediment microbial communities from Maine, United States - Eddy worm burrow 2 | ecosystem: Environmental > Aquatic > Marine > Coastal > Sediment | place: USA: Maine | collected... | reverse complement strand
CACCACCCCAACCACCTGGTGTGACGGCCTCTATGTCCACATCAATGAATAGGAATAAAATTCCCTTGGGCTATTCTCGGCGGCTTAAGCAAAGGCGTCAAGCCGTGGCTATAGAATTGATTAGACTATATCAATGCCACCCCAAATTGGCCTTCCTATGCCCCCACTCCTCACCTAGGATAAACAATAAGAATTGAGAAAATTGCCCAGGGAACAAGAACATGATGAAGGCACTGGTCAAAAAGCACGCAAAGCCGGGCATCTGGATGGAATCCGTGCCCAAGCCCAAGGTGGGCACCAATGAGGTGCTGATCAAGATCGCCAAGACCGGCATCTGCGGCACTGACCTGCACATCGTCAACTGGGACGACTGGGCCCAGCGCAATATCCAGACCCCGCGCATCATTGGCCACGAGTTCGTCGGCAAGATCGTGGAAATCGGCCCAGGAGTGGAGGGCTATAACGTCGGCGACCGGGTCACCGCCGAGGGGCACATTACCTGCGGCCTGTGCCGCAACTGCCTAGCTGGCAAGAAACACCTCTGCGCCAACGCCATCGGCATCGGCGGTGGGCGGGATGGTGCCTTTGCCGAGTATCTAGCCATACCGGCCAGGAATCTCTGGCAAGTACACGACGACATTCCCGATGATATCGCCGCCATCCTCGATCCCTTCGGCAACGCGGTGCACACCGCCCTCTCCTTCGATCTGATCGCAGAGGATGTACTCATCACCGGCGCCGGCCCCATCGGCATCATGGCCGCCGCCGTCAGCCGCTTCGTGGGCGCCCGCCATGTGGTCATCACCGACATCTGCGACTACCGCCTGGGGCTGGCCGACAAGATGGGCGTCTCCCGCAGCGTCAACGTCTCCCGTGACTCCCTGGAACAGGTGATGTGCGACCTCAAGATGTCCAACGGCTTCGACGTGGGCCTGGAAATGTCCGGCAACCCGGATGCCTTCAACAGCATGATCAAGAATATGTATCACGGTGGCAAGATCGCCATCCTGGGTTTCCTGCCCCCCACCACCGAGATCAGCTGGGACAAGGTGATCTTCAAGGGGCTGCATCTCAAGGGCGTTTATGGCCGTGAGGTATTCGAGACCTGGTACAAGATGGCCCAGATGCTGCGCAGCGGACTCGACATCTCACCGGTCATCACCCACCGCTATGCCATAGATGACTATCAAGCAGCCTTCGAGACCGCACATTCAGGCAAGTGCGGCAAGGTGATTCTGGAATGGGATTGATAAAGGGTTAGAGGAATCAATAATGAAAGCCGACCAACGATTCCAGACAGAGCTGGATGACATCCGCAAGGAAGGCCTGTACAAACAGGAACGCATCATCACCACCCCCCAGGGTGTAACCATCAGCACCCAGGAAGGGGGCGAGGTACTCAACTTCTGCGCCAACAACTACCTGGGCCTGGCCAATCACCCGAAGCTGATCGAGGCCGCCGTCCAGGCCCTGCACAGCCATGGCTTCGGCATGGCCTCGGTGCGTTTCATCTGCGGCACCCAGGACCTGCACAAAGAGCTGGAGCACTCGATTGCCAAGTTTCTCGGCACCGAAGACGCCATCCTCTACACCTCCTGCTTCGATGCCAACACCGGCCTGTTCGAGACCCTACTGGGGGAAGAGGATGCCATCATCAGCGACGCTCTCAATCACGCCTCCATCATCGACGGTGTGCGCCTGTGCAAGGCCGTCCGTTACCGCTATGCCCACAGCGATATGGGCGACCTGGAAAAACAACTCAAGGCAGCACAACAGCAACGCACACGATTGATCGCCACTGATGGTGTGTTCAGCATGGACGGTGACATCGCCCGGCTGGATGAAATAGTTGAACTGGCAGAAAAATATGATGCCCTGGTGATGGTGGATGACTCCCACGCCACCGGCGTCATCGGCAAGACCGGGCGCGGTTCGGCAGAGCACCACAGCGTCATGGATCGCATCGACATCTACACATCCACCCTAGGCAAGGCTCTGGGCGGTGGCTCCGGCGGCTTTACCGCCAGCCGCAAGGAGATCATCGATCTGCTGCGCCAACGCTCCCGCCCTTACCTCTTCTCCAATACCCTCACCCCATCACTGGTGGCGGCAGGCATCAAATCCCTTGAACTGTTGTCTGCTTCAACGGAACTGCATGACCGGTTGATGGACAGCACCCGCTACTTTCGCGAGCAGATCACCAAGGCCAATTTCGACATCAAGCCAGGTGAAAGCCCCATCGTCCCCATCATGCTCTATGATGCAAAGCTAGCTCAGGAGATGGCAGCAAGGTTATTGGATGAAGGCGTCTACGTTATCGGTTTCTTCTACCCAGTAGTACCCAAAGGACAGGCACGCATCCGCACCCAGATATCCGCAGCCCATACCAAAGAACATCTTGATCAAGCGATAGATGCTTTTGTCCGTATCGGGAAGAAACTGAAGGTAATCAATTAGGCACTAATTGAGCTGCATAACCCAAAGCGGACGGAGGCGCCTATCCTAGAATAGGCGTTTTTGTGTCAGAAGCAGCCAGTCAGGGACCTACAATCTTCAAAAAATGCTATATTTTCGCGAGGCTCCGCTTATTTACCCATGAAGCAGCCGGGGTCATTCGCTATCTCTTTGATTTAAACAGACATTAGATTAATTTCGGTCAAAAACTATAAATTGATAACGAGACCTCGGGTCTCGTTTATCTAACTGTTATACGCAAATCAAATGAAAGCACGATTCAAGCAAAAGGTTGAGTATCAAGGGACCGATATGACAATTGGAAAAACATATGAGGTTTTGGGAATAGAAGCAGATGATTACAGGATCATTAATGATATAAATATTCCATATCTATACAGTCCTGATCAGTTTGAAGTGGTGGACTCCAAGGAGCCAGAGTTCTGGTTTACATTTTATGGAGATGATGGTGAACGTTATTCATATCCAGAAGCATGGAACCACGCCGGTTTTTTCGAAGACTTTTTTGACGGCGTAGAGGCTGCTGTCACTCGATTCTGGTCAGATTGTGAGCGTTTATTCAATATAGACAAAAGCGTATAACAAAAACGTTAAGGCTCATCGGTTGCGCTATGCTAATTTTAATATTAAGAGGAACACTATCTTGAATGGTGAGCGGCTACACACATTATGCGATATCGCAACAGAGGCTCATGCGTGCATTCAGCGGGACTTCAAAGAGATTAATCCCATTGTGGGAGTCAATCAAAAAATGCGTGAAAACGGCGTGCCAGCTGACGCAATGACTATCGATTGCTTAAGAAGCGGGAAACGCATTATCCTTATATTGCATGATCATCATCCTGATATCATTCGATATCAATTATCCTTTAAGGATAAGGACCCGGATAATATATATGAGCATATTCAATTCAATGAACTGACAGCAAAGAAATTATACGATTTGATTGCAAGCTATTTCTCAAGCGCTACAAATTAGTATGATAGATTTTTGTTCCAACATTAGCCAAGCATTCTCTTAACAAGGCATTTAAGCGCAACGGCAAACAGTCGCTGCTTATTTAGGCGTTAAATGGCTGCTTTGTGTTGTCGGACTAAGGACATCATAATACCAGCGTCAGCTCTCGGATGTTTGGGGTCAGAATAAAACTCAACAAATCAGGTAAACTGGAGTTTTCACTCTGACCAAAATATAGTGAATAACGCGACTGCAGTACGGAAAACATGGGAACAGTTACGAACATTACAAAGGTAAAATTCTCCGTTGGTGAATTGGTTCATCATCGACTTTTCGACTATCGTGGGGTAATCGTGGATGTCGATCGAAATTTCCAAGGGACAGAAGAGTGGTACGAAACAGTTGCAAAGTCTCGGCCACCGAAGAATAAGCCTTGGTACCATATTTTAGTTCATGGAAGTAAGCATTCCACATATGTGGCTGAACGGAACTTGGAAACTGATAGTATCGTAGAATCCATAACTCACCCGATGCTGGAACACTTCTTTTCTGGATTCGTTGATGGTAAGTATGTTCGCAGGGAACGGGACAACTAGCCATGTAATTCCTAACAAGTGGGTCAAGCACGCGATTTCCAAATAATTATTTAGGGATTGAAGGATAAGCTGTGGCCTGGTCCCTTATTATTGATACACTAACCCGAATACCCTAACCGACCCGCTATCGTGTGAACGCAATGCAAGCAGATTTGTTAACTAAAGTCATTCTTCCCCTTTCTCTGTTTTTGATTATGTTTGGAATAGGGATCTCACTGAAGGTATCAGATTTCACGGAAGTGTTCGAAAAACCAAAAGCTCTTATGCTTGGCTTAATGGGTCAAATGATTTTGCTACCTACTGCTGCACTAGTTATTGCAATTATTTTTCAATTACCACCTGAAATAGCCGTTGGCTTGATAATCATTGCATTGGCCCCAGGTGGGGCAACCTCCAATATGTTCACCTATTTGTCACGCGGTGATGTCTCACTCTCAATCAGCTTGACTGCATTTATCAGCCTGGTTACACCTTTTACCATTCCACTACTTGCCGCTCTTAGCATGAATCACTTCATGGGGGAAAGTGCAGCCATTAATTTACCCGTAGTAAAGACCATTGTTCAACTCCTGATCATTACAGTCATCCCTGTTACGTTGGGTATGTTTACCCTCTCTCTCTGGCCAATTGCTGCCAAGAGAATGGAGGCGGCCATGAAGTGGTTCTCAATACTCTTCCTGCTGCTGATTATTATACTGATTGTTTTGAAAAATGCGGAAAATATGGCAGGTTATTTTGCACAAGCAGGCGCTGCAACCCTGGTTTTAAATTTAACTGTCCTAGCATTAGGTTACCTTCTTGCTAACTGGTCAAAACTCTCACATCCGCAATGCGTAACGATAGGCTTTGAGGTCGGCATCCAGAATGGAACCTTAGCGCTGGTAGTTGCAGGCACCTTGATCGGCAATGAAGTCATGATGATTCCCGCAGTTACCTATTCATTGATTATGTTCTTTAGTGGTGCTGCATTTTGGTGGTGGGTAAATAAAAGACGCCCGCTTGAGGTTAAAACTACTGATGAACAGTTGAAAACATAAGGACGCAACACATTGGTTATCTCTTTATTAACGCAGCATCAGAGCAATTGAAACCGCTAAATGCCATGGAGTAGACTGACACCTTCTATGTCAGCCTCTGCGGCCTAATTATACGGAGGTAACATGTCCCACAAGCTCTTCCAGCCCTTTGATCTAAAGTCACTGCCCCTAAAAAACCGCATGGTCATGGCCCCCATGACCCGCTGCCGTGCTGGTGAAGGCGATGTTCCGACCAGTCTCATGGCTGAATATTACACTCAGCGCGCAACCGCCGGCCTGATTATCACCGAAGGGGTGCCTGTTTCCCCTCAGGGACGGGGTTACCTCTGGACCCCTGGCATCTATACGGCAGAACAGGTGGCAGGCTGGAAGCAGATCACCCAGGCGGTGCATGACGCAGGCGGCAAGATCTTCGCCCAGATTTGGCACGTGGGACGAGTGTCTCATCAAAGCCTGCAGCCTGACGGTGGCGCCCCGGAAAGCCCTACCGATGAACAACCCGAGGGGGCAAGCTGCTTCGCCTATGATGAGAATAGCAACCCTGCCAATGTGCCGACTAGCCGGCCCCAGGCCCTGGACCTGGATGGCATCAACCGCGTTAAGAGAGCGTTTGTCCAGGCCGCCCGCAATGCCCTTGAGGCCGGGATGGATGGGGTTGAGATCCATGGCGCCAACGGCTACTTGTTCGATCAGTTTCTGAACTCTGTTGTGAACAACCGCGGTGATGCCTATGGCGGCACTACAGAGAATCGCTGCCGCTTCCTGCTTGAGGTTATGGATGCGGTGACCGAGGCAATCGGCCACGATCATACCGGCGTCCGCATCTCACCCAATGGCCGATTCAATGCCATGCCTGAGGACCCGGAGATGGAGCGCATCTTCCTCTATCTTGCAGACGCGCTCAACCGCCGAGGTATTGCCTATCTCCACATCAACGACCAGGCCACCTTCGGCATGCCTGCCATACCGGAAGGCCTGATCCCCAAGATTCGAGCCGCATTCCATGGCCCCATCATTCTCTGTGGCGGCTATGATGCCCCCCGCGCCAAGCAGGCCATCGACGATGGTCTGGCTGAGCTCATCGCCTTTGGTGTTCCTTATCTTGCCAATCCCGACCTGCCGGCACGGCTCGAGAATGGCTGGCCACTCAATGAGCCGGATCGTGACACCTTCTATGGAGGCGGGGAAGCGGGTTACACCGACTATCCCCTGTATGCGCCATAAACCTTGAAAACCTTAAAGCGGGATAGTCATGTCTGAAATAAAGTTCTCAAAGGAAGAGAAGGAAATTATTGTAAAAAAGATCCAGTTATATTTTTCTGAGGAGTTAGAGCGGGATATTGGGCAATTTGATGCTCAATTCCTCTTGGATTTCTTTGCTACAGAAATTGGCAGCTTTTTCTATAATCGCGGCCTTTATGATGCTCAAGCAATATTAGAGCGGCAAATCGAAGACATATCAGAATCCATATACGAGCTTGAGAAAATCACCGAGTTTCGTCGGTGAAGAAAAGAAGATAGTGAAGCAGTAAAAAGGGGCGGAGGTACTTGAGAAAAATTCACAATCAAAAACTCATGAATCTGATGAACTCCGCTTGAGCAAGCCCCGCCAGGCACTATAGCCCGTCATAAACGCCAGCGGCACAAACAGCAACGCCAGTATCTTGGTGGTCAAACCAAGATCAGAAAACAACAGCAAAAGAAAACCAGCCAATACAGCCAGATTCCAAAGAACCAAGATCAGATGATAAAAAATACGCATTGCTTCAATTTTCGGGTCAACTAAAAACCTGGATTTTTAGCATCGAGTATTCACTCGATGTGTTGTATATAGATAATGTATAAACCAAAATACCACAACACCGGTATACAGCAGTACAGGTAATCAAATTAAATGCAGATTTTGGTGGATGCGCTACGCTTATCCACCCTACGGGTTTCCCTTATTATGCGACGATCGGATGGGTAGGTGATGCCAAAGAGACTGAATACCACCCGCATCGTGATCATGGGTGCGGCGGGCCGCGATTTTCACAACTTCAACATGGTGTATCGTGACGACCCCGCCAGCCGTGTGGTTGCCTTCACCGCCGCTCAGATTCCTGACATCGCCGACCGCCGTTATCCCCCTGCCCTGGCCGGCGCGCTCTACCCTGACGGCATCCCCATCGTCGATGAAGGGGAACTCGAAACTCTGTGCCGCAAGGAACAGATCGATCAGGTCATTTTTGCCTACAGTGACATCAGCCATGCACGGGTCATGCACACAGCCTCCATCGCCTTGGCCGCAGGTGCTGATTTTCTGCTGCTTGGACCAGAGCACACCATGTTGCAGGCAAAGGTGCCGGTCATTGCCGTTTCTGCGGTCAGAACGGGCTGTGGTAAATCACAGACCACTCGTTGGCTATCGAAGCTATTAAAGCAGCAGGGCATCCGGGTTGCAGTAATTCGCCACCCCATGCCTTATGGCGACCTTGAACGCCAGGCGGTGCAGCGCTTCTCCACCCCTGCCGATCTGGAGGCTGCCGAGTGCACCATCGAGGAGCGGGAGGAGTATGAGCCGCATCTCGCCCTCGGCAATCTTGTCTATGCCGGGGTAGATTACGCCAGAATACTGGAACAGGCTGAAAAGGAAGCGGATGTCATCCTGTGGGATGGGGGCAATAACGACTTTCCCTTCATCTGCCCGGACCTGCATATCGTCATGGTCGATCCCCTGCGCCCCGGAAACGAGACCACCCATCATCCCGGCGAGGCCGTGTTGCGCATGGCGGACATCGTCATCGTGGCAAAGGCGAATACCGCAACCGATGCCGATATTCAGCAGGTGACCGACAGCGCACACAACATCAATCCCAAGGCGACCATTGTTCGTGGTGCCTCACCGGTGCAGTTGGACAATCCAGAGGCGATACGTGGCAGGCGGGTGCTAGTAGTGGAAGATGGCCCGACCATCACCCATGGCGGCATGTCCTATGGGGCGGGCTATGTTGCCGCCATTGAGGCCCAGGCCGGAGAGATCATTGATCCGCACCATACTGCAGTCGATGAAATCGCCTCGCTTTATGAACAGTACCCCCATATCGGTTCGGTACTGCCCGCTGTGGGTTATCACCCTTCACAACTTGAGGCACTGCAGGAAACCATTAACGCGGCTGACGCCGATCTGGTGGTGGCGGCAACACCCTGCAATCTTGGGGCACTGATTAAGATTAACAAGCCCGTTGCACAGGTAAGCTATGAATTTGCAGAGATGGGTGAGCCGGGGCTTGGCTGCCTGGTGAAAAAGTTCTTAGCGGAAAGAAATCTTTAGAACAAGCTAGTATCCCAACCGATATCAACAAAAGCATCACTATTGATCACCGTGCCGGCTTTCCCCTTTAAGATGGCACCGGCATCCTTAAGCTGACCGATCCCCGCAATACGACCCGTACGCTCGACAAAATCACATGCGGCCTCAACCTTTGGCGCCATGGAGCCCGCTGCAAAAGAAAGCCTGGCCAAGGCCCAAGGGGATATGCGCTGAATGGCCTTCGCCGCTTTGGTGCCCCAGTCTCTATAAACCGCATCCACATCGGTGAGCATGAGGAGGACATCGGCCTTCAGCTCTCGGGCCAGCAATGCACTTGCCCGATCCTTATCGATCACCGCCTCGATACCGACCAGACTGCCATCCTCCCGATGTACAACAGGGATACCGCCGCCACCGGCACAGATCACCGTCACGCCCTGGCTGACCAGTTGCTCAATAACACCCAGCTCACAGATTCGTTTGGGCTGCGGTGAAGGCACCACCCGCCGGTAGGCGGCGCCGTCAGGGGCGATACTCCATCCCCGCTCCTTTGCCAGGCGTTGCGCCTCCACCTTGCCGTACACGGGTCCGATGGGCTTGGTGGGCTGTTTAAAGGCGGGGTCCTTGGGGTCCACCTCGATCTGGGTCAACAGGGTTGCACAGCAGCTATCCGGTGGCAGCAGGTTGCTTAGCTCCTGCTCAATGAGATAACCGATCATGCCCTCGGTCTCCGCATCCAGGATGTCGAGAGGGTAGCTCTCCTCCGACTTATAGGCGGCACCCTGCAGTGCAAGCAAACCAACCTGGGGGCCGTTGCCGTGGGTGATCACCAGTTCATGTTCCCGGGCAATGGGGGCCAATGCCTCGGCTGCGATCCTGATGTTTTGGCGCTGGTTGTCTGCGGTTAAGGGTTCACCCCGCCTTAGCAGGGCATTACCACCCAGGGCCACCACCACCCTCACCGCTCAATCCCCCAAGGTAGCGACCATGACGGCCTTGATGGTGTGCATGCGATTCTCCGCCTGATCAAACACAATGGAGGCCCTGGACTCAAACACCTCCTCGGTTACCTCCAGGGCTTCGAGACCATACTGCTGGTAGATCTTCTCACCAACCCTGGTTTCGCGATTGTGGAAGGCGGGCAGGCAGTGCATGAATTTAACCTTGGGATTGCCCGTCATCTCCATCAGCCGACGATTGACCTGATAGGGCTGAAGCAGTTTGATGCGCTCCTCCCACACCGAGTCCGATTCACCCATGGAGAGCCAGACATCGGTATAGATGAAATCAACCCCCTTCACGGCACGGGCCACATCATCAGTAATGCAGATGCGGGCGCCTGAATTCATGACGATGTCCCTGCACTTCTGTGCCAGATCGGGGTTTGGCTGGAGTGATTCCGGGGCGGCGATGCGAAAGTCCATGCCCATCTTGCAGGCCCCCACCAACAGGGAATCCGCCATATTGCCGCGACCATCACCGAGGAAGCAGAACGAAATGTCGTGCAGGGGCTTATCCGAATATTCCAGCATGGTCATCAGGTCTGCCAGGATCTGGGTCGGATGGTACTGGTTGGTCAGGCCGTTCCACACCGGCACCCCATGTCGCCCCAACTCCTCCACCACCGCCTGATCAAAACCCCGGTACTCGATGCCGTCATACATCCTGGCCAGCACCCGGGCGGTATCCTTCATGGTCTCCTTATCACCCATCTGCGAACCACTGGGGCCGATATAGGTCACATGGGCACCCTGATCATGGGCCGCCACCTCAAAGGCGCAACGGGTACGGGTCGAATCCTTCTCAAAGATAAGCGCAATATTCTTGCCTGTCAGTTGCAGCTGCTCAGTACCCGCATACATGGCAGCCTTCAACTCCATAGCCAGGTCCAGCAGATAACGGATCTCCTGGGGCTTAAAATCCAGGAGTTTGAGAAAATTCCGGTTTTTGAGATTGGCTGTCACGGCACTACCTATTGTTATTAGTCCCTAATCACTAAAGGTAGCCCGGATGCATTGAAATGGAATCAGGCATTAAAAAGAGAATCAACCAGATCAGCGTCAACCCCGGCAATAAGCACGAATCAATAGGACCAGTCCTGCCATCCCTTCAAGGCCGGGTAATAGAGACCCAGTCGTATTGGCCGTTGCTCCAGCTTCTTGAACACCCGGGCGTAGTCTTCAAGCTGCCCACGATAGCGCTCCTTTTCCCGTTCCAGAAATGCCTTTGGGTCACCACCTTCATGGCTGCCTGTCTTGTAGTCGATAATCCAGCGGTTACCTTGTTCGTCAATGAAGGTGCGGTCGATGACCATGCGTTGGATCTTGCCGTCGATCACTGCAGACAGCGGATATTCACAGCGGATATCCTGGTGCCGGTCGGATAAAACCCAACGCCCACGCTCATCCGACAGAACATTGCTTAAGGCCTGCATCACCCGTGACAAGGCCTCACTCAACTGTTCCGGTACCACGCCTTCCCGCAGCAACATTTGCCGGGCGGCCGGACCATAGGCCTCCACATTCACCTGAGACTCTGGCGCCAAGCCAGATTGCCCCAGGCGTTGCAGCAGGCGATGAGCAACCACACCCACGGCACGGGCCATCTCCCCCGCCCAGTCAAACTCCACAACCGGCGCTTCCGGCACGGCCTTGACCTCAATCGCTCGAATATTCTCTGGTGCCAGCGGGCAGTTCCATTTGGAAGCCAGGCGGCTATAGGTGAGCGGCCTTGCCGCCGTGGTCTCGGCTTCCATGTCCTCATCCGCTTGCACATGGGCGGCATGGGCCTCACTGAAAAAGGGCTCCACCGCCGGCCAGAGTTGTCGCAGCAGACTGCCTTCCTTGGGCCTGATCTCTGACTTTGAATTGCTCTTAACGTGCCCAAGCAGATGGAGCCCCTTCTTGGCCCGGGTCAGGGCCACATAGAGCAGACGCCCATTTTCGAAGCGTGCCCGCTCCGCATCCAGGTGTTTGATGTAGTTGGCGGTCTGATTAAACTTGTCAGCGGCAGACTTGATGGGACCGAACATAAGCTCGGCCTGGCCATCCTGCCCGACACGCTCCTCCCAATAGAGTAGCCGTGCCTCATCCGGACGGGGGCCCTTGCCCAGGCCGGGGATGATCACCCGATCGAACTCCAGACCCTTGGCCTTGTGGATGGTCATGATCTGCAGGCGGCCGTCCGCCGCCGGCAGGGCAAACAGCTGATCCACGCATTGCTTGAGTGTTTCCGGGCTGAGGACATCCTGCCGCTCCGCCAGTTGCTCAAGCTGCTGGAAAAATACCTCGGCATCCTCGAGATTGGTGTCATCTGCGACACAGGCGGGACCGCCCAGGGCGATCCAAACGCCCTCGATCCATGGGCGCAGGGGACGGCGCTCCCGCTCGGCCAGGGCCGTGTCCAGAACAGGCAATACCCGCTGCAGGCGCTGACGACCATCCTCACTCAGCTGAACCAGGCAATCCGGATCATGCAGCAACCCCATGAGGGTCCGGGCATGTTTGGCGCGATCATCACCGGTGAGGGCATGCAGATCGGCCAGGGTCAGGCCGCAATAGGGGGCGCGCAGCAGGGCAAACCAGCTGATGCGGTCCCCCAGATGCAGCAGGGCACAGCTCAGGGCCAGCAGGTCCTGAATTACCGGCCGCTGGGTCAATTTGTCGATCTCAACCGCCTGGAAGGGGATGGACCTTTCCTTCAGCAGAGACGCAATCTCCGCCACATGGCCCCTGCTCCTGACCAGGATGGCTGTGCTCTCTTGCTCCTCGGGGTCCTTCACCCTCGCCTGCTCGAGGATCCGGATAACCTGCTCTGCCTCCGCACCATCATCACGCTCGATAAAGGGATAGACGGTAACCGCTTCACCAGACATCAAGGGCTTGCTGGCATCCGACGGGGCATAGCTGACCGCACCCTGGCGCTTGTCACTGTGCCTGGGCAGGATGTTAGGGAAGTTGTCATTCACCCAGTCGATAATGCCCTGCTGGGAGCGGAAGTTGACCGACAGGCGCAGGGGCTCGAGGGGCACATTGCCCAGCCTGCCCTCCCAGGCGTCGAGAAAGAGCCCCACCTCCGCCTCACGGAAGCGGTAGATGGACTGCATGGGGTCGCCCACCAGGAAGAGGCTGCGACCATCCCCCGGCTCCCAGCCGGCGGTGAGCCGGTGGAACAGGTCAAACTGGTTCTGGGAGGTATCCTGGAATTCATCCACCAGCAGGTGGCGAATCTGATAGTCCAGGCGCAGGGTGAGATCCGTGGGCTCATCCTCCGTGCCCAGGGCCTGCCTGGCCCGCAGGGCCATCTCGATGAAATCCACCTCACCGCGCTGAGCGAACACCAGATTCAGATGGGTGGCAGAGCGCAGCAACAGTTTGAACAGGGCCTCGATTACCCGCCACTCGATATCGGAGTAGCTGGGCCGGGGCAGGATGCGCAGGGCGGCCAGGGCCTGACGAAAGGGCTCCTCACCCGCCAACTCCTCCAGCAGGGACTGCATGCGCTGCTTCATCTCCTTGAAGCGGGCTTTCTCCTCGGGGTTCTCGCCCTCCTTTTCGGTGGGAAAACCCTGCCTCTTGGTAATGCCTCGGGCGCTGCGCCACTCGTCCTTGCCGGTCAGCAGCAGCTCCAGCAGGGCCCGCCACTGATCGAGTGCAGCGATGGTTGCGGGGGGAAGCCGCTCAAGATCACGACAGGCAGCCAGGGTTGAATCGGCATCGAGATTGTTCGCAGCAAAACGGGCCAGGGCCGGCAGCTCCTCCACCACCTTAGGGGGTGCAGCCCCCAGGAGTCGCGCCAGGGCCTCCTCGATTAGCCGCTCCAATACCCCTTCGATCTCCTCCCGCTGCAGGCTGGGATGGCCCGGGTCCGCCACGTGGCGCAACCATTGGTCGCGCCGGCCCAGCATTTCGGCTATCAGCCGCTGCAGCTCATCCATACGATTATCACGGTGGCTCAGCAGCAGGGCCAGGGCGTCCGACCACTCGTCCCCCGACTCCAGCTCTTCCAACATCGCCTGGGCCGCCTCCAGATAGAGGGCCTGGGCATCTTCAGCAATTCCCGGGACGGCACCAAACTGGGACAGCAACGGCATCTGGCGGGCCAGCTCCAGGCAGAGGGAGTCGATGGTCTGGATACGCAGGCGTGCGGGTGCCTCCAGCAGCCCCCAGCCCTGCTCCTGGTCCCGCATCAGGGCTGCACGAGCCAGCTCCCAGGTCTTGCGCTCATAGGCCTCCGCCGGTTCAATCCCGGCGCGTGCCGCCGCCAGGGAGTGCAGGATACGGCTGTGCATCTCCGCTGCTGCCTTACGGGTGAAGGTGATGGCGATGATCTCCTCCGGCGATTCCACCTTGGCCAGCAGGCCCAGAAAGCGCTGGGTTAGCAGGCCGGTCTTGCCCGAACCGGCGGGGGCCTGGACGATGAAGGAGGTGGCAGGATCAAGGGCGGCCTCCCGGGCCACCTGGTCCTTCAGCCGGATGGGCTCACTCATCACCGCCCTCCTCTAGCTCGGCAACAGCAAGGGCTTGCTCATGGATACGACACAGGGCCGCCAGGGGACAGTAGGAGCTGTCGCAGGTCTTCAGGCCGTTCTTGGGGTCCACCGCCGCCCGGCCCGCCTTGAACTCACCGGCCAACCGCGTCACCGTCTCCTGCCAGGTCTCGAGCACTGCCGGCCACTCCTCCATGGCCTGTTTGAGCTGGGTATTGCGGCTGGGCAGCCCCGGGATCAGACCATCCTCCTTCACCACGCC
>Ga0316190_10002204_pt1 | contig 14111 bp, 16 predicted proteins | sample Eddworburrow2_MG_FD_204929 | JGI IMG/M metagenome (GOLD analysis project Ga0316190, IMG submission 204929) | Coastal sediment microbial communities from Maine, United States - Eddy worm burrow 2 | ecosystem: Environmental > Aquatic > Marine > Coastal > Sediment | place: USA: Maine | collected... | reverse complement strand
CCGGGATATCTTTCAGGCCGGCAAGAGTGTCGATGGCATCAGCGCAGTCAAGCCGGCGGCCGAGGTCGTGACGGAGTACGCAACGGCGCTGCAGCAAGAAAATTCGTAACTATTCACCACGGAGGCACAGAGAACACAGAAAATGTACTTTGAGTAAGCCCCGAAAAATAGCATGAACCAATGCGCCAGGATTCTGTTATTTTGCCGTTTTCGTACGATTTTATTACACAGCGTCTCTGTGTGCTCCGTGTCTCTGTGGTGTACTGAAGGGTTACAAAAATTCAAGTGATCCGCAGGAACGCCTCGCAAGAGCGATCTCCAGAAGCCGGAAAAATCGCGGCTGTGATTCGCTCCTACATGTAATCCGGTTGTTCCTGTAATTCGCGCAGGTAACGAAACAGCAGCCTGGAGGCACGTGGGGGTTGCCCGCTGTCATGTTCCTTGCGCGCTTGCCTGGCGAGCTTGCGCAGGTGCTGGCGGTCCGCATGCGGGAACTGCGCCAGTACCGCGGGCAGCGCACTGTCACCGTCCGTGAGCAGCTGCTCACGCAGCGTTTCGAGCAGGTGGAACTCACGGCTGTGCAAGTCATGTTGTCTGTTCCTGTCCTCCAGCGCCTGCCTCACCGGTGCCACGTCGATGTCCTTCATCAGCTTGCCGACGTACTGCATTTGACGCTTGCGGGCACCGTTGGAATGGATTTTTCTGGCCGTGTGCAGCGCATCCAGCAACACATCCGGCAACATCAGCTGGCGTAACGCATCGTCACTGAATTCGAGCAACGCCTCGCCGAGCTTCTTCAGTTCCTGCAATTCGCGCTTGCGCCGGGATTTGCTGATTTCGTCCTGCTCGTCGTGATTCGTCTCGTGCATGGCCTGACGTGTGGAGTTGTCGGGGTACACAGCATAGCCGTTTCCTCCGGATTTGTCCGCTGCCCGTGTGACCGGTAGAATCACCGCTCCCGACCACAGGACCGCAAATGACCGATAAAAATCTAATAGAACAGGACTCACCGTTTCCCGAGCAGTCACAGCTTGAAGACATGGTGCAGCAGGTTATTCAGCAGGCGCGCAATGCCGGTGCCGACGGTGTCGAGGCCGGCGTCAGTGTCGATGCCGGCCTGTCGGTGACGGTGCGACTGGGTGAGACCGAGACACTGGAATACAATCGTGACCGTTCACTCGGGTTGACGGTGTACTTTGACCAGCGCAAGGGTTCTGCCAGTACCGCTGACTTCGGGCCGGAAAGCCTGTCCGCAACCGTCAGGGCAGCCTGTGATATCGCACGCTATACCAGCCGTGATGAATGTTCCGGGCTCGCGGATGCTGATCGCATGGCGACGCTGATACCCGACCTGGACCTGTACCATCCCTGGGGACTGGATGCCGAGCAGGCCATTGTGGTGGCAACCGAGTGTGAGGCTGCAGCCCTGCAGGTTGATCCGCGCATCGAGAATTCCGAGGGCGGCACGGTGTCCAGCTACGTCGGCATGCGCGTCAAGGCCAATACGCATGGTTTCCTTGCCGGTTATCGCAGCAGCTATCACAGCATCAGCTGTGCCGTCATCGGCAAGCAGGGTGACGAAATGCAGCGTGATTACTGGTCATTCTCGGCGCGTGATCCTGCAGACATGCTATCGGCCGCGGAGACAGGGCGCATCGCCGGTGAGCGTACCGTCAGACGACTCGGTACGCGGCGCCTGACAACGCGACAGGCACCGGTAGTGTTCGCGGCTGATATCGCCAGCAGCCTGTTTGGTCATTTTATCTCTGCGGTCAGTGGCAGCAGTCTGTATCGCAAATCCTCGTTCCTGCTGGACCACCTTGGAAAGCAGGTGTTTCCGGAGTACCTGCATATTCACGAACAGCCATTGTTGAAAAAGGGGCTTGGCAGTGCACCCTATGACGGCGAGGGTGTTGCGACACAGGCGCAGGACTTTGTCAGGGACGGTATCCTGCAATCGTATGTGCTGAACAGTTATGCGGCCCGCAAGCTGGGCATGACCACTACCGGCAATGCCGGTGGGGTGCGCAACCTGACCATTGATGCGGGTGACAAGGATCTCGGTGAAATCCTGCGCAGTATGGATACCGGGCTGCTGGTGACCGAGTTAATCGGTTTCGGGGTGAATAATGTCACGGGTGATTATTCCCGTGGTGCTGCCGGATTCTGGGTTGAAGGGGGAGAACTACAGTACCCGGTTGACGAGATCACGGTGGCGGGCAACCTCAAGGACATGTTCATGCACATTGTCGAGGTCGGCAATGATGTCGACGTGCGTGGCAATACCCGTACCGGCTCGGTGTTGATCGAGGAGCTGACAATCGCGGGTTCCTGATCGCCGCAACCCACGGATATATTGAATCTAGGAGCGCCGTCCCCGGCGCGATTCGGTGTGTGATAAAAAACAATCGCGCCGGGGACGGCGCTCCTACGGGTGTGTCGATCAGTGTCGGAGCGGTTTGCCTGTCAGAGCAGGAACAGCGTCCCCAGTCCCAGGAACACCATGAACCCGACCACATCCGTTACCGTGGTCAATATAACGGTACCGGCATGTGCCGGATCGATCTTCATACGCGTCAGCAGAAACGGAATGCTCATGCCGGCGACGGCGGCGCACAGCAGGTTGATAATCAGGGCCGCGCCGATGATGTAACCGATGTTGGCGTTCTTGAACCAGACAGCCGATATCACCGCGACCACCACTGCCCAGGCGGCACCATTGAGCGCGCTCACGGAGATTTCCTTGTACATCAACCAGCGGGCATTGCTGACCCCGATCTGGCCGAGTGCCAGCCCGCGAATCACGATGATGAGTGTCTGGCTGCCGGCGATGCCGCCCATGCTGGCAACGATGGGCATCAGTACCGCCAGAGCAACCACCTGTTCAATGGTCGCCTGGAACAGCCCGATGACCCACGAGGCCAGGAACGCGGTACACAGGTTGATGCCGAGCCAGACGGCGCGCCGGCGCGCACTCTTTATCACCGGTGCGAAGGTGTCGTCTTCTTCATCCAGACCGGCGAGGCTTAACAGCGAGTGGTCGGCATCCTCGCGAATCACGTCGACGACGTCATCAATGGTAATGCGGCCGATCAGTTTGCCTGCGTCGTTGAGGACCGGTGCTGACACCAGGTCGTGATTCTCGAACATTCTTGCAACTTCCGTGTCCGGCATATCCGCTGGAATGGCGGTAATGTCGCTGTCCATGACCTCGGCGACCGTTAAATCCGGATCACGGGTAAGCAATATCCTCAGTGGCAACACGCCCTTGAAAGTGTCGTCCCGGTCGACAACGAACAGGCTGTCGGTGGTCTCGGGTATGTCTATGTGCAGCCGCAGATAACGCAGTACCGTATCCAGCGTGACATCGGCGCGCACGGTCACCACGTCGACGTTCATCAGTCCGCCGGCGCTGTCCTCGGGATAGTACAGCACCGAAATCAGTCGATCGCGGTTTTGCTGGTCCATGGCGCCCAGCACTTCCTGGATGACGCCACCGGGAAGGTCCTTGATCAGATCAGCCAGGTCATCCGCATCGAGGCCTTCTGTGGCTGCGACCAGGGCATCGGATTCCATATCATCGATGAGACCGGCACGCACCTCGTCGTTGACCTGAACCAGGGTTTCGCCATGGTCTTCCGGGGCAACCAGTTCCCAGAGTTGTTCGCGCGGACCGTGCGGGACAGATTCGATGAGGTCGGCGATTTCACCGCTGTGCAGGGTGCCGAGCAGGTCACGGACCTCACCGGCGTCACCCGAGTCGAGTGCCTGGGTGACGAGTTCCAGCTGGGTTTCTGTTGTCTGTGTATCTGTTGAATCGGTCATGGCTGCATGGAATCGCTGTCAGCAGAGGCAGGCTGCACGCTGCCGGACAGCACGCAGTGTAACAGCAGCTTACGCATTCGGTAAGACAGGCGCGTCGTCTGTAGCGAATATTTCAGTGGTTGTTGCGGTTCAGTGAATCGACACGGTTCGGTATGCGACCGGCCTTGGTGTTATCCAGCAGTTCCTGTACCAGCGGGATGAGAGCGGTGATGGTGCTGCTATTGATGACGCGTTTGACTTCCTGCAGGGCGGTGTGATGCATGCTGAATTCATTCAGCCCCATGCCGAGCAACAGGCGGGTGTAACGCGTGTCACCGGCCATTTCGCCACACATCGACACCGGGATGCCGGTGGCCGCACCGGCATCAATGGTCATCTTGATGAGTTTCAGGACCGCGGGATGCAGCGGGTCGTAGAGGTAGTTCACCTCGTTATCGACGCGGTCTATCGCGAGTGTGTACTGAATCAGATCGTTGGTCCCGATGGAAAGAAAGTCCATGTGGCTGGCGAACTCGAATGCAGACAGGGCGGCTGCCGGCACCTCGATCATGGCACCGATCTCGACATCCGGTGAGAATGCCAGTGATTCACGCTGCAGCGCATTCCTGGTGTCGTTAATGAGGCTGAGCACCTGGTGCAACTCCTGGGTGTTGCACAGCATCGGTATCATCAGCCTTACCGGGCCGTGTGCCGAGGCCCGCAGGATGGCGCGTAACTGCGGTTTGAACAGCGAGTGGTCCTTGAGACACAGGCGAATGGCACGCAAACCCAGTGCCGGGTTGCTGCAGCTGCGGCTGCTGCCATCGACCTGTTTGTCAGCGCCCATGTCGAGGGTGCGTATGGTCAGGGGTTTGCCCCTGAGCGCCTCGATGACACTGACATAGCAGTCGTACTGTTCCTCCTCATCCGGTGGTTGAGTGCGGTTCATGAACAGGAACTCGGTGCGGTACAGGCCGACGCCACTGGCGCTTTCGCGGCTGACCGCATCGATGTCTTCCGGCAGTTCAATGTTTGCCATCAGGGTGATGGGCATCCCGTCCCGGGTAATGGCGGGCGTGTCGGTGAGCCGCGTCAGTTCCAGCTGTCGCTGGTACTCCAGTTGCTGGCGTTCACGGTAGTGATCCAGTGTTCGTTCATCCGCGCCGGCGATGAGTATGCCCTGCAGACCATCGAGGATGACCGTTTCGCCATCCCTGATGTAACGCCGTAAACCCTGGGTGCCAACCAGTGCCGGGATCTGCATGCTGCGTGCAAGAATGGCCGTATGCGACAGCGGGCCGCCACATTCGGTCGCAAATGCGCTGATACCCTGGTGTTCGAGCAGCACGGTTTCAGCCGGGGTGAGGTCATAGGCCAGCACGATGGTGTTATCCAGGGGCACGCCGTCGTTGTATGCCTCGTTTTGATCACTGTCCATCAGGATCCGTTGCAGGCGGTTAATGAGATGGTCAACATCATCACGGCGGGTGCGCAGGTAGGCGTCATCCATCTGCTCGAATACGGCAACAACGGTATCGCGTTGCAGCTTCAGCGCCCACTCGGCGTTGCAGCCATGTTCACGGATCAGGTCGACAGACGAGGTCACCAGGGTTGCGTCATCGAGCATCAGCAGATGGGTGTCGATGAAAGCGGCGATATCAACACGGGTACTTTCCGGAATGCGTACCCGGATATCTTCAAGTTGTTGCCGGGCGCAATTGACTGCCTCCAGAAACCGTGCGACCTCGTCTTCAATCAGGTGTTTCGGGATGGCACTTTCAAGGACCTCTACCGTGCCGCGCAGAATGAGATGTGCCTTGCCGATGGCAATGCCGCGGGAGACGCCGATTCCGGAAAGTGCCAGGCTCATGTCCTGAATGATCCTCCGTTTACCCGATCAGCCGGGTCTTGCTACTCGTGCTCGCCGAAGCGCTCCTCGACCAGCTTGACGAGGCTGTCCGCGGCTTCAACTTCGTCAGCCCCCTGCGTCTTGATGATCAGCTCGGTGCCGCGTGAGGCCGCCAGCATCATGACACCCATAATGCTTTTACCGTTGACCTGTTGTCCATTCCTGGCCACATCGACGTGACTGGAATAAGATGAGGCCGTCGTGACGAACCTGGCAGCCGCCCTGGCATGCAGGCCGAGCTTGTTAATGATAGTGACGGGCCTTTGCTGCATGTCAGGACCCCTGTTTGCGGCTGGTGACGACGATACCGTCGCGGGCGCCGTTTGCTGCCTTGTCACACAGTGCCTCGAGACTCATATCCGGGTAATTAAGTATGCGTAACAGCATCGGCAGGTTGGCACCCGAGATAACGCAGGCGTTGTGTGTCTCGATCAGGCGGTTCGCAATATTGCTCGGCGTGCTGCCGTAGAGGTCTGTCAGTACCAGTACGCCAGTGCCGTCATCGAGCGTGTCGCATAGCTTGCCTGCCGTCTCGAGTAACTGCTCGGGGTCGCAGTCTGCATCGACGGCGATGGCTTCCGCAACCAGCGGACAGCCACAGAGAATCTCCTTCGCTGCATCCAGCATGTCATCGCCGAGGCTGCCGTGCGTAATAAGTAACAGGCCAGTCATTATTCGAGTTCCCTGTGTCGTTTGACGATTTCAGCCGCTTGCCCGTCAAGCGCGCGCGCCAGTTTTTCTACCAGATACACCGAGCGATGCTGGCCGCCGGTGCAGCCGATGGCAATGCTCAGGTAACTGCGGTTATCAGCCTTGAAGTGCGGTATCCATTCACTCAGGAACTGTTCCAGCTGTTTGTAGTACTGCTGTGCGATGGCTTCCTGGTCAAGGTATTCACTGACCCCGGCATCCATTCCGGTAAGTGCGCGCAGCGAGGGTTGCCAGTACGGGTTAGGCAGACAGCGCGCATCGAAAATAAAATCAGCATCTGTCGGCAGCCCGTGTTTGTAGCCGAAGGAGCGCAACAGCAGTGAAAATTCGCTGTTCCCGGAGTTGCCGTGAAATTCCATGATCAGGTCGCGAAGCTGGTGAACATTGGTGCGACTGGTATCAATGAACATGTCGGCGTTGGCCGTAATCGGAGTCAGCAGGCTGCGTTCCTTTATGATGGCATCCGCCAGCGGGATGCCGGTGCCGGACAGCGGGTGTTTGCGCCGCGTCTCGCTAAAGCGTTTCAGCAAGGTGGCATCATCGGCCTGCAGGAACAGGATCTTGCAGTGAATGCCCTTGTTCTTCAGACCGGCAATGATGTCCGGAAAGTTGACCAGCTGGTCAGGGTGGTTGCGGGCATCAATACCCACGGCAACATTGCCGCCATTGTTGTATGTCTGTTCATTTATTTCTGTTGCAAACGCATCCAGCAGGGTGACCGGAAGGTTATCGATGCAGTAGAAATCCATATCCTCCAGCGCGTGCAGGGCAACACTTTTACCGGACCCCGACAGGCCGCTGATAATGACAAGGTTCATGGGCGGACGCTTTCGAGGCGACGCTTCTGACGATCAATGAACGCCTGGCTGGCATCATAGCCCTTGGCATTGAGGATGTGGTTGCGTACCGCAACCTCCAGCAGCACAGCCAGGTTTCGGCCGGGGCCGACCGGCAGTGTGACTTCCGGGATGTTGACATCCTGTATCTTGCGGATGCGCTTGCTGCCATGCAGGCGGTCTATCTGGGTGGCTTCCTCGATGTCCTGAAGTACCACAATCAGGCGCAGGTTACGATGCTGCTTGATGGCGCTGGCACCGAACATGGCGCGTACGTTGAGGATACCGAGTCCTCTGACCTCGAGGAAGTCCTGCAGCATCTCGGGGCAGGTGCCGAGCAGGGTGTCCGGCGAGACCCGGGAAAATTCAGGCGCGTCATCGGCGATCAGGCGGTGACCGCGAGTCAGTAACTCCAGCGCCAGTTCGCTCTTGCCGATGCTGGAGTCGCCGGTAATCAGTACACCGGTACCGAGAACCTCCATGAACACACCGTGCAGGGTGATCTTGTCGGCGAAATAATTGGTCAGATAGTGTTGCAGGTTCTCGATGATGTCCTGGCTGGGTAAATCGCTCGACAACAGCGGTATCTGGCTGGCTGCCGCTGCAGCTTCCAGGTCGTCTGGTGGTGGCAGGCGCTTGGCGATTACCACCAGGTTTGTTTGTCCGGAAAATAATTGTGAAATGGTGTCCTTGCGGGAGTTCTTTTTCAGTGAATCGAGGTATTCCATTTCCTTGCGGCCGAGTACCTGAACGCGGTGCAGGGTGATCAGGTTGAGGTAGCCGACCAGTGAAATATCCGCTGATGTATCCGCGGAGGAGTGCAGCGTGCTGTCCTTGTACTGTTCTCCTGCCAGCCAGACGAGTCCCAGTTTTTCCTGCAGGGCCTTGTAGAGGGTCTCGATTTCAAGCGTTGTGCTCATGCCGAAATGCGCTGTGACTCCCAATGGTGCAGCTGCTCTAGCAGGCAGTCACCGGATTCGCATGCCCGCAGTGCGGCGCAGATGCCGGTGTTGCTGAATATCTCGGCGATGGTGGACAGCACCTGCAGGTGCTCCTCGGTGGAATCCTCCGGCACCAGCAAGGCGAATGCAAGATCCACCGCTTGTCCGTCAGACGCATCGAAATCGACAGCTGTGCCGGGCTTGATGAAGGCACAGACCGGATGGTCGAGGCCGGCCATCCTGCCATGTGGAATGGCCACGCCCTTGCCCAGTCCGGTACTACCGAGTTTTTCCCGGTTCAGTAAAGCTTCGAAGACTTCATGTTGCGACAGCATCGGCGAGCTGCTTGCCAGCAGCTCGCCGAGTAGCTCAAGCAGTCGTTTTTTGCTGCCAACCTCGTCACGGCAGGCAACGCGTTCGGGACTGAGTAAATCGGTAATGTTCATGGTGAATTCAGAAGCTCTGCAAGGCCCTGGCAAAGGTGCTGGCCGGGCTACAGCTCTCTTGCAATAGAACCCTCGCTACGGTGGTGGTCAGTTATTTTTTCCTTGTGTTTCTTCACCTGGCGGTCGAGTTTGTCGACCAGTGAATCGATGGCCGCATACATGTTCTCCTGCTCTGCATCCGCGAATATCTTGCCACCGGTGATATGCAGGGTTGCTTCAGCCTTGTGACGCAGTTTTTCCACGCTCAGTACCACATGGGTATCGGTGACATGGTCAAAATGGCGTTCCAGGCGGTCCATTTTGCTATTGACATATTCACGCAGAGGATCTGTTAATTCGACATGATGTCCGGTCAGGTTGATTTTCATTGAGATACTCCTGTATTGACGCCTAGGCAAGGCGTTTACGTTCATTGGATGGTGATATGGATAGTGACTCGCGGTATTTCGCGATGGTCCGTCTTGCTACATTGATGCCCTGTTCGGCAAGAACACTTGCCATTTTGTTGTCGCTAAGCGGCTTTGCCGGGTTTTCTGCGGCGACCAGTTTCTTGATGATGGCCCTGATGGCCGTGGCCGAGCATTCGCCGCCTGATTCGGTACTGACGTGGCTTGAAAAAAAGTACTTGAATTCATAAATGCCGCGCGGCGTGTGCATGTACTTGCGGGTGGTCACGCGGGAAACGGTGGATTCATGCATTTCAATGGCATCTGCAACGCTGCGCAGCACCATCGGTTTCATGGCTTCCTCGCCGTGTTCGAAAAACGCCTGCTGGCGTTCCACGATGCAACTGGATACCTTGAGCAGGGTTTCATGCCGGCTTTGCAGGCTTTTCAGGAACCAGCGTGCCTCCTGCAGGTTGTCCCGTAAAAAGTTATTGTCCTTGCTGTTGCTGCCGCGCTTGATCATGCTGGCATAGAGACTGTTAATGCGCAGTTTCGGAGTCGACTCGGTATTCAGTTCAACCTGCCAGCTGCCATTCTTTTTGACGACATAGACGTCGGGGATAATGTATTCCGGCTCGGCTGTGTCGAAGGTCGACCCGGGGCGCGGGTTAAGTGACTGGATAAGGTGGATGACGTGCTGTAAATCATCGGTCGCCAGTTTCATCTTGCGGCCGAGATTGGTGAAATTACGGCTGCTGAGCAACCCGAAGTAGTCGCGGATGAGAATCCGTGCCTCTTTCAGCCAGGGTGTGGCTGCATCAAACGGTTGCAGCTGCAGCTGCAGGTTTTCCTGCAGGTCGCGTGCAGCCACCCCGATAGGGTCGAACTGCTGGATACGGTGCAGCACCGCGTTGATTTCATCGTGTTCGATCTCCAGCCGTTCATCGAGGTGTTTATGGATGTCTTCCAGGCTGGTGGTCAGGTAACCGTCATCATCGATAGAGTCGATAATGATGCGCGCAATATGCCGGTCGGTTTCGGAAAAGTGTGTCAGTTCGAGTTGCCAGTTCAGGTGATCATGCAGCCCCTCACCGCTGACAGTGATGGTTTCCGTGATGTCACGGCTGCCACCGGATTCCGGTGCGCTGTAGGAGGTTGCGCCGGTATCGAATACATCTTCCCAGTTGCTGTCCGTCGCCAGTTCGTCCGGGATGGTCTCGGTATTTTCTTCTGCCGTGACTGTGGTGTCCTTGTCTGTACCGTTAACACTGCTGTCGCTCTCCTGGGCCTCCGCGCTGCCTGCTTCATCCTGCTCCAGCATCGGATTTGACTCGAGCGCATCCTGTACCTCGCTTTGCAGTTCCAGAGTTGAAAGCTGTAACAGGCGGATTGCCTGCTGCAGCTGCGGCGTCATGGTCAGACTTTGACCAATTCTGAGTTGAAGAGATTGCTTCATATAGTTTTATTGTGGAACAAATGTGAAAACACACCGTTCTTGATAAAAGTATAGTGCATTATCCATGCCATACAATAGTTATATCTTACGGCTGCAGCGGCTACAAACGGAATTCGCTGCCCAGATAAACGTCGCGTACGTGCTGATTATTAAGCACTTCATCCGGTGTGCCGGCGGCGATCACCTGTCCGGCATTGAGAATATAGGCGTGGTGGCAGATTCCCAGCATTTCGCGGACGTTGTGGTCGGTGATCAGGACACCGATATCACGGTCGCACAGCTGTCCGATAATCTGCTGGATGTCGACCACCGAAATCGGGTCAACGCCGGCAAACGGTTCGTCCAGCAGTATAAAGCGCGGGTTGGCCGCCAGTGCACGCGCAATTTCAACACGGCGGCGTTCGCCGCCAGAGAGACTGACACCGGTCTGATCAACCAGGTGACCTATGTGTAACTCGTGCAGCAGCGATGCCAGTAATTCCTTGCGGTTGGCCTTGTTGAGGTCCTTGCGGATTTCAAGGACCGCCATGATATTGTCTGCGACGGACAGTTTCCTGAATACCGAGGCTTCCTGCGGCAGGTAGCCGAGACCATAGGCGGCACGCTTGTGCATGGGTTCTTCGGTGAGGTCGACGTTGTCCAGTTCAATGCGGCCCTCACCGCAGGGCACCAGTCCGACGATCATGTAGAAGCAGGTGGTTTTACCGGCACCGTTGGGTCCCAGCAGGCCGACGACCTGGCCGCTGCTGACTGACAGCGAGACATCATCAACCACCCGTCGCGATTTGTAACGCTTGCCGAGACTGATTGCATTCAGGACGCTCATGGCGCTTCAGGCTCGGGTACAGGCAGGACCGGGTCGTTATCCGGTTTGTCCTTGTGGCTGTCTTTTTTGCTGTTCTTGTCTTTATCATCCTTGTTTTTCGGCTGCAGCGTGATATGGACGCGGCCACTGTCACCGCCGCCGCCCGCATCGACGGTGTCTGTTTCCAGATTGATTACAATGCGATCGCTGCGGAATTCCTCGTCAGCGGTTTCCCATACGCGGGCCTTGTCGAGCAGAATGACGCGCTCATCGTTGGCATAGTATTCAATACGACGGGCTTCAGCATGCTGGTCTGTATCCTTGCCTTCCGGTCGCTGCACGGCGGTCGCCAGGTTGCCGGTCAGTACAATGACATCAAGCTTCTTGTCAGTAAGTTGTACCGTCATGCGATTGCCGGTGAAGATGAGTGTGCCCTGTTGCAGTTTGACATTGCCTTCATAGACGCTGAATCCGGTCTTGTCGTTCAGGCTGGCCTTGTCTGCCTCGATTGTGATGGGCTGGTCACGGTCGGCATCCAGTCCCCACGCGCCCGCTGGTAACAGGGCTAACAGCAGCAGCAGGCCGTGCCGGCGGCGTCCTCTGAACGGGCTAGCTGATGACATCGTAGCGGCCCCGAACACTGGATTTGAGTTTCACGGTGTCTTTTTTGAAATCTGCTTTTACGCCAATGCCCTCTACCTGGAATTGACCGGAGGTAATGGTCGCCGCGTTGTCCGTTTCGGCCTGTTCCTTTTCAGCTCTGACCAGTAGATCGCTGGTCACGATATGCAGCGGTTCGCTGGTTGCGGTCTGCAGACGCTTGATATCGACGGCACCCAGTAACCAGATAATGTCCGCGTCCTCGGTGGTTTCGCCGCGCTCGGACTTGATGCGCCAGTTGTCGCCATTGGCCTGCATGATCCTGATGTCGGGCTGCTCGAGCTGAAAGCGTTCGCCGTTCGGGTAGTGTGTCATGCGGCTGGCCTGCAGGCGGTATTGCAGTTGCCCCTGTTCGTTCATAACTTTCAGATCCATGTCTTCGACAAAGGCGTCAGCACCGGTGGCGCTGGCGGTTTCGCGCTGCAGGCCGGTTTCCTGCAGGAACAGAAACCAGCCAGTGGCGGTGACCAGCATGAACAGCAGTCCATAGAGAACGATTTGCCTGCCATTCACAGGTAGCTGCTCATTTCCTGTTCCAGCACGCCGCGTGCTTCCATCAGCATCTCGCAGACATCGCGCGCGGCGCCACGTCCGCCGCAACTGGGTGTCTGCCAGTGACTGTGGGTGCGCACCAGCGGGTGGGCATCCTGTACGGCAATCGCCAGCCCGACGCGGCGCATCACCGGCAGGTCGACAATGTCATCACCGACATAGGCGGTCTCTGCAGCGCTGATACCCAGTTCGCCGGCGAGTTCTTCATAGGCCGGCAGCTTTTCAAGCTTTCCCTGGTAGACATGCTCGATACCCAGGTTTTCCATGCGGTGCTCAACCACCTTCGAGGTGCGTCCGGTAATGATGGCAACGGTGACGCCGTGTTTGATCAGCATCTTGATGCCGTGTCCATCGCGCGAGTTGAAGGCCTTGTATTCCTGGCCATCATCGCCGACGAACAGGCTGCCATCGGTGAGCACACCATCAACATCAAAGATGACCAGGCGAATGCGTGCGGCTTTGTCGAGTATGTCTTTCATAAATTGTCTGCCGTGTTGTTATACCACGCCGGCGCGCAGCAGGTCGTGCATGTTGAGCGCGCCAACCAGTTCATTACCGTCATTAACGACGGGGAGGGCATTGATTTTGGTACTGTCCATGATTTGCAGGGCTTCTGCTGCCAGCATGCCGGGATGCACGGTTTTACAGCCAGCTGTCATGACATCACTGACGACCGCATCATGCAGGTCAATCTTGTGGTCAATGGTACGACGTAAATCGCCGTCCGTGAACACGCCGGCGAGCTTGCCCTGTGCGTTAACGATGGCGGTCATGCCGAGTCCCTTGCGGGTCATTTCCATCAGCGCTTCCGTCAGCGGCGTGTCGATGCTGACCCAGGGTATGGCATCGCCGGTATGCATCAGGTCATCAATCAGCAACAACAGGCGCCGGCCCAGTGCGCCGCCCGGATGTGAGCGCGCAAAATCCGCTTCGGTAAAACCGCGTGATTCCAGCAGTGCCACTGCCAGTGCATCACCCATGGCGAGCGCCGCGGTGGTGCTGGCTGTTGGCGCCAGGCCCAGCGGGCAGGCTTCCTTATCGACACTGACATTGATATTCGCTGTGGCGGCGAGTGACAGCGTTGACTGCGGATTACCGGTCATGGCAATCAACGGTACGTCGAGTCGCTTGATGATAGGCAGAATAATGACCAGTTCGCCGGTCTCACCGGAATTGGACAGCGCCAGCACCACGTCAGTTGTGGTAATCATGCCAAGGTCACCGTGACTTGCTTCGCCGGGATGAACGAAGAAGGCAGGTGTGCCGGTGCTCGCCAGGGTGGCGGCAATCTTGCCGGCGATGTGTCCGGATTTACCCATGCCGGTGACGACCACGCGACCCCGGCACGCCAGCATTAATCGACAGGCCTCGATAAACGAGGGTTGTCTGATTTCTTTGCTCAGCCCATGAATGGCCGCGGCTTCCGTGTTGATAACGGCGAGTGCAAGTTCCTGCAATTTACGGTCATTCATGGGGGCGTGGTTTTATGATCAAGCTGGGTTCGAGCTGTTATTTAATAGCCACGGAAGCACACGGAAAAAGTCCTCTATAATATTTATTTTTCTGTGTTTTTCCGTGTGCTTCCGTGGCGAAATGGTTTTCATT
>Ga0316190_10002203_pt1 | contig 14113 bp, 7 predicted proteins | sample Eddworburrow2_MG_FD_204929 | JGI IMG/M metagenome (GOLD analysis project Ga0316190, IMG submission 204929) | Coastal sediment microbial communities from Maine, United States - Eddy worm burrow 2 | ecosystem: Environmental > Aquatic > Marine > Coastal > Sediment | place: USA: Maine | collected... | reverse complement strand
TCATTGATGCCGTCTCCGTTGGGGGAGAAGACATTGTATACAGTAATATCTTCGAGGACATCGATGAATACCGAATCCACCTCCTCACATCCATGTTCGCTTATTCCATAAACATAATACCTGATGGGGTCATAGGGAGTGGCTATCGGATTGGGTATGCTGCTGTTATTTAGTCCGGTTTCTGGCTCCCACCTGTACTGGACGAAGGGACCTCCGGTGGCTTCAAGCTGGGCTGAGCTTCCAGATATAACAAAGGTGTCGGCTGTAACATCAATGCCAAGCTCGGGATATGGACTCACAGTGATCGAATCGGTGTTAGAGCAGGCGTAGGGACTTAGCGTCTCTGTGAAGGTCAGCGTAAATGTAATGGGCTCTGTTATACCCACGGTGACCGGGTCGAGGATGTCATTCCGGTCCAGAAACTCTGAGGGTTCCCAGACAGGTGCATAATCACCTGATCCAGATAATTGAATCGATTCACCAAAACAGACGGATGTATCTTCTCCGGCATAAGCGTTCACCACCACTTCACTGCTTATAATGACTATTTCATCCAGCATGCAATTGTTGCCATCCCATATTTGTAAGGTATAGACTCCCGATGGCATGAGAATCCTGTCCTCGTCCGTACTGCCATCCGACCAGAGGTAGGTGTAAATTCCTGTTCCTCCTGTTACTGTAATATTAGCAGCTCCGGTGGGGCTGAATGCATTGCACTGTGCAGGCGTTGTCGTGTGAGAGAATACCATGGCGGCGGGTTCGGTAATGTTCACCGAGGAGACGAACACCTTGCCTGCCTCATCAATGGCTACCAGGTCGTAAGTGGTATTGCCCGCCAGATTTTCAAAGAGCGGTGTGGATACAAAATTTCCCCCATTATCGATGGAGTACTGAACAGCTCCAACAGCATCCTGAGGGACAAACTCTATAGTCCCGTCGTCGGCTCCGAAACAGCTTACATGGCTTACATTGATCACCACATCCAGTGGGACTATGTCAAGAATATCGACAAATTCTTCATGTATACAGCCATTCTGGTCCCTGACTATTACATGATAAGTGGCCGGTACCAGGTCGGTGTAAACTGTTGTGCTGGTAAAGGGTCCGCCCGGTCCCTGTATGGAATACTCATAGGGAGCTGTTCCCCCTGTACTGCCCGAAATTGTGATAGAACCCAGTGATCCGAAGGAGGCATCTGTTTTAACCACCACTGCAGTGACCGGAGCAGGTTCGCCTACGGTGGCCGGAGCACTTGAAGTACATCCATTGGCATCTCTTACATAAACAGTATAGTCCCCGGCAGTTAGTCCATTAAATGTGGATGAAGGCTGATAGCTAACATCGTCCAGAGAGTATTCCAGGATTCCGGTTCCACCTGAGGCCGTAAGCACCAGGCTGCCATTGGAGTCTCCGGCACATCCGGTGACGTCACCAATGGCAATGTTATCGATCAGTAGTTCGGGGGGTCCCAGAATTTCCACAATGCTATCCTTCGTGCAGCCATTCTGATCCGTGAGTGTCAAGGTGTGGAATCCGGCAGTCAGATTTATGAATATCCCCGACAGATCCGGTACTGATCCGTCCATGGAATAGAGGAAAGTACCGGTTCCACCTGCTCCGCTTGCATCGATGCTTCCCTCAGGAGAATCAAAGCAGGTGATCACATCGACCTGGGTATAGCTTACGCTTATGGGGGCAGGCTCAAGGATGGTTTCCAGGTTGGGGAAGCTGACCATACATCCGTTTGCATCGGTGATCGTAAGACTGTATGTCCCTGCAGCCAGACCAGTCAGGTCCTCGTTGCTTGAGGTAAATCCTGAGGGCCCTGTCCATGCAAAGATGAATGGGGCTGTTCCGCCGATGACGTTGATATCAAGGGTACCATCGGCCCCCCCTGCGCAGCTTACATCTGTTTTAACTGCTGTTACAAGGATTTCTGCAATTTCCGTGATGGTGGCAATATCCGCAAATGGGACCGGGCATCCATGATCATCGGTCACCGTGACACTGTATGCCCCTGGACCCAGGTTGGCAATGTCCTCGGTATTGGCTGTAAATCCGGAAGGTCCTGTCCAGGCAAAAAGGTAGGGAGCAGTTCCGCCGGTCACAGTGAGATCTATGGATCCGTTGCCCGCTCCAAAACAGTCAATATCCACCTGGGTGGTGCTGGCTGTGAGAACAGGAGGTATGCCAACCACCTGTGCCGGGAAGGTCATAATACATCCCACGTTATCGGTGACCTCAAGGACATAAGAACCGGGCAGCAAAGTGTTGATATCTTCGGTATTAGCCGTAAAGCCTGAAGGCCCGTTCCATAGATAAGTGTATATGGGAGCTCCGCCCGAGATGGTGGCATCAATAGCCCCGTCGTTGCTGGCCACAGGATCTCCACAGCTCAGGTCAGTGACCGCGAAGGTGCCTGTTATGGGAGGATTTTGAGTGATGCTGGCCAGGGGATTATACAAGCGTGTACAAGTATTTACGTCGGAGATGCTAAGACTGTAGTCCCCCACTGCCAGATTGGTAAGATCTTCGTCGGTGGAGGTGAATCCGTTGGGCCCGGTCCAGTTAAATATGAACGGCGAAGTACCTCCAATGGGAGTAATGTCAATGGCACCTGTAGACCCTCCATTGCAATCTATATTGGTGACAAGGTCGACGGCTACTGCCAGTCCGACAGGCTCTGTAATGGTCAGGAAATTAATAGCTGAGACGAAACACCCGTTGTTATCCAGGACGAATAAGGAATAGGTATCTGCCAGGAGGTCGTTGGGATCCTCTACATCGGAGGCAGGTCCGTTTACCACACCGACCCACGCAAAAGTGTAGGGTGGGGTCCCGCCCGTCACCGTAATAGTAGCCGTTCCGTCGTTGCCCCCAAAACAGCTAACATTGCTGCTGCCGTCCAGGGTCAGGGTCATGGCTGGGGGTTCGTCGATGCTTAGTAAATCGGTATAGATCCGGCTACATCCATTGGCATCGCTTATGGTGAGAGAATAGGTGTCGGCCGGCATCCCGGTAGGATCCTCATCGGTGGAAGTATATCCGAAGAAAGCCCCGGTCCACAGAAAGCTATAGATGGGGGTACCGCCACTGGGTGTAATTCTTACGGATCCATCGTTTCCTCCGTTGCAGTATACATCGATGACCTCATCCACAGTAATGCTCAGGAGCAAAGGCTCGTTAATGATCAGAAAGGAAGTAAAGGTCCTGGAACAGCCATTGGCGTCTACCACAATCAGGTTGTAGGTATCGGCGGGCAAGTTTGATGGGTTTGGATCGGTGGAAACCAGTCCATTGACCAATCCTATCCAGGAGTAAGTGTAGCCTCCTGCTCCCCCGCTGGCGGTAATAGAGGCTGTACCATCGTTTCCTCCGTTACAGAGAACATCCGTGCTGGCATCAAGTACTGCATTTATTTGCGTTGGCTGACCCACTGTATAGGGCCCCAGATTGGAGAAACATCCGTTCCCGTCTGTGATAGTGACAAAGTAATCGCCTGCTTCCACATTCATGATATCCTCTGCAGGAGAAGTAAAACCTGAGGGGCCTGTCCAGGCATAGCTATATCCGGTGCCCGAGCCCGAAGGTGTACCTCCCATGGGAGTTATGGCAATGGAGCCGCTGCTCTCGCCAAAGCAAGCAGCATTTGTTATATTATCTACCACAGCAGAGACAAGGGAGGGATTGTTGATGGTGATTATAGGAGTCATATCTGTGGTAGTACAAAGACCCTGATCACGTACGGTGACCGTATAGTCTCCCTGGGGAAGACCCGTAAAGACACCTATGGCATTAGTTGTAATGACTGGTCCCGCCAGATCGAAAAAATGGGCCCCGCTTTCCCCCAGAGCAGTAACTACGATGGTTCCATTATTGGCGTTGTTGCAGGTGATATCGATGGAAGAGTAAGTCTGGATGCTTATGGAGTCGGGTCCGTCGACCGCTACAAATACGGTACCGGCATCGTCATTGAGGTCTCTGACAACCACAAGGTAAGAGCCATACTTGTTCCGCCCGGTACTGGTGATGGTAGTCACAGCGGTGGGACCTCCAAAATCATCAGGAATTCCGCTTGTAGAATATATATACCATCTATATGGAGCTACCCCGCCGGAAATTGTAAAAGTTATTGAACCGTCATAACTATCTGAACAGGTGGTGGGAGTGGTACTGATATCGATGATGTCAACCACCTGTGCTGACAGGGATGTTGCAGATAAGGCAAGAAAAAGGACCGCAAATAGTAAATACCTGTATCTTTTCATAGAGACTCTAATTCATTCCGGTACCGGTAATACAGAATAATCCCATATTTGGTTGCAGGTACCTCTGGAACATATAGCTCAGACTGCCATAAAAATAGGGGTTCTCAGGGAATGAGGAACGCAAAGTTTTAAACAATTCCTTCTTTCTCAATGGCCGCAAGATACTTCCTGGAGATCTGCCTGACAGGGTACCTGGCTGCGAGAAATCCGATCAGAAGCACCGTGATCCAAATCAACAGGATGTCAACAGCCTCAATATGAACAGGATAGGCATCAATGATAAAGGAGCCGCTGCCCGTAAGTTTAATGACTCCGAAGCGCTGTTGGATCCAGGAAATAGTGGTCCCAAGAATCAGACCGGAAATACTGCCTATGCCAGAAATTAACCAGCCTTCCACCATGAAGATTTTCTTTATCAGGGAGTTACTTGCTCCCATGTTGCGAAGGGTGAGAATGTCTTTCTTCTTGTCAATGATCAGCATAGACAGCGATCCAATAATATTGAAAGAGGCAATGATCAAAATGAAGGTGAGGATCAGGAAGATGGCCCACTTCTCCGACCTCATGACCCGGTAGAATAGCTCATTCTGCTGTTCCCTGTTCTTGATCCGAAAGCCATCGCCCAGCAATTCTGTAATTTCTTTCTGCACCTGGTCGGGAGGGTGAGTGGGATTGAGTCTTAATTCCAGGAAGGAAACTTCCTTTTGGTAGGAGAGCAGTTCCCTGACAAATTCAATATCGGTAAAAACATATCTGGAATCGATATCGGATTCAACAATAAAAATGCCCGAAGGGTAAAGAAAATCTCTGCGGATCGACTCCTCCGGATTGGACATGTTGATTTTAGCCTTCCGGTCTATGGTATAGACCCAGAGAGGATCGATGAAACTGAGGCCGACACCGAGTTTGTAAGCCACTCCTTGTCCTACGACCGCGTATTCCCGGTTCTGGTCCTTTAACTTCATGGATCCCTCATAGACCATGGTATCGAGTCCGGTAACATCCTGATAGAATTCATCTACTCCTTTGATGGTAGCAATGTGCTGCCTGTCGCTGTAGAGCAACAAAACGTTTTCCTCCAGGACTTCAGACATGGCTGCCACACCCGGCAGCTCCAGGATGGATTGAACAGTGGCCGGATCGGGTACAAAGGTCTTTCCTTCGGTGGCTGATATCTCAAGTTCCGGATCAAAGGTATTGAACAGCTTTTTTACCACAGAATCGAATCCGTTAAATACCGATAGAACGATCACAAGAGCCATGGTTCCGGTGGTGATCCCGAGAATTGAAATGCCGGAAATGATATTGATGGCATTCTGGGATTTTTTGCCCAGCAGGTATCTCTTTGCTATGTAGAAGGAGAGATTCACTTTTTACAATTAACGATGAGTCCGGTCCCGGTGTTGTGCTCTCTTCTTACGTCGGCCCAGTTGAGCAAGTAACAAAGGGGAAAGGTCACCAGGTAGTAAAAGGGGAGTATTAGCAAAAAGAGTTTACTGACGTTGGCCAGCAATATGGGATATTTCATGGATAGTTTCCAGGAGATTTTTCCTGGTCTGCCATAGGAGTATTTAATGCTTATATCTGAGAAACCGGCTTCTCTTAACTTCTCGTCCATTTCATTCACCCCGTAGCCATCTCTTACATGTTCGTCAATGAAAGACTCTTCATGTTCATGATGTACATCTGAGCCTCCCTGGTCCGAAGGTGTGGAAATCAGCAGAATCCCTCCCGGTTTTAAACCTTTGTAGATACGCTGAAAGACCGTGCGGTCGTCTTCAATGTGTTCCATGACATCGACCGAGAGTACCAGGTCCCACTCCTCCTGATTCTCCAACTTTGTCAGGTCGGCATATTGGAACTCTACCTTTTCGCTACGGTCTATGGAGCTAAAAAAATGATTACAGTCATCCACCTGTTCCTGCTTGATATCCAGGCCGGTGATCCTGGCGCCGGGATATAAGCCCGAGAGGTAATATACATACTGGCCGAAGCCGGAGCCTGCATCTGCCACTTGCACAGGATCAAAGCCGCTAAGGTTCAAGTGCCTCAATTCCCTGCGAATGTGCCATGACCGGAGCAGAAGTAAGTCCAATAACTTGTAGAAGAGTCTTCTGAGAAAGGGTGTCCGGTTAAATATATTGCCAAGGCTACGCTTGATGGGATCGTACTGCATTATTCATCTTTTAGGAGGTCCTCAATCCGGTCAATGTAGTCGAGCGAATCATCCAGGTAGAATGCGAACTGGGGTATGTGTCTCAGCTGATTCCTGAGCCTCTTTCCCATCTCACTGCGTACTAGCCCGGCCTTTTCAGAAATAGCATTTACGCATTCTTCGGCTCCTTCACCCGGAAAGACACTCAGGTAGACCTTGGCGATGCCCAGATCAGGACTGATGCGGACCACGGTAACTGTGATCATCTTTCCTCCGGTGATTTCCGGACCGCTTCTCTGAAGGTATTCTCCAAGCTCCTTTTGAAGCATGCGAGATACTTTCTCTTGCCGGTTGCTGGTCATGGGGGCAAAAGTACGTTTTTTCAAGAACATTTTATAGTTTTGCACGATGGACACAGTATTGAGCGGGATCAGGTCGACCGGGAACCTTCACCTGGGGAATTATTTTGGAGCGATAAGAAATTTTGTGAAGATGCAGCACGAAAATAAGTGCTTTTTCTTTGTGGCGGATTATCATGCCCTGACCACCCATCCCAAGCCGGAGAACCTGCACGACAATATCCGGAAGGTTTTGTCTGAGTACCTGGCTGCCGGACTCGATCCCGAGGTCGCCACCCTGTATATCCAGAGCGATGTACCTGAGATCATTGAACTCTACCTCCTGCTTAACATGAATGCCTATGTGGGCGAACTGGAGCGCACCACCACCTTTAAGGAAAAAATCAGGAAGCAACCCGAAAACGTAAATGCCGGTTTGCTCACTTACCCTGTGCTCATGGCCTCCGATATCCTCATTCATCAGGCAGATAAGGTTCCGGTGGGTAAGGACCAGGAACAGAACCTGGAAATGGCACGCAAATTTGCCAAGCGCTTCAACCACATGTACGGGGTGGAGTATTTTACCTTGCCTGAACCATACAATTTTGGGGAAGAGCTTGTCAAGGTCCCGGGCCTTGACGGTACTGGAAAAATGGGTAAGAGCGAAGGGAATGGGCTTTACCTTTCAGACGAGCCTTCCGCTATTCGGAAAAAAGTAATGCGTGCAGTAACGGATGCAGGCCCCCAGGAGCCAAACTCTCCTATGACCGAACCCATAGCCAACCTGTTTTACCTGCTCGAACTTCTGTCCACTCCCGATACTGTGAAACACTTCAGGGATTCCTACAATGATTGCACCATTCGTTATGGCGATCTTAAAAAGCAACTGGCCGAAGACATCATCACCTTTACCACTCCCATTCGTGAGCGGATCAACGATATCTACAACGATTCGGATTACCTGCGTAAGGTGGTGAAAATGGGAGCAGAGAAAGCCCGTGAAAGCGCCTCCAAGACCGTGCGCGATGTGCGCGAAATTCTTGGATATAAACCCTTTTAAAAATCCCTTTCGTATATATTATCTCACGGCTGAAAATCTTGCTTCGCAATATTTGTAGGCCGTTTCAATAACATATACTTCGGGATTCGATATTCTAAAGGAGGATGACCGCTACTGGGAGTTGACTCATCTCCATCTAGGTGGTATCTTGTATTCGTCTAAAAACCCCTGATCATATGGTCACTTTACATCAACGCCCGTCACGAATGATCGCTCTGTCGCTTTGCCTTGGGATCTTTATCTCTCTTTTGAGCTGTTCCCCTTCTTCCATCCAGATAGTCCGGGATGGGGTGAGCAGCTACCAGATAGTAATCCCTTCAGAAGCCGATTCAACCATTCTGCGTGCAGCTGAGGAACTAAGACATTATGTATCCCTTAGCTCAGGTGCAGATTTACCGGTGACTACTGAAGAGACTCACGATCCTGAGGGAAAATCACTGTATGTGGGATTTGAACCCAACACCGCCTTCACTGCACATACGATTGGATATTATCAGGAGGGAGATGATCTGTATATCTACGGAGGAAATCCCCGAAGCACGCTATATGCAGTATACCGTTTCCTTGAGCTGGAACTTGGCTGCATGTGGTTAAGTCCCGAGGCTGAATTAATCCCTGAAACAAAGCATATCAGGATTGAAGCCGGAAGCAGCTATACCTATACCCCCGAGATTGAAACCCGTACCGTGCATTCCAGGCTTTTTTATGATAATCATGATTTTGCCGACAGGCTGGGGGTGACCTACGAAGCTTTTCCGGGATATGTGCCCGGTGCCGGAGTACATACCTTTCACAGGTTCATGCCGGAAGCTACATATTATGAAGCACATCCGGAATACTATGCCCTCCGCGGGGGAAAACGACTTACCACTCAGTTGTGCCTCTCCAACCAGGATGTGCTGCGGATAGTGGTCGATTCGGTCAGTGCCATGTTTGAAAGGTACCCGGATGCGGAGATCATTTCTGTGAGCCAGGATGATAATACTCAGTATTGCATGTGTGAGCATTGTTCAGCCATTGATGAGGAGGAGGGTTCGCCCAGCGGATCGATGATACGCTTCGTAAATGCTGTGGCAGAACAATTTCCCGGAAAGATGATCTCTACCCTGGCCTACCAGTATACCCGGAAGCCCTGCAAGACAAGACCGGCGCCCAATGTACTGATTACCCTCTGTTCCATTGAGTGCGACCGAAGCAAAGCCATTGAGGAGGGATGTATAGATTTTGCCAGCGATCTCAAGGGATGGAAGCTCCTCACAGATAAAATCAGGATCTGGGATTATACCACCCAGTTTACCAATTTCCTGGCACCCTTTCCCAATCTCCATACCCTGCATCCCAATATTCAACTGTTTAGAAACAGCCATGCCAAGTGGATCTTTGAACAACACAGCCACCACCCCAGTGAGCTCTTTGAATTGAGGTCTTATCTGACCGCTCAGCTATTATGGAATCCGGACCAGGAAGCGGATCAAATCATGCAGAGTTTTAGTGAAGCATATTACCAGGAAGCCGCGCCATTTGTTTTAGATTATATTCACACGATCCACGATGAAATCCAGAAGGTTCCTGATTTTTTTCTATTTCTCTACGGAGATCCTTCACAGGGCTTTGATTCCTTCCTGAGGCCCGAATTGCTGATGAGCTATGACAGCCTCTTCACTCAGGCAGAGGAGGCAGTTTCCCATAAACCTGAGGTGCTGGATCGGGTGAAAAAAGCGAGGCTCAGCACCCATTATGCCATTCTGGAAGCCTCCAGAAAAGGAGTTTCGGAAGACTTCCGCTTATCGCCTCAGATCCAGCCCAGGCTTGAACAGTTTAGCTCCATATGCGAATCTGCAGAGATCACCCTGATGAACGAGATGAGGTATTCTGTGGTTGAGTATATTCAATCCTATGGGAGGGCCCTGGACAGAGCCTCCTTGCCCAATAAGGCCACGGGAATGCCTGTAGTTCTACTGACTAAGCCAAAAAAGTATGCAGGAGAAGACCCTCAGGTTTTAACTGACGGAAGTCTGGGAGGAAATAGCTTTTATTCCAATTGGCTGGGATTCGAAGGAAATGATATGGAAGCAATCATTGACCTGGGTCAGACTGAAAGCATAAGCTATGTGCATACCGCCTTTCTGAAAGTCACTAACCATGTTGTCTTCTTTCCTGAGCAGGTGGAAATTTCCTATTCCACAGACAATGCCAGTTTTCTAAGTATTGCAGCAAAGAAAACTGCACAGCCACTAAAGCTTGGGGATAAAGTAAATGACCTTGAATACTATGACTTCCGGTTCACACCTGTCCAGGCCAGGTATATAAAAGTAGTCGCAAAGAGTATGAAAAAAGCGCCGGCGTGGCACCATGCCTCCGGTCTTCCATCATGGATCTTCTGTGACGAGGTTATTATAAATTGATAAAAATAAAAGTCCGCCTGTAAGAGACGGACCTGGCCCCGAGTGAACTGGGGAATATGTTGGATGAACTGTCATGTTTATAAAAGCAAAATGCGTGCCAAAAACATCACAGCCTCCAGTCTATCCCCTCCTTAGCTTGCTGTTTCAGATAGTCATTTGTCCGGGAAAAATGCTGGCAACCAAAGAAACCATTGTAGGCCGATAGTGGCGATGGGTGGGCGGCTTTCAGAACCAGGTGTTTGCCAGCATCTACCAGATCCTCCTTGGCCTGGGCATATCGACCCCAGAGCAGGAAGACCACACCGGTTTTCAGTTCTGACACTTTTTCAATGACCTTGTTGGTAAAAGTCTCCCAGCCCTTTTTCTGGTGAGATCCAGCCTGACTGTCACGTACGGTCAGGGTCGCATTGATTAAGAGTACTCCTTGATCTGCCCAGGCCTCCAGGTTCCCATGAGCAGGGACCGGGATTTCCAGGTCAGAATGCAGTTCTTTAAAAATATTAACCAGGGAAGGAGGCTGTGGAATGCCCTGGGGTACGGAGAAGCACAATCCGTGGGCCTGGCCCTTGCCGTGATAGGGATCCTGACCCAGGATCACCACTTTTACTTTGTCGAATGGAGTGTGTTTAAATGCATTGAATATGAGATTACCTGGAGGATAGATGGTATACTTCCTTTTCTCCTCCACCAGGAATTCCTTTAAAGAGCTGAAATAGGGGGATTGAAACTCTTCCATCAGAACTTCTTTCCATCCTTCCTCAATAATCGGGTTGATAGCCGCCATAGGCAGGAAAGTTACCAAAAGTGAAGGAGCCCGACAACGATTTATAAGCTAAACCTGGCTGTAATGATGAAGTTCCGGCCGGGTCCGCTTACCCCGGAGGCATATGGTTTGTAGAACTGGTCAAACAGGTTTTCAATGGCCAGAATAAAGTTAAGGTGTTCTCCTGCTGCAAAACCAGCTTTAATATTTGCGGTCCACCAGGATGGGAATCCATATGCCATGGCTTCTGCTTCATTGTCCTCCCCATAGGGGGAGAAATCATCATCATACTTCCAGCCATGGTAGACAATATAGGTGTCGATGAAAAACTTGCTTTTCCTGTAGGTAAAGGAAGTCCGGCCAAAGATGGGAGGTATGTGTCCCAGGGGTACGTCGTCGCTCAGGTTATGTCCTTTGGTATAATTGAGGGTGCCTTTCAGGCTAAGATTCTTATTGGGGCTGGCCGTGATGCTCATGGAAACGCCATAGATATATGCCTGTCCGGCGTTATAGTTGGTGGTCACCCTGTAAAAATCACCATCATATTCTAGACTGTCCTGTCCATTTAGCTGGTAGGGGGTTCTGACGATGGCATCATTCAGATAGGTATAGTATCCCACCAGTTGAATCTTCATGTAGCCTTCCACAAACCTGCTGATTCCAAGCTCAGCATTGTAAGTATACTCGGGACTTAGGTCCGGATTGGGTACTGTGACAAATTCGTCCTTGGCTCTTACTTTTCCATAGTCGTCCACGTTCGGATTTCTGAACCCGGAAGACAGGATGGCATTCAACTGCCAGCGGTCCGAAGGGGTGAATACCACTCCTGCACTGGCGGTCAGGGCCCCGTTATTTATTTCTATCCGGTCGTAGGGGAGCAAGGAAGAGTTGAAAGTTGATTTCAGGCTTCCCCAATTGTATCTGGTTCCCAGGTTCAGCACCAGTTTCTTATGAAGAATCCATTTATAACTGGCATAAACTGAGGCATTCCATGTTTGGCTTCCACCCTCCGGGTAGCGGGTTTGTGCAGGCAAGTGTTCTCCAGTACGGATGTTAGAGTACCAGGCTTCAGAATTCACCAGGTTGTGATTGAACTCAGCTCCATAATGCAGTTTGTGATGGACACTCCACACTTTCAACAGATCGAAGTTCAGGCTGAACACCTGCACATTTTCCTGCTGGCTAAGCCGCTCATCGATTCTGAACTTGCGGGAATAACGGTCCTCATCGATAAGCTGAAAGGCAGCCAGTGTGGTCATGTTGGTGAAGAAGGAGTTGTCCTTCTTCAGAACATTTTTCAAGGACGCCAGGAACCTGTTCTGGGGCCCATAATAATACTCAGCGTATTTCAGGTTGTCACCATTGTAATCATTCAGTTTATCTATGCGATCGATGTTCGAAGAAGTGGAATACTGCAAGTTCACTATCCAGTCCACATACATGGAGGGAGTATATCTGATTTTCTGAAGCAGGTCAAGCTGACTGTATCCCGTATTAAGCTGGATCAATGGATTTGGATTGGCCAGAGTTGAATCCATTCCTCCTACCTGGTCTACATAATGCATGATCTGTCCCCAGTCACCCAGGGTCGGATTTCTGAGGCTTCCGATCCGGATATCACCCAGATCCTTATAGGTGACGCTGGTGAGGGAGGCCCAGCGCTTTTTGCCAGCGGAAAAATCCAGATGTCCCGTCAGCCCTTGCTGGGCTGAGCTGTACTGGATGTTAGCGTTGACATTGAAGCGTGCCAGGCTATCCGAACCAAGCTGTGGATCACGGGTGTAATAGTGGACAACCCCTCCCAGGGCATCGCTGCCATACATGATGGAGGAGGGACCAAAGATTACCTCTGTACGCTCAAGAATGGAGTTATCGATGGTGATGGCATTCTGGAGATGCCCGTTTCGATAAATGGCATTGTTTAGTCTGACACCATCCACCACAAGCAGAATTTTGTTGGCTTCAAATCCCCTAAGGATGGGACTGCCCCCACCTCCCTGTGTCTTTTGAATGGCTATATTTCCAGTACTTTCCAGTATATCGGCCGAGGTAAGTCCGGTTGACTCCATCAGCACATCGTTTTTCAGTACGTCCACCATGTATGGGATGATCAGAGTACTCTCCCTCGATTTGGAAGCCGAGATGACGTATTCATCAATCAGGATCCGTTTTCTGTCCAGAGACACCCGGTTCTGTCCTGTGATGCCGGACTTAACAAGTTTCTTAGTCAGATAGGATGGGTGCTGAAATATAATGGTGTCGTGATCAGGGAATATGGCCAGGTCAATTACCCCCATGGAGTCGGTGATAGCAGCCTGCTCTTTGCTGGTATTGTATACTGCCACATGCTCAATGGGAGTCCGGTCAGAGGAACTAAGCACCACTATTTGCTGTCCATGAACAAGAACAGAGAGAGCTAATGCACATATTATGAGGGAAATACGAATTGCCATCTAAGTGAAAAACACGCAATAGTATTACAAAAACTGTACCAAGCTGCAGTGTTGGTAATTTTCCCGAGATGCTAGTTATGAAATTCATATTTTTGGTTCAAACAGGTCAGGAATGTTAAAACGCTTCTTATATGCGGGTGTCTTTGCAGTGGTAAGCCTCGGATTACTGACTCTGTTTCTGATTAAACGTCTCGATAAAACGACGCCCGTGGAGGTTCAGCAAGCCATCCCGGGCGATGTGATTCTCTTTGCGGAGAATATTGATTTTGAGTATCTGACAGAGTCTTATCTGGCCGGCAGCACAATGTGGATGGATTTTCTGAGTATAGCCGGAAAGAATGATCTGGATTCCCTGATACAATTAACCCTTGGACAGATTCGCAGTTCAGAATCCCTGAACGACTATTTGAAGAAAGAGGGATTCAATCTCTCTGTGCATAAGCTGGGTAAGGACCAGCTTTCCCCCCTTATCTACCTGGTCTATTCAAATGCTCACGGGGACCATGAATTTGAGAATATGGTGTTGACCCTGCTTGAGGATAAGGCCATGGTCAATGAGCGAAAATACGAATCGGAAAACCTTTATGACGTATCGGGGGGACCCGGACTTATTCCCGGGAAATTTACCTTTACCTGTACAGAAGGCCTGTGCCTGATTAGCCCCTCCTCCA
>Ga0316190_10002201_pt1 | contig 14116 bp, 11 predicted proteins | sample Eddworburrow2_MG_FD_204929 | JGI IMG/M metagenome (GOLD analysis project Ga0316190, IMG submission 204929) | Coastal sediment microbial communities from Maine, United States - Eddy worm burrow 2 | ecosystem: Environmental > Aquatic > Marine > Coastal > Sediment | place: USA: Maine | collected... | reverse complement strand
ATTAGCTTCCAATGGGAACAAATCGGGACATTCCCATACCCCGCCATGGGCACCCGCATCCTCTCCAAATTCGCTTTCCAGGGTCCAGGAGATCAGGTCAGATGAAGAGTAAAACATGACCCTGTCGTGGGCCGCCAAAACCATGATCCATTTCTCGCCCTGCTCGTACCTGATTACTTTTGGATCCCTGAAATCCTGGATTCCCGGATTCTCCAGCACGGGATTTCCAGGGTACTTGGTCCAGCTTCTTCCCTTGTCCAGGCTGTAAGCTATGCTCTGGTATTGAAACTGATTGTTTCCCTGATTTGCAAGGTCGTGGTTGTGGTGGGTAAAAATGGCCACCATAGGAGGCTTACGGGAGGTACCCAGGCCGGAGCTATTGTCCCAGTCAATCACCGCACAGCCCGAAAAAATGGTCCCCAGGCTGTCGGGAAAGAGGGCAATGGGAAGGTGCTCCCAATGGATCAGGTCCTCACTGATGGCATGTCCCCAGTGCATGGGCCCCCACACATTACGGTCGGGATTGTGCTGGTAGAAGAGGTGGTATTCCCCTTCATAGTACACCATGCCATTGGGATCATTCATCCACATGGAATCGGGACTAAAATGCAACTGGGGACGATATTGTTCGGTGTATCGGGTCTGACTAGTCAGGGATTCTTCCGCAGGCCGGGTGTTACAGGAAGAAATCAGAAAGGTCAGTGCGACCAAAAAAGTTAGCAGAAATCTCTGGATTTTCATGGCTTTGGGATCAAAGGCTTTTTGTACTTACTCCACGAATAATATCCATTACCTCGCTGGTGATTTGGGCGGTATGGCCGGTGGAGGGACATCGCCCATGACCGTTCAGTTCGGAAACGATGCTTGTGATCAGGGGCAACTGGATGTGTTCGGGCTGGATGGTGGCTATGGTTTCTCTGTGATCGCCTGTATCCAGGATGATGGGTTTAAAGCTGAAGATGCCGAAATCAAGTTTCCCTTTTTCCCCTACAACCTCTACCAGGTCCCTGTGAAAGGCGGAGGGAGTCACAAAGTTCCAGCTAGCGGTCACCATCAGGTTTTCTGGCAGCATCAAAGTGGCTGAAAGGGTATCTTCCGGCTCGTACATTCCCGCTACATTGGTGGCCTTCCCACTTACCTCCAGGGGATTTCCGAAGATGTGAAATAAAATGTCAAGGGCATGGCATCCCAGGTCGTGGAAGTATCCGCCACCGGCATCTTCCGGGATCACCCTCCAGGGCAGGTTTTCTCTGTCATAATCCTCGTCGCGGGCCGGGTAGTATTGCTGCATGTTGATATGCAGGATTTTGCCCAGGATCCCGCTGTCGATAATGGATTTCACCTTTTTAAAGTACTCAAGCCCTCTTCGGTAGTAAGCCACAAACACAGGCAAACCTGCTTTCCCGGCAGCTTCGTTGATAATCCTGCACTCTTCCCCGGTGCGGGCCATGGGTTTTTCAATGTAGACCGGCTTGCCCGCCCTGAGGGTTTCCAGGGCATAGTCCATATGTGAACCGGGAGGTGTGGCAATATATACAATATCCACTTCCGGATCGCAGATCACCTCATAAGGATCCCTGTACCAGGTAGAAATCCCATGTCTTTGTGCATAGTCTTCTGCCTTTTTTGGAGAACGGTTGGCCACGGCCACCAGCTGTGAATGTTCAATCTTGTTGAAAGAAGGAGCACTCTTTTTCTCGCTTACATTGCCGGTGCCGATCAAGCCCCAGCGTATAGTTTTATCAGCCATGAAACTAAGATACAGAAAATACAAAAGCCCCCGAAGGAGCTTTTGCCACTGACTTGTATTCAAAAAGGGAATTCCTTCCCGGGTATTAGATTTAAAGGAGAATCTTCTTGCTATATTCTCTGCAGATGCTCACCTCTTTTACCGCATCCGATCCCTCGGGAATTTTATACTCCAGTTCAATATCGCAGTATATGGGCCAGCCCTTCTCCTTGATTAAAAGAAGCACTTCAGCGACAGGAGTATCTCCTTCTCCCCAGGGCTTGTTCACATTGCCCTTAATCGCATGTCCTTTGCCAGTTTTATCCTTCAGGTGGATGCTGGCAATCTGCTCATGGTACTTTGCAATGAATTCTGCAGGATTTTTTCCTGTGGATCCCCAGTAATGCCCGATATCGAAGTTAAGCCTGTTGGCGGGTGAAAGTGCCAGCAGGGCATCCACATCGAAATCTTCCTTGGCATACTGCATGTGGTTGTGAAAAATGGCCACCATACCGGCACGTTCTGCTGCAGCACCCACGTTCTTGCAGGCTACTTCCCCAATCTCGGTGCTAATACCAATGGCTCCCAGGGCCTTTGCTACCTTGAAGGAATAATCAAGTTCTTCATCACTTTTTCCTAATTCCCATTTATAAATATGGATGTTCACGCCGGCATCATTGAATTTCTTCTTCAATGCCGTGTATTTATTCATGGTCTCTTCGGAATAGCGCCAGGTCTTGATATCCTCCAGGTATTTTTTAAGCTCTGCTTTCTTCTCGTCCGATAGCTCGTCGGGCTTTCTCATCTCCCTTCGGCTAACGGGATTTACAGGAGCTCCCAGGTAGGCTTCGATACCGGTTCCCATCAGTTCCACCGAAGAGAGTCCGGCATCCACGCAGGCCTGGAGAACTTCATCCACTTCACGAATACTGCGGAAACTATAGGTGATGGCACCGATTTGCACCCCGCCGTACTTGGAGTTAATGGGCTCCTGTCCCTCTGCGGAAAGGGAGCTCATCAACATGACCAAAGCCATGGCCAGAATAGAGATTATAGATTTGCTTCTTTTATTTTTCATCTGAATTTATTGTTTTATCAATGATTATAGTTTCCAACCGTCACGGTATTCGTAATGGAAGTACTCGTTGGCTTCTTCCAGGTTGGTGATCTTCATGTTCTCTGCATCGTATTCGAGTGTTTTGTTCACCTGCTGGCTGGCTACTGCGATATTGGTCAGCAACATGATCTCGGTCAGCTTGGAAGAAATCTCAAAATCGTTGGCAGCTTTACGGCCCTCTTTGATGGCCTCAATGAAATCCACATATACACTACTGGGACGATTAAGGGTCTTCTCAGGCTCCACAAATCCGGGATCTTCAGGAATTAGTTCAGGACTGGCACCGTGGGTACCGTGCATCAGCATTCCCTTGTCTCCAATGTAGAGTGCTTCCCTGAGTGAACGATCCGCTTCCAGTTCGGCAGGACGGAAAGGTTTGATTCCTCCGTCTGACCAGGTGACTTTCACTGCGGGCCTGTTTCCCTTGGCAGGAAATTCATACATGACGTTCTCGGCCTGGGGCAGGTATTCGGTGGTATAAGGAGATGTGGTGGCCTGGATTTTTGTGGGCATGCCCAGATCCAGCGCCCAGATGGGTGCATCAAATGTATGGGCTCCCATATCTCCCATGGCACCTGTTCCGTAATCCCACAATCCGCGCCAGGCAAAGTGTGTGGTTTCCGGGCTATAGGGCTTCTCAGGGGCCGGTCCCAGCCAGACATCATAATTCAGGTTGGGGGGAACATCCACTCCTGCGGGGCGCTCCAGCGGACCCTGTGCCCATACCGGACGGTTGGACCACATGTGTACCTCGCTTACATTCCCAATGGCTCCTGATTGGATCCATTCAACCGTTTGCATGGTTCCTTCAATGTTGTGACCCTGGTTCCCCATCTGGGTAACGAGACCGGTTTTCTTAGCCAGCTCTTTGAGGAAACGTACCTCGTGAATGGTTTTAGCCATGGGCTTCTCCACAAATACATGTAAACCTGCATTCATCGCATAGGCAGCAATAACCGCATGAGTATGATCGGGTGTACCGATAACCACAGCATCCAGTTCTTTTTCCGTGTCAATCATTTTACGAAAATCGTCGTAGACCTTTGCCTTTGGATAGCCGGCAAACATATGTCCTGCATACTCCGAATCCACGTCACAAAGGGCATAGATATTGGCATGCTTGAAGGTTTCGGGACCTCCGGCTGCACCCATCTGGTTTGCGGCCATTCGTCTGGCAGGCCTGGGCGGTGTAATTCCAGGATAGCGGTAAAACTTCATTCCGGGCAATCCCCTGCGACCCGTAATAGGAACATCCGGCGTGGCAATGTTCCGGATATCGCTTCCGCCCTGGTTCCCCAGGCCGATCCCGGCCACGTTCACCATGTCGCTGGGAGCGGTGTAACCGGGTCCCCCGAGTACATGGCGTGGTACAATGGTAAAGGCCGCCGTAGCCACAGCGGTTTTCCCGATAAAGTCTCTTCTGGAGAGTCCCTTACTGGTGTTTTGCTTACTCTTTTTTTGTTTCATGGATGTATTGTATGGTTGATGAGTAAAGTGATTTATGTATTTTTGTGTACATGTTACACAATAGCGGCAAGATACAAAATTTCATCGTACAGACCTAGGTGGTTTGATTTGAGTTTTAGACTCGCTTTGTGACTCTGGGTTTAATGAAACTTATGTATTCATGAAAATATTTGTAATTTCAGTGGCTATTCCTTACTATTGTCACAATATGAGACAATAGTACAATAAATCCCTTAATCAGATATTCAAAGTTCCTACTTATGAAAAAGCAATTAACCATTTCCCTGGCTATTTTTTACCTCCTTGCTTTGCCTGCGCTGTCGCAGGAAGCCCTGGGAGAAGGACAGGATATAATCTCTCCTGAAATCAATGAAAATCGAAGTGTAACATTTCGCCTCTTTGCTCCCAATGCGACGGAAGTGAAATTGGCTGGCAACTGGATGCCTGCAGAAGGATGGGTGCCTGGTTCGGAGGCCATGAGCAAAGATGAAAAGGGACTGTGGACCATTACCACAGAAGCACTTGAACCGGAATTGTACGGCTATGCCTTCCTGGTGGATGGACTGCTGGTTAATGATCCCAACAATGCTTTTCTGAGCAGGGACATCGCATTGAATACAAATATTTTCCTGGTGGAAGGAGCTCAGGCCGATCTTTATAAAGTGAACCTGGTCCCCCATGGTTCGGTGACCCGTCGATGGTACGATTCTCCGGGAAACCAGATGATGAGGCGTATCACCATATATACTCCTCCCGGGTATGAGAATTCCAGGAAAAAATACCCGGTCCTTTACCTGCTGCACGGGGCCGGCGGAGATGAAGAAGCCTGGATCGAGCAGGGCAGGACTGCACAGATCCTGGACAAGCTGATTGCCCAGGGAAAGGCCTCCCCGATGATTGTGGTGATGCCCAATGGCAATGTAATTCAGGATGCTGCTCCCGGCGAAGGAACCCAGGGATTTTACAAGCCAGCTTTCATGGTTCCCAAAACCATGGATGGCACCTATGAAGAGACCTTCATGGATGTAGTGAATTTTGTGGAAAGCTCCTACCGGGTGAAGGCCAAAAAGGCAGACAGGGCAGTAGCCGGACTTTCCATGGGTGGCTACCATTCCATGCATATCTCCAGGTATTATCCAAATACCTTTGACTATGTGGGATTATTTTCAGCAGCGATCCTTCCGGACCAGGACACCATCGCCAGGGTCTACCAGGACATCGACGGCACCCTGGAAAAGCAAAAAGAGAATGGCTACAAACTTTACTGGATCGGAATTGGGAAAACCGATTTCCTGTATCAGGGCAACATGGAGTATAAAGCAAAGCTGGAAGCAATGGGGATGCCTTTTACCTATCGGGAGAGCGAAGGGGGGCACATATGGAAGAACTGGAGAGTCTACCTGTCGGAGTTTGTACCTTTGTTATTTAAATAGGGCCCCTTGTTGAAGTCTTCCTGCCGTCCTATTAATATCTTTACTTTCTGATTAGAGAACCAATTGTATTTGTAGATGCATCTACCCTCAGAGAAAGATTATATCCCACACATTGCTTATGATTCGGTGATCTTTGGGTTTTCGGGAAATGAACTGAAGATCCTGATCATGAAATACCATAAGACCGGCTTGTATGCTCTGCCCGGGGGATTTGTCAAGAGGCATGAGAACCTGTCTGACGCAGTGAATCGAGGAGTAAAGGAGCGAACGGGAATAGATAAAATCTACCTGGAACAGGTTCAGACTTTTGGAAGCCTGGACAGGTCTGATCCCAAGGCCATGAGGGTGATCCTGGAAGCAAATGGATTTTCGCCCAAAGAATCTTACTGGATGCTGGATCGCTTTTTCTCCATCGCTTACTATGCCCTGATCAATTTCAAGGATGTGGAAGCCAAGCCAGACTCTTTATCTGATTCCATCGACTGGTACGACATTGATCAGCTGCCTCCCCTGATGCAGGATCATAATGAGATTGTAAGCATGGCTCTGCAAACCCTCAGGGACAACCTGGAAAAAAAGCTGGTTGGGGCTAAGCTCCTGCCTGAGCAATTCACCATGAATGAGCTGCAAAACGTATACGAAGCCATCCTGGGAGAAAAACTGAGACGCACCTCCTTCCAACGAAAAATACTAAGCATGGAAATCCTTGAGAGACGTGAAAAGAGATATAGCGGGAAGGCCCATAAGGCTCCCTACCTCTATAGTTTCAAGCAGTAGTTAATCTATTCTCCCTGAGCCGAATAATACTCCTTCCAGAATTTCAACTGATCGAGCTTGGGTAAAGCTTGCTGAGCACTAAGGGTATCAAACAACATGGCCACTTCCTCCTGCGGAGAATAAGGATTCCATCTGGGAAGCCCGGTTCCGTTGGGATCGCCGTTCCTGGCAAAGTTCACCCAGTAGGCAGACATCAGTTCCGCAATCTCCTGGTCGATATCCTCCCATGGTCTGTCCAGGGTATGGAGGTTGTCGTAAGCATAGACAATTTCTCCGGAATGGAAGGCCCCGAATTGTGTTTCGGGAGAATGGGCCGGCAGACGCCGCATGAAGTTATACAGGAAGACTGGAGATTTTGCTCTGGAAGATTGGGTTTGGGCCCAGGTATAGGCCTGGATCCCAAAGGTTTCGTCCCTGCTCATGTCGTACTGCGACCGGGTGGCTTCCTCCTCCGTACCAGCCGGGTATACGGACAGAAATTCTTCTGCAAGGTCCCCGAACCGCGCTCCCACCTGTTCCCTGAATTTTTCAGCCGTCTGCACCCTTGGCAGCACCCTGTCATCCCCATTCCAGCCTGCGATCACCGGTACATCGTTTTGGCGACCCTGTTCATAGGCATTCATTACACTTTCTGCTATGACATAACCATCGGTGAAGGGTCCGGTCAAACCGCCCCGGGCTTTCAGTATAGAATCTGCAGGCAGGGAACGCAGCTCTGCCAGGGAAGCTACTCCAAGTCCTTCTCCAAAAGCTACCCCGGTCCCTTCGGCCTGTTCCAGGCTTATGTCGGGGCGAAAGGGACTGGCCAGGAAGGCAGCACCACTTTGAGCAATGGCTCTGTGGAACAGTCCTTTGGCCAATGGAGAAACGCTAAGGTAGTTCACAGCAAAGGAACCGGCCGATTGACCGGCAATAGTTACATTGTCCGGATCCCCCCCAAAACGATCGATGTTTTTTTGTACCCACTCCAGTGCAGCAATCATATCCAGAATGGCATAATTGCCCGAACTGCCGTATCCCGACTCGGCTGTCAATTCGGGGTGGGCAAGGAAACCGAAGACACCCACCCTGTAATTGAGGCTGACAAATACCACGCCTTTTTCGGCCATGGCCCGCCCGTCATAGATGGCACAGCCTGCTCCACCTGAGCGAAAGCCGCCCCCATATATAAAGACCAGCACCGGCATTTTGTCTGCTTCCGTTTCAGCCTGGGTCCAGACATTCAGGTAAAGGCAGTCTTCCCCGATAGGCTCCGCAGGAATCAGGAACTCCTCAGACCAGAACATAAAGGGAGCCGGGGCAGCCTGTACAGGGCTTGGTCCAAATGTTGTACATTCCAGGGTCCCTTCCCAGGCATTCACGGCCTGGGGTGCTTTCCACCGCAGATCTCCCACCGGCGGTGCCGCAAAAGGAATTCCCTTGAAAGAGATCACTCCTGATTCAGCATCCTGATAGCCCGATATGTAACCTGACTCCACTTGAACAGTCTCCTCAATGACTGTTTCTTTTACTGTACATGCACTCAGTAAGATGAGCGTCATAAAGTAAATGGGAAGAAGGGACCTTGTCTTTTTCATAAGTGCTTTTGGTTTTCAGGGTATTCTACAGACTGAACCAGTAATTCAATTTGATTACCAGCGCCCGGTGCTTGGGTCCCCAGAACTCCACAGCATAGTTGTCGGTGTAGACTATGTAGAGATCCGACATGGGGGCGAAGCGCCACTGGACCCTGCTGTTGATGTTGAAGTTGTCCCACTGGGTATTGTATTGCACAAAGGTGGTCCAGAATAAACTCCTGGAGAAATTGATCTCTATGCGCGGACTGATCAGGAAGAGATTGTCGGCCCCATAGGGTGCAGGGAATTTCAGGTTGTTCTGCTCAAAATTCACTGAGAAATTTCCCCAGGGCTGTGCCCTGTATTTGAGCTGAAGCATGTACTGTGCCCTGGTCCCGCCATAGAACTCCCCGTAGGAGACTTGCCCTTTGGCGCTGAACAGCCTTCTCTGATCGGACTGCAAGCCGAACTCTGCCTGATTATTATGGTATATCCCTGCAGGCAGAGGTTCCTCATTGATGAAGGTAAAAGGGAAAAGCAGGTTGATATCGGTGTGGTTGACTGAAAGCGAAAGCTGGGATGTGGATTTGAACTTCAGGGTATAGGAAGCCTCAAGCTCGTTATTCAGCATGGAGAAGTCTGTATCCACATCGTAGATGTGCCTGCCGTTAATCGCATGGCTTAGGATCCTGGTACTTTTTTCTGGATAGAAAGTATAGCCCAGCCGGGTGAACAGGTGGTGATAGCCGATGTAGATGGACGTATCTCTTTCTGCATCGTAATACCTCTGGCCCTGGATATAGCCCATATCCGCACGATAGTTGTCACCAATTCCCGACAGGTTGGTATATACACTCAGATTGCGGTTATCGTAACCTATCCCCATATTGTAGAAATAGTTATCCTTTTTGAGATCCGGGCTAAACGATTTGGCATAACCGGCAAAGGTCTGGAACCGGCCATCGGCCGAGCGGTACAGGAATTCCAGTCCCGCGTTCCTGTTGTAATCGGCGTCCTCTGCCCTCAGGGCATTCCTGTTGTTGATGTAGCCCTTGATCACTGAGCGGGCCAACACCTGCTGGTGAAAGGCTGCCGTGGTATAGTTCTGTGGAAGGAAGCCTTCCTGCTCCCTGGTCTGCAGATTCATGACACCCATCCGCAGGTTCTTATTCACATTTCCGCTAAGCCTGGCCCCATACAGAATAGGGATGGGCGATCCATCCGAGTCCAGTCCGATTCTCCTGGAGAAGAAGGGCCGCATGGGAGGGATCCCGAAATCTTCAAATACGTCGCTGTTTTCCAGGAAGAAGAGTCGTTTTTCGGGCAGGCGGATATCAAAGAGGGTCAGGTTGATGACCTGTTCGTCCACCTCCACCTGGGAGAAATCGGGATTCAGGGTAAGATCCAGATTCATGCTCGAGGTCACCGGGACCTTGGCATCCAATCCTGCCTGGAATATGGGGTCGGCCGGAGTGGCTGCTTCAAAATCCTTGCTTACTCCCCCCCGTACATAGGGGATAAGAGAAAAATTCCGGGGAGCTTTTTCAGGGGCCTGATCCCAGCTCAGTACTCCGGTATATCCCAGATCGGTTTCATTAAATTCTATGGGGACGGGAGCCCAGGTGTGAATGGTGTTGGTGGAGGCATCCCTGCGAAAGAAATTGATTCCCCACTGGGCCTTACTTTCTTCGAAACGGAGTGTTTTAAAGGGTATGGCTATCTCCACCACCCAATGGTCCGGATGGTTGGTGACTTCCGAATACCATTTATTGTCCCAGGCAAGGTTTACTCCTTTGCGTAATCTTCCAGGTTCCAGGTCTTCTCTGCGCCCTGTTTGTCCGGTCACCAGGTATTCGGTCTGCACCCCGGCGGGGCTTACCCCAAAAGTGAAGCCATTGGTTTTTTCATTGACCGGATCGATCACCACCCCGAAACCATCTCCATCCCAGAATTCGGCATCCCGCTTCAGGGTTTTAATTACATATTCTTCCGGTCCGTAACAGATTGCTCCGATATAAATATACTGGTCATCAGTACACATTCTTACTTCGGTCTGAAGGCGATCCTCCACTTGGCGGTCATCCACCGGAAAACTCATCCAGAATCCTTTGGCTACCGGCACTTCGCTCCAGATGGCTTCATCAAGGACCCCGTCAATTTTGATGGGCGAATCGCTTTGAATAATTTGGTAAGACAATGAATCTGCAGGAGACATTGACATGGCCTCTGACATAAAAAATATCATCATCACCGGAATTAGCTTTCTGAATAGTAAAGCCAAGTGTAGGTTCTCCCTCATAAATTATTTAGTGTCAGAGTCTGTGTCTGCTTTAATGTGTAGGTATTACACATTTAGACCGTGAAGATACAATTTTTTAGAATCCTATGCAGTATATCTTTTCAGTGCCTTTTATCAGGTAGGTGTCACCGCTAACTGCAATGGATGCCCAGAATTTGTCTTCCAGTGTGTTCTGATGGAGAAACTCGAAAGTTCTTCCAGCTTTTAATACGCTGGTCACTCCTTTCTCATCGAAAAAGAAAATTTTGTCCTCGTAGACCCAGGGTGAGGCCCAGCAGGCAGCCACATTATCGACCTTTTCCTTATACACCTGTTCCCCGGTGGCAGCATCGAAGCAGGTGATTTCTCCCCCGCGGCCGCTGACCATGTAGAGCAGACCTTCGTACAGCAGGGGTGAGGGTTTGTCGATGGGGGCATCCAGGTTGGCCCAGACTACCCCGCTGTTGCTTGTTTCTCCTTCGGCAAGGCTGATATCCCCTTCAGCACCAGCCCTGACACAGAAAAAGGTGCCCGGCGTATCACGGTATGCTGCATTCCCCAGGTATAACATATCCTGCCCCGCAACCGGGGAAGGGATGTTGTAGTGACCTCCGACTCCCAGTTCCCAGTTCAGTTCCCCGGTCAGGGGATCATAGGACCGGGCCTTCTTTCCTCCGCAAACCAGTTCCGTACGAACGCTGTTCTTCCAGATAAAAGGGGTGCTGTAGTTGGTAAGTTCTTCACGTTCCTTTTTCCAGAGTTCCTTTCCGGTTTCAGCATCCAGGGCCACCAGGAAAGAGCTCTCCTCGTTATCCACCTGGACAAATAACATATGCTTGAAGAGTACGGGAGAAGATCCAGTGCCCCAGCCATTCAATGTGGGATATGCTCCCAGGTCTTTCTTCCATAGCAAAGTACCTTCCAGATCGTAGCAATAGAGTCCATTCATCCCAATATAGGCATAGAGTCTTTTACCATCTGTCACAGGAGTTTCTGAGGAATAGTTGGTTGCCCGGTGCTTTTTTATCCTTGGGCTTCCTTCCATGGCCACCTGTTTCCAGAGGAGTTCGCCTGTTTCCACATCCAGACAGCTGACCTCCCAGCGATAAACATCTTTCAGGTAACTCTTGTCCTCTTCCTGAGCAGGAGGGGCTTGAGGAGGACGGGGAGGATTCTGTGCATTGTTGGAATTGCCGTTGGCTTCCGCCTGGGGTCTGGGCGGTCTTGGAGCCTGGCGTTCGGGAGCAGGTGCCACCTTCACAGGGATCGCAGACATCATAAAGACCTTGTTGCCCCAGACTACCGGGGAAGTCCAGCTATCCCCGTCAATTTCGGTGCTCCACCGGATATTCTCTGATGGGCTCCAGGAATCGGGAAGGTTCTTGGCAGTTACTACCATGTTGCTGTCGGGTCCCCGAAACTGAGGCCAGTTTTGGGAACATGAAGAGATAAAGAGGACCAGCAAGAACAAAGTTCCTGTAAAAATTATTGAATGACGGGATCTGCTAGGCATGATATCAGGTGTTAAAGGTTAGATAGGTATTGGATAGAATTTTGGAGCAATAGTTTAAAATGCTCATTCACATAGGCTTGTTTATCATGGCCGAACATCAGGTAGAGGCAGGTGGAATTCTCCCATTGATTCTCCCAGGCCACCAGGGGCGCGCAGTGCGGATGCTCGGTACCCAGCAAGGGAAGCACCTCCTGCATGATTTGAATATTGTAGTAGCCTTCGTCGTGAATCGTGAATTCATCCACCCCCTGGGTGACAGGGTGAGAGCGATCAATCACCTCTATCTTCAGGTCTATATCGTGTGCATAGTCAGAGTGAAGGCTTGAATCGGGATGGTCGGGCATTACATATTTTCCTCCCACCATCTGCTGATAGCCTTCCCATGACTGGAAAGTGGCGAGCGCATGGTGCATAAAGATCATGGGCATGCCCTTCCGGGTCAGATCCTGGAATATAGCCGAATCAGCCATTGGCATATCCGGAACATAATCATAGAAAAGAAGCAGGTCGTACTTTCCAACATTGGAGGAGCAGAGCAGCTCCCTGGCAGCAGGATATGAGACAGAATCAAAGCTGATGCCTTCAAGCGAGTTGAACATCTCAACGAATTCCGTGGTATCGTAGGCATGACCCCCTGTGATTACCAGAAGGTCGGGAGATTTGGAACAGCTACTGGCCGTAATCAGCAGAATCCACAGGTATAACAAGCTTCGCATCATCCTACAATATCTACATTTCGGCCAAAGGGAGAAAGCGCAAATCCGGCCAGTTTGAAATGTTGCATACCCCAGGGAATCCCAATGAGGGTGACGCAGAGCAGAAAGCCGAACAATATATGCAAAAGGGAAATCCACAGGCCGGCGATCAACAGCCAGATCACATTCAGCAGGCTGTAAAGGCATCCGGGCAGTTCCCCTTTATCCACTCTGAAGGTACGGCCAAAAGGCCAGAGGCAGAGAGATCCGATCTTGATCAATTGAAATCCAAAGGGGATGCCAATAATGGTTACCATCATGGCCACCCCTCCCAGAAAATATCCAATTGCGGTGGCCAGTCCGCCAAACAATAGCCAGATTAGGTTGCCGAGAAAATTCATAGGTCCGTAAAGTTTCACCGACAAGATAAGAAAAACAAAAAACCACCTCCAAAGGGAGATGGCTCAATGTCTTTTATAAGGATAAACTGGTTATCAGCCTATTCGCCTGCTGTAACCAGCAGCTCCCGTAGGTTTTCGATAAGCTGGAACGATTTTTTCAGATCTTCGTTTGATGCTATGTCATCGATAGAAGCTACAGCAAGTTCAGCTTTCAACTCAATCAGGTGTTCTGACAGGGCTTTAAGTTGTTCGAAAGTAGCCAGTACAACAATTTCCTTTAGCTGATCCTGCTGGCGTAAAAAGGCATCATACAAAACTCCGGTAGACGGATTAAGCTGGTTCAGATAGATCACCAGAAGCTCACGGATGTCTCCCTCGTCTTCCTGGGTCTTGTCTTCCACCAGAAGCTTTTGCTTCAGCAGGTTTCCAGTGATATGTACTTTCTCCACAAACGATCCTGTAAGAAATGCAGTGTGAACAAAAACCATTTCTTGTTCAGATTGGTAATTCTCACTGTCTGCCAGCAGGGTATTGAATATCATGGCGATGGTGTCGCGATGCAAGGTTGATCCTTCCAGCTTTTCAATGGTCCAGGCGGCAAATTCTCCTTCCACACCAATGTGCTGGGCAAGTTCCTGGGCAGCCGCAAATGCCAGGTACATAGTCTCGGGTTCCTCCCCGTAATAGTGGTAAAGGATGTCAGTAACGTAAATACCAAGATTGGCAGCGGCTATCGGATAAGAAGCTTTGTATGCGTGTGCGCTGTATGGATCGTTGGTAAGAACATCATAATACTCAGCATTTACCATATCCAGGATGCTAAAGACCTGTTCCACACTATTCAGTGATGGGTCGATGGTCTCGGCCGTTTTGATATAGTCTTGAATGTCATAAGTGCCGGATGACTGATCCTTCTTGCTTTTGTTGCCGCAGGAGGCGAACAGGGCCAGTGATAAAACCAGTACCAAAGTGTAATTCAAATACTTCATTTCAGGTGGAATTATGGTTTAACTTTTCAGGTTACGAAGATAGACAATTATTTTTTTAATTAAAAAGAAGAAAAGCTGCCCTTGTGGACAGCTTTTCAAGCCTTAAATCTAACCCTTTTGTTAACCTAAATGAGTAACAAATATGGAGGGAATAATTCACT
>Ga0316190_10002200_pt1 | contig 14116 bp, 16 predicted proteins | sample Eddworburrow2_MG_FD_204929 | JGI IMG/M metagenome (GOLD analysis project Ga0316190, IMG submission 204929) | Coastal sediment microbial communities from Maine, United States - Eddy worm burrow 2 | ecosystem: Environmental > Aquatic > Marine > Coastal > Sediment | place: USA: Maine | collected... | reverse complement strand
CGCTGTCGACGACTAGTTTTGTGGAGGATTTTGGGATGAGTGCAATGGCATTGGTAATGTTTATATTGCGGTAGCCGTGTCTTTGGGCGCGGACTTATGCTTCTAAAAGCAATAGTGGTATAATACTTAGCAAGTGTAGGACATTCTTATTTTTTCAGGGGTGATAAATGGGTATTAGAGAAATAAAAAACAGTAAAAATACGTTGGCAAGGCAGAGTATGCGCGGTTTGCAGATTGGGAATAGTTAACATTATGACACCTAGATTGTACTGGCAAATACACAAACTTGCCTTTTTGATGGAGAAACGCGCAGACGAGAGTCTCAAGCGGCAAGTTGGAATTGGGTTTGCTCAGTATAAAGTGCTAGAGGCAATTGGACGCAATGCCCTGGCAAAACAGAATATGATTGCGAATCTGTTAGACCAGACAGAGGCGTCGATTAGCCGTCAAATAAAGATTCTAGAAAAGAAAAACCTGATTGTAGTGGCAATGGTGATGGGCAATAAACGGGCCCGTGAACTAACTCTAACCGACACAGGTGAAGAATTGCTGATAAACTGTGAAGAAATTTTAGATATTGCTCAAGCCCAGATTGTTGGCGGGTTGAGCTACCAAGAACAGCGGCATTTTCAAGAGCTTTTTGCTCGCATGCTAGAGCGGGCCCGCAAAGATAGTTAGTCGGTAATGTACTTCTCAGCCAGGTAGACGAACACGCTGTTGGTCCAGCCGTAGCCGGTCTGAGTGGCGTATAGCCCATCGGCGGGCTTAAGAGACGGATTGGCCGCGTTATATTTTTCTAAGAAGACGCCGTGAGCGACGTACCAATCATTACAGGTTTTTAACCACGTTCGGGCGATTCGCTCAGCTTCTTTTTTGTAGCCATATTTTTCTAGCCCTTCAATGACAATGTATTGCAGAGGTGCCCAGCAATTCGGGTAGGCCCATTGGGTTTTGGATGATCCAAACAGTTCGGGGTACATCAGGGTTTCTGTCGTAGCAGATAGTCCGCCCTTTTTCTCAAATCTGTGTAGGTTTTTTACTAGTTTTTCGGCTTGTTTGTCAGTGGCCAAGCCAGCCCATAAGGCGTAATAGCCTGCTAGCGACCAGACGTTACTTAGGCCGTCCTCTGCGTAATTATAGTCAAAGAAAAAGGCCTTGCGCTTATGCCACATTAGTTTGCTGACAGCTGTCTGGCGCTGTTTAGCGGCGTAGTTCCATATTCTAGCTTCTGAGACATCGCCTAGTATGTTGGCGGCTTTCTCAAAGTCTTTTTCGTATCTGTAGAGTAGACAATTCAAATCAATAGGCAAGTAGTCCAGACATTGTCTTTTGAACCGCGGTGTCATATCCCAGCCACTCTCGAGTTCGGCTAGGTCGTGCATGCTGTTGATGTCGTAGTAACGGCTTAGGGTTTCGTGCACTTTGTGCATCTGCGGATGTACCTTTGACGTCCAGACTTGTGAATATTCGTTTTTTGCTACTACGATGTTCTTCTTCAACCAGCTTTTTGGTTTTTCGTATTTTTCGTAAATATGGAATATCAGCGATGTTAGTACAGGGGGTTGTGAACGGCTAGTTAGGTAATAACGATTGCCATTAGGAATCATGCCGAACTTTTCAAACATGAATATCAGGTTGTCCAACATTCCGCAGACCAGCTTCTCATCGTCTATACCTAGTGCCGTAAAGTACGTGTCCCAATAGTACTGTTCGTCAAACCTAAAGCTGCCGTCTCCGCTGCTGGGGACTACATAGGGGTTGGGCAGAGGGATCAGCGTAGTGTTCTTTGGTGTTTTTTGTCTGATGAGTTTTGGCCAGCATGTGCCAATGTATTCAAGTGCCTGTTCGATGTCGTCTTTAGCCAGCTTCTCTGTTTGGTTTTTTCGTAGCATTAGCCTAATTTTAACCGTAAGCGTCAACAAATGACAGGCTTTTTTAGGTAGGCATGTATAATATTAAAAATATGAGCGAATCAAAAGTCCAACACGATAGTGCCACGCCAGCCCATGGTCAACAAGTTATAACTGCGGTTGCGTTTATACATAGAAAAGTAGACGGGGTTGATAAGGTTTTTCTACCAAAACGTGCGGCAACAAAAGTATTCTTGCCGGGTTTGTATGAGATGCCGGGCGGACACACTGACTTCGGCGAAGAGATAAAGGAGAGTTTACACAGGGAGATTATGGAAGAGCTGGGTGTTCACGTTTCCTTGGGTGACTGTTTCACGGCATTTACATATCAGAATAACGTTAAGCGCTCACATTCTATAGAAGTTGTTTACTTCGCTAAGTTTGTAGACCCGCTGGACAAAATAACCACACATCCTGAGGATCATTCAGGTTTTGAGTGGTTTAGCCGCGCGGATATTATTGCTAGGAAGAATGAGATAATTCCACCCAAAGACGCAACTAGCGTAAACCATAACCATGGTGAAGATCCAGAGTACGAAGCCATCCTAAAAGGCTTTGACTTGCTCGGCGGCAAGGGTCTAGCTCTAGGCTAGTTCTGCTTGCTTAGCTAAGCCTTCAACTACTTCTACGTTGGGCAACTTCTCTAGTTCTTCTGGATTAAGTACAATTTTTGATGAGCGATTGCCCCCACCCATGACCACTTCAGAGGCATTCATCACAGCGGAGTCTACATAGATTGGCATACTTTCTACTCCGGGTGCGGTTACACCACCGATCATCATGCCGGTAAGCCCTTTGGTTGTTTCCGCATCTGCAAATGACGCTCTTTTAACTCCTAGTTCTTTAACAACAGCTTTATTGACATCTAGGCGGGTATTAGCCAGCACCACACAAAGTGCGTACTTTGGTGGCTCTACTTTTCGTGACATGACGATTATGGCGTTGGCTGATTGTTCCGCCGTAAATCCATACTTTTCGCAGAATGCTGCCGTGTCAGCTGCTTCCGGGTCACATTCTATGATCCTGTGCTTCAGGCCGTATTTGCTCAAAGACTCTTTCACAATAGGCAGTAGTAAGCTGTTTTTCATTATTTTTAAGTCCCCGACTTTTAGATTTTATGTCTTATACTCTAGTACTCCAGCATTCAAGAGACAACCCATAATAGTCTTTGGAAGCTCAAGTGTATATAATTATACTTGTATAGCATAAGCAATTTCGATAAAAACAATTTGAATCTTTCGTCTTCACCCTATCTAAAGCAGCATGAGGATAACCCGGTACATTGGCAGGAGTGGGGGCACTCCACACTAGAGTATGCCAAGAAGAACGACAAACTAATATTAGTGTCGGTGGGCTATGCTACGTGCCATTGGTGTCACGTTATGGCTGCTGAGGCTTTTTCTGATAAAAAAACCGCCGATTATCTAAATGAGCATTTTGTGTCTATTAAAGTAGACAGAGAACAACGGCCTGATCTGGATGATTACTTCATGAATTTCATAAATCGTACCTCGGGGCAGGGCGGTTGGCCGCTAAATGTTGTACTGACGCCGGATGGAAAGCCGTTTTTTGCAGGTACGTATTTCCCAATAGATAACAGCAGGGGTATGAAGCCGTTTGTTGAGGTTTTGGCACGGGTTGTGGAATGGCACAGCGAGAACAAAGGACGAGTTACTGATTTCGAATTTGACCAAAGCGGGCGCTCTAGCGGTGAAGTAGTTGAGTCAGAAATTGTTGATCAAATTCACAAGCACTTCGACAAGCAGTTCTCTGGTTTTGGCGAGCAGACCAAGTTTCCTGCGCACAGCACCATGCTGTTATTGATGAACATTTTTCAGAAGACCAAAGACGACGCTGCTAAAAGCATGATTCTGAAAACTTTAGACGTTATGTCTGCTCAAGGCCTCCATGATCATTTACAGGGTGGCTTTTATCGTTACTGCGTAGACCGCCAGTGGCAGATACCACATTTTGAAAAAATGCTCTACGATCAAGCTATGCATTTATGGGTTTATTCAACGGCCTATAGATTGTTTGGTCGCGCTCGAGATAAGCAAGTTGTTGAGATGATTGCCAAAAGCTTGGACGAGACATTTACCGATAAGGACGGTTTGCTGTATTCTGCGCACGATGCCGATACTAAGCATGTTGAGGGTGACACATATGTCTGGACAAAGCAGCAACTAGAGTCGGCTTTGGACAAGGAAGAACTCAGCCAGCTCACTAAAAAATACAGAATTACAGATGCTGGCAATTTTGAGGGCAAAAATCATTTAGTGCAGACTAGCGAAACGCTAGTTGATCACAAAATATTGGCGAAGGCCGAAGAAAAACTACTAAAAGAGCGTAAAAAACGTCCCCAGCCATTTACCGACAAGAAAATTGTCACCAGTTGGAATTGTTTGGCAGCTGTTGGACTATTGTTGGCAAACCGTTATCTGGACGATAGTAGTTACAGAGCCAGGGCCCAGAAAATATTCGATTCTATTACGGAGCGGCATGTCAGTGGCGAGCTGATAGCGCATAGTTCTCTAGAGGGCGTGGTGCAGAATGTAGAGTTTCTGGAAGACCGCGCTTCGCTGCTTTTGCTCACGACCTATTTATATGAAGATGCCAATGATAAGGCGGCTAGAGGTAAATATTCTAAACTTATAGTGAAATTTACAGAAGGTTTAGAAAAGTTTAGGGCAGGCGAGGGCAAAGGCTGGTACGGCAATAGCACCAGCGGTGATTTCACACGTATCGCCGCCCAAACATTTGACCACCCTATACCCTCGGCCACATCAATAGTAGAAATGGCTCTGTTTAGGGCTGACAAGATACTGGGCAAGGACGAAACTAGTGTTAGCTATGGGGATTTAATGAATACTGATTTTTATAACATTTTGGCCTTCTACACCGCCGGAAATTTTCACGAAGTCAAAGCGCCTAAGCCGATTGGCTACGACGTGCTACCAGTAAATTCAGTGTTTAAAGTCGATCCTCAGCACCAAGATTGTAGCGATTTTGCCTGTCATCGATTTGAATCCAGAGAAGATCTAATAAAATCTTTCAAAGATAATTAACAAGCTAACTTTAAGACAGGAGCACTTATTATGTCGCATCAATATTTAGGAATAATTGGCCAAACCGCGCCGGCGCTCGTAGTAGATGAGTGGGCGGACGTTGAGGGTTTGAACAAGTCAGAATTTAAATTGTCAGATCATGACGGCGAAGTTGTCGTGTTGTTCTTTTTTCAATCTTGGTGCCCGGGCTGTCATAGCCGCGGTTTTCCGACGCTAAAGAAAATGATAGATAAATATAAGGATAAAAAAGTAGCCTTTGCAGCTATACAAACAGTGTTTGAGGGCCACGACGCTAATACTTTCGCAACTACAGAAAAAACTGAATCCGAATATGGTTTGGGTATACCATTCGGTCACGCTAGTGGCGAAAGTAATCCCAGAGGCACACCCCAGCTAATGGCCGACTATAAAACTGGCGGCACGCCGTGGTTCGTAGTCATAGACCAAGAAGGCAAAGTCGCCTACAACGACTTCCACATAGAAGTAGACGAGCTAGATAAATACATAAGATAGGCTGTTGGATTTTTCAGGAGAATAGGGTCGCCCGTAAAGTTACCTGTGGATAACCAGTAGTAATTATTAAGAGTTTGGGGGTATAATTTAACCACAGGAGGGTGATCTTCATGAATAAGAATTCAGGTACTGAAAAACCAAAAAAAGAGCAAGCTCAAGTCCGTGAGCTTGAGTACTCAGATGGCAAGAGGCCTCAAACAAAAGAAATCCGAATTGATCGCGCTCAAGGCCTAAAATTGGCAAAAATAATCAGGAAAAATCTAGAAGAGTATTATAGTGAAGTTGGTACACCCGACAGACTTAGTATCTAGGCTCAGTAGCAAGCATTTGTTTCTGGACACTAATGTGCTGATCCACGCGAACTACAACGCTGAGTTTTATGGCTTGTTGGCTGATATGAGAGAGGGTGGCTGTGAGCTGATGATAACGCAGTCAGTGGTATACGAGTTTGTTAGAGGATCCAGGTCAATTGACGAATATAACAAGTATGTAGATTCTATTAGGAATATGGGTATTGTCGTGCTTATAGATAGGGAGGACAGCCTAGAGCCTATTGATAAAGAATTCACAGTAGAGTTAATAACCAAGATAAGGGATGGTAAAAAAGGTACAGGATTTACGGATTTTGAGCTTTTAAGGCTAATTCACAAGTTTAAGGGCTCCGCATTGATGACAGCAAATTACAAAGATGTCCCTCTGGAGCTTTTTTCAAGAGGCGACTTGATTGCACTTGAATTTATGGATGGCGTTCAGACACAGGCCCTGTACTATAGCAAGAAGTAAAAAAACCGACAATAAGTCGGTTGTTTTAGTTGGTGGAGTTGCGGGGGATTGCACCCCGGTCCGTTGGTTTACTTCCTAGACGTGCTACAAGCTTATTCTATTTAGTTTGTCTTGAACCAAGTAGATCTAAATAGACAAAATACTATTTGGTAGCAACCTTAAAGTCTTAGTTATTGTTCTAAGGTGGCGAACAATAAAGCAATCAGATGATATAAGACCTTGCTCTATATCTGATGTCTAGAACGTAGGTCAACAGCCTAAATTAGGCTGCTAGTGCAAAGTCGCTTTTGACGAAGCTGTATTTGAACAAGTCAAATAGGCTTGCAGTTGCTTCCTCGCGATCAAATGGTTTTGCATCTGAATGGTTTACCCGGCTAACGTGCAGGTGTCCCGGCTTGCAGTCTAAGTTGTAAAGGTCCAGCGTCGAATAAAAATCAACCCCAAGAGCTATATATTAACACAAAGCTCAAGCTTTATCAAGTTTTGTGATAGAATAGATTTGATGGAAGAAACACAAGATAAAAAGTGCGAAAATAAAATGGTATTTGACAGCGAAAAGCAGGCTCAAACGGCTGCGACTGTAGCGGCACATCAGAGGGGCATAAAGATAAAGCCGTACTTATGCAGGGAGTGTGAACTCTGGCATAACGCCACAAAACACGACTAATTGTCGTTAATTGAACTAACCCCTTGAGAAAAACATCAAAATCGAGTAGAATAACAGAGATAAACAACTGTGTGGCTCTGTAGCTCAGTTGGTAGAGCAGAGGCTTGAAGAGCCTTGTGTCCACAGTTCGAGTCTGTGCGGAGCCACCAAAAAAGTTCAAGGCAAATAAACCTTGGACTTTTTGTTTTGGTGTTAGTATGGATCTAGGCTAATTTAAACTGGGAGGGCCTGTAAGATATGAAGTACAGAGGAAAATATACAGTGAATATTGATGCTTCGCTTGATAAGGTTTGGGATATTTTGGGAGATATTGGGCAGATTGAGAACTATTCTCCTTCAGCGAAGTCTACTACTGTTGTGAGTGAGAAAAATACCGGACTTGGTGCTACCCGGCAGTGTGCTATTGCGCCTTTTGGTAAGTTGAACGAGAAAATTATAGACTGGGGAGACCATTCCTATAAACTGGACATTAAGATGTCTCCACCAGGGGCTTTTTGTAAAAATCAGGTGGCTTTTAGTGCAAAATCTGCAAAAAATAACACTACAGACGTGATTTTGGAAGTAGATTCTGAAACGCGCATTCCTGTCCCTGGTTTCGAGAAAAATATGAAGGCCATCATTGCTGGGTTGAAAGTGTACGCAGAAACAGACGAACGGGTAGATTCAATCAAACAAGTTGATCTGTCGCTGGTATCAAAAGCCTAAGCAGGCGTATTTCTAGGTTAAATTACTGATACGTCGTGTGGGTGGGATTCGCGGTAGCCGGCGTTGGTTATTCGGTAGAATTTAGTCTTAGACTGGTGGGTTTTAATATCTTTTGACCCGACGTAAGACATACTTTTGCGTAGTGCTTTTGCGTAGTGGTCCATGACTTCGTCGACAGGGCCTTTGTACATCACGTGTGATTCGACACCTTCGCTGAGTGGTTTGCCTTTAGATTTGCTGTCTACGCCGTAGCGCTTTCTAGAGGCTTCGCTGTCTTTCATGGCGCTAGGAGAGCCCATGCCACGGTACATTTTGACCATCTTGTTGTCTTCGGTGACTATTATTTCGCCTGGTGATTCTTTTGTTCCAGCCAGGCCGCTACCGAGCATTACAGATGAGGCTCCGGCGGCAATTGCTATTGATACATCGCCAGCGCTAGTTATTCCACCGTCAGCACAGACAGGTATGTCGAACTTTTTCACAGCTTGGGCGCATTCGTACACAGCGGTTACTTGCGGTGTTCCTATTCCGGTCTCTACTCTGGTCGTGCAGATAGACCCAGGGCCTTGGCCGACTTTGATGCCATCTGCGCCGGCTTTGGCTAGTGCGAGGGCTGATTCGGGGCTGGAAATGTTACCGACAACTACGTCTAGGTCGGGGAACTTCTTTTTTATCTTCTTTAATGTGTCGAACGCAAAATCTGAATCGCCTTGGGCAGTATCGACCACGGCGACGTCTAGGTACTTGTGCATTAATCCTATGCGCTCCAGCGCGCCGTCATCGGTAGGCACGGCTGCTGCAGTCATTAGTTGGCCATTTTTGTCTAGGTTATAGTGCTCGGGGTTGCCCTTCATTATGCGGATTACGTCGGAGAGTATGTACAGGCCTTCAAGCCGTCCAGATTTGTCTACTAGTGGTACGGCTTTTCGTTTGATTCGTCGCATTATTGTGTATGCTTCTTCTACGCTAGTGTTGCCAGGGGCTACTGTCATGTCTTCAAGCTTTTTCATAACGCTCCTGGCTTTTTCAGATAATGTTTTGCTGAGGTCAAAATCAGTTTCGGCAACTAGGCCTAGTAGTTTGCCGTCGCCGTCAACTACTGGAAAGTTTCGGAAATTAAAACCGCTTTCTTGGCAAACCTCAATGATGTCCGCAAGGGTCTGATCGGGGCTTACGGTGATTGGCTTTTCGATTTTACCGTTTAGGTTTAGTTTGACCTTGCGAACTTCATGATACTGCTGTTGAGGTGACAGCCCTGAGTGGATGACACCTATGCCGCCTTGTTTGGCCATGACTATAGCCATTTCACCCGTGGTTACGGTGTCCATGGCAGCGCTGGCAACTGGTGTACGCAAGCTAACGTTTCTAGAAAATCTACTGTTGGTGTCAACAGACTGTGGTGTCGATGAACTGCGCGCAGATACTAGACGAACGTCGTCATAGGTTAGGGCCAGCCCTTGGGCTGCCATTGATTTGAAAAATGCGTCTGCGGTAAGGCTCATAAAAATGTTTATCTCCTGCAAGTGAATTTAACTTCGAGTGTAGCACGAAAAGAGCTCAAAAAACGAGCTCTTTGTCTTTTTTTAACGATAATCTAACTTCTAAGAGGCTCTACTTGCTGCTTTTTTCAGCTTGCATGTGCATGATCGCGCCTACGGTCATTGCAATAGCTCCAGCTAGAGCGAGCCAGTAACCAATCCCTACGCTGAGGGTTCCGCCTAGTCCACTGCTGGGCCAGTCATTTAGCATTAGTAGGGTGGCTACTACGCTAGCGCCCACCGATGTAATGGCCATGGTTTTTTTGTCCATATTCATCACATTTAAGCTCGCGCCAACCGCAACGATTGCAGCAATTATCAACAAAAACCCTGTGCTGTTTAGGCCTGGGCTGTAGCTGACATTAATTATGCTGTTTATCGAATACCAGGGTAGAAACAACCCTACTATTAACGCAACAGCTCCTGCTGCCGTCACTGTTAAGTTACGATCTGCTTTTATCTGGTCGATTGCTTTGTTGGCATCGAACCCCTTTTTCTTGTCGCTCATATTTTAGCACCTCTCCTTAAGTAACTAGTTCTAGTTATGGAGTATAAACCTGTCGCGGTTTTAAATCAAAAAACTGCATTATTCTAACAAAAAGGCATTAGTAATTTGCTTTTTAGGACAACCGATGTCAATATCTCAGCACAGTGCCAGAAGTTGAGATTTTTTTTACAACTCCTATGGGTGAACCAGGGTCTTTGGCCGGGGCGGGCCTAGTTCTCCCCGAGCAGATAAAAATTATAAATGCCCCATTAAATCGAGAACAGCTTCAGGAATATCCTAATGAGCTTGATGTTATAAGCAATAGGCTTATCTTGCCGGAAGGCACGGAATTAGCGCAAGAGCTGTCTTATAAGGTTCATGAGGGTCAGAAAAGACTTACTGGAAGACCGTTCATATATCATCCATTTGAGGTGGCTTACCTATTTCATAAGATTCTTGGCATTAAAGACCCGGTTGAGATCAGCAAGCTACTATTGCACGATGTAGTGGAGGACACGACAGAGGGTATGCAAATATTGCTACGCGAATTTAAAGATCGAGGACTGGACGGCGAGGTAGAAGAGGGTGTTATGTGTCTTTCTAAAAAATCGGACGTCGGACCAGAAGACTACATAACGGATTATGTTACTCCGCAGATATTTGCTAGACCAATGACGGTAGTTGAGAAAAGTTTTGATAACTTTCATAACCTCTTTGTTGAGCCATTCCCTGAAGAGAAAAGAGAAAAAAAGTTTTTTGTGGTGCGCGCTCAAGCCACGGCGCTCCATGGTATGGGTATGGTCATGCGAGATTTGCCAGAGGCTTTTCCCGAAGAGTATGCAGAGAAAATAAGTAAATGGGGCGGGGCGGTTGTAGAGCTGGCTGGTGCTCTTCCTGAGATGCATGAGAATAGTGGACGGGATGTTGAGGCTGTAGACCTTGAAGAAAATGCAGAGCGGTTCGCCGCTGTCGGCAAGAGCCGCTTTGCTCTAGCCGCTTGACCGGTCTAGTTTTGACTCGGTAATGATTTAGGATTATGCTTGTAGGTATAAACAAATTTTGTGGAGGGACAGGTGTGAATGTAGATATTAACTGGGTGGCAGTGCTGGCAGGCACGATTGCGTCGATGTTTTCGGGGATGGTGTGGTACAACCCTAATGTATTTGGCAAAAAGTGGATGAAAGCCGTAGGCTTGACTCAGAAACAGGCTGAAAGTGGCCAAATGATGGGGATGATGGTTGCTATAATTCGATCGTTCCTGTTGTCGTTTGCATTGTTTCATATTATCTATGTCACAGCTGCCTTTTACAGCGAGCAGAGTTTTCTGGATAACGCTGTTGGCGTAGGCCTGTGGGTTGGATTGGCTATTGTAGCGGCAACTATGTTTATGCACGACACGTTTGAGCAACGGCCAAAAATGGCAACTAAAGTCCATGTGGCTTATGAAATAGTCAACGTATTCTTAGTGGCGGTAGTCATTGGTCTAGTTACTGGCTAGATATATTCTTACGAAAAAGGTAGGCCTGTGACGGGTCTCTATGCTGTTAATTGTCTAAAGTATGGTATGGTTGTAGTCTATATATAACAACTTTTAAGCTAGGACCGAAGAAATGGCAAAACAAAGAAACAAGCACGGCGCTTCATTCAAGAGACTCAAGAAGCAAAAAGCCAAGGCAAAAAAGTAATCTGACTCTCTGAAAACTTTGATTTAAGAGCTAGGCCTAGTTGCACGATAAATCTAGTGCTAAAATGGGGCTGAGATGAGATATTCGGAGTACAAGGCACCAGCCAGAGGAAAACCACGGAGGAAGTTCGCTGGATTTGTTGTTGTGGTGCTTATTTTTGCAGTTGGTATTTTCGGTTATTATAAAGTTACTGCGCCAACCCCGATTATTGAAGAGCAAATAAAACATGAGCTGAGCTTTGACGTGTCGGTTACGTCCAGCGAACAGGATGTGATTAAGGATGCTGTAAAGCGCCAGCATCTAGAGATTACTGGAGCAGTGGTAGCTAGCGTTAAAACGTCGCAAACAGTGTCTGATGACTCTAAGGTTTTGCAGGCTTATGTGCCAGTAACTAGTTTCAACGCCGTTAGACAGGCGGTTTCAATTGCGGAGCTGGCGACCGCAAAAGTTTTGTTGCATCAGGATATTGACCAGACAGCCCAGGCCGCGTTAGCTGGCGCGCTGGGAATTGACGGAGATTCAATGTCGACTATTAGCGAGCCGTTGGATGAGCTTTTAGAGACTGATATTGCTTTTATTCCTGTAGATTCGCTAACTTCTGCGGTTAAGCTGCTGCGTTTTGATGACGTTTATTATTTAGATAGTTTGAATTCAGGTGCGATCTTCAGAGAGCTGGTGTTCGAGGGCGAAGGGGCTTTGGCATTGTCGGGGTTGACATTGGACAAGCTATTCAGCGAAAGCCAAGTTTATAAGGTGAATATGACTGGTGTCACAGCCCTAACCCGCATTATGCAGCGCAAATTAGCGTCGGTGGGGGATCCGCTGTATTTTAGCGCCAAAATTGGCGATTTTCTGGCTGATGCTGATCTGACTCATGTTTCTAACGAAGTGTCTTTCAAGCCAGGTTGCTCCTACAGCAACACGTTGTTTTGCTCGCCACCAGAATTTATTGAAACTCTGAAGGCCAGCGGTGTTGATCTAGTAGAGCTGACTGGTAACCACAACAATGATCTGGGTAGTGAATTTAACACTCAGACTATAGAGTTGTATAACAGTTTGGAGTGGGGGACTGTCGGTGGCGGTCTAAACGTTGCTGATGCTCGCGAGCCGTTTGTCGACACACAGAAGGGCAGCAACGTAACGTTTTTGGCTTACAATTTTCCTGATTCACCTAACGGCGGTGCCATTGCTGGCGAAAATAAGGCGGGGGCGAATAGTTTTGACTTGGCAACAATTCAAAAAGATATTGAATTTGCCAAAGAGCAGGCAGATTTTGTGGTAGTTAATGTGCAGTTTTGGGAGTGTTACGCCTACCCAGATGGCTACTTGGAATTTCCGCAGTGCGACAAGCCAATTGGTCAGCAAGAGCAGACTTTTAAGAAATTGATTGATCTGGGTGCCGATATGGTTGTCGGTTCTTCGGCGCACCAGCCGCAAACTTACGAGTTGTACAATGGCAAACCAATTTACTACGGACTGGGTAATTTGTATTTTGACCAGACTAGTTGGCCAGGGACGGAGCGTGGGATTGTTTTGACTCATTACTTCGTCGCCGGAAAGTTATTGCAGACCAAGTTAACGCCGACAGTTTTTGATAAGGATCTACAGACTCGCGTCATGACTGATGCCGAAGCCGATTTTTTACTGACTCGCCTACACGACGCCAGATAATTTTTGGTTGCTATAATAATAAGGTTTATAACTAAAAAGGAAAATTTATGAAGAAATTTGTTGTACTGTATTACTCACCACCAGAAGCTATGGCCAAAATGAAGACATCGTCTCCAGAAGATATGGCTAAAGGTCAGGCCGCATGGATGGAATGGTTCAAGAAAACTGGTGATCATTTGGTAGAGATGGGCGAGTTCTTTACTCAAGGAACGCGGATTACTAAGTCTGGCAGCGAAGATTCCAGCGGAAAAGTTACAGGTTATTCAATAATCCAGGCTGATTCGCTTGACGCGGCTAAAGGTTTACTAGAAAACCACCCCCACCTGGAGTGGCACGACGGCTGCAGCCTAGAAGTCTACGAACCAATGGAGATGGGCAAGTAGCACCAACCTGACGGGAAGGTAATTCAAGTAAACGCTGCGGAAGGGGGCCGGGTATTTGTCTCATGCCCTACGTGGTAGGCGGGCTTAGCACTGGTTGTATCTGTGTGCTATCGCTTAAGTTTTAAGCACGCTAACAGAAACGCGCAGGGGGAGAGAAGTCAGAAGAATCGATAGTTATGGCCTGCATAGGATTGATAGTATCAGAAGACGAAGACCTACGGCTTTGTTCTTTATCGGCGTGAGGCTGTGGATGGAAGAGCCTCTGACTGCTGTGGGCCTTGTCGAGACGCCCGTTAAGATGATGTTCTAGCGTCGTTTCGTCGGCATGGTGCGGGTGACCTCTTTCTAGGGTCACTACTTTATATTCTCAAGAATTTCATCAACCACTTTTTCAACAGATTTTGTTGCGTCAATTAGTATCGCACCAGCATCAACATCTGCTTTTTCTGATGGCTTATGCCAGCCCATAATTTCAGCCATATCTCTTGGATCTTTGCCAAAGTCATTGCCTTTTCTGGTGGATAATCTTTCCTGTAGCGTTTTTTCATCTATGCTTAGACAAAATACTTTTTCAAACAGGTCTTCAACGTCATGCCTGTATACCTGGTAGACCAAAACTGCACAACCCTTTAAGATCTCTTTTCCGGTATAATCACGGGTAATATACCCCGGGGAAAGGAGATCTTCTCATGAGAAGACAATTCACGTC
>Ga0316190_10002198_pt1 | contig 14122 bp, 12 predicted proteins | sample Eddworburrow2_MG_FD_204929 | JGI IMG/M metagenome (GOLD analysis project Ga0316190, IMG submission 204929) | Coastal sediment microbial communities from Maine, United States - Eddy worm burrow 2 | ecosystem: Environmental > Aquatic > Marine > Coastal > Sediment | place: USA: Maine | collected... | reverse complement strand
CGCTGAGCCAGGAAAAATCCTTTAACAACTCAAAAATACTTTCATCGCAACTTGCTGCATTATCCACAACGACAAAAACAGCGCAACCTAAAGCGCGCTTTACTGCAACTCAAAACCCCTTCAGCTTCATGACCACACCATTCCCAAGCGATAGGTAATAAAAAACGGACATCCTAAGATGTCCGTTTGGTATTCCAATCAACCAACCACCCTTGCGGGCAGTTAGGCTAAATTAGAATGAGTGCTTCACACCGATAGAAACAGCTGATGGGTCAGCTACACCAACTGTAGCAACAACTCCGTCGTTGGTTTGCTTGGTGTACAAAGCATACACGCTAGTGTTAGCGCTCATGCCGTGGTTGTATCCGATAGCAATTTGTGAACCTTTGTCAGCATTCTTAACACCGTCAGTCTCTGTTTCACCACGCATTGTGTAGGCCACGTTAACTGCATCCATATCGTTAACAGCAAAACGACCACCAATATAAACATTGGTACCTTTGTCTTCCGACTTAGGTGTTGCACCAACCGCAGCAGTTACATGTTTACCTGACTCAACAAATGCATTCAAGGTGAATTGATCCATTGTGTAGCCGCCACCCAGCTTCATAGCTGAGCTTTCGTCATCCACTGCAGCACCAAAACTTGCAAGATTCGACTGTGCGCCATAAGTTGCTGTGTCACCAAACTTGATGCTTTGGAAAGACAGGGAAGCGTTGATGTTATCCCTGTTATAGATACCAGCCAAAGACATTACTGTTGCGTGCTTGTCGCCAGCAGTTGATGAAGCTGGAGTTTCTGCATCAAACGTGCTTGCAGCCAATACAGTCAGACCGCTCATGTCAGGGCTGATGTATGCAATCACGTTATTCAAACGTGTATTGTTGTGAATGCTTGTCATTGCATCATCTGAATTTCCAGTTAACGAATCGCGGTTATCAGCACGAGTATCTTTGAACACATCTAGATTACGAGTTGCCATCTTGTATGGTGTGTCATGACGACCCAAACGTACGGTACCAAAGTCAGCAGAACCTACACCAATGTAAGTGTTACGATTCAGATCGAATCCACCTGCATCCATACCAACGGTACCTTCCATCTGCCAAGATGCTGTCAGACCATTGCCCAGATCTTCAGAGCCCTTCAGGCCAACACGTGAGCGATTGCTTTTCAACTGATATGCAGATGCTGAGTTAGTCTCTGCACCATTATTCAGTGAATCAATAGACGTATGTACAATACCGTAAACATCAGCAGCAGCGTAAGATACAGCTGGAACTGTGAAAGCAGCTGCAACAGCCAGAGCGATAATTTTCTTTTGCATGTTATAGGACTCCTAAAAAATAAAAATAAATAACAAATTTCCCGGTTACATCGGCAGATGAAACTGCCTCCCTTTGAAATTCCCCGATATATTGAGAATTCAAGGGCGCATTATCCATATGCATGGATGCGGAGCAAGTAGATTCGTACAAGTTACTGAATAATGTTGTTTTTGCGCAACAAGATCATTTGAGACCGTAAGGAATAACTTACGCGAACAATTCGAAATGTGGATACACACATAAAGCGACAGAAGGCGACCAATCGATGTTTTTTGATTGGTATTAAACCAATTTAACCGGAATTCTTGTCAAAATAAGGTGACTGCAGGATACAACTAAGAGCGAGTCAGGTATTTCGCAACCAGTAGTAATAAGTTGCAACCACTACCGCAAAGCTCCAGAACACCAGCCAGCCTGGCGTTTCAAAATAATAAAACGCAATGCCAATCGCAACCAGCACCATCTGCGCCAGGCTTAATATCAGCACTGAACGCCTCACAGACAAACCGGCATGTTCAAGCACATGATGTATATGCGTCCTGTCCCCGGCAAACGGAGAACACTTACGACGCATCCGCCGCGCCATCACCACCAGGGTGTCAATCAGCGGAATACCAAACAACCAAAATACCAGCGACGGCTCCGCCGACACCTCACCCCTTGTTACCTGTGCCATGAACCAGCCCAGCACCAATCCCAACCACATGCTGCCAGCATCGCCCATGAATACCCATGCACGCTTGACGAACAGACGCGAATTCAAGAATAAAAAACCGAGCAACGCACCAAGCATCGCCCAAGTCATTGGAAACAACTCATTAGCCCCAGCAAGATGAAAGATCGCCGCCACACCCAGTGTGGTGATCAATGCCATCTTGCCCGCCATGCCATCAGCACCATCAATCATGTTGATCGCATTGATCCCGCCGACAAATGCAAACACGCTGAATGGTATGGCAAACATCCCCAGCGGTATATCACTCCCCAATATATTACCAAGATGCGTGATCGTCCCTTCCGCGCCAACGATCACTACAGTCACCAAGAACACCTGGATCATCATGCGCAAGGTAACTGGCAAACCATGCTTGTCATCCAGCACACCGAGCACCACCAGTGCAGCAGCACATCCCATCAAAACAGAAATATTACCGTGTACCCCATCGCTGACTACAAGTGCAGTCAAAACCGCAGCAAACATAGCCAACCCACCCACAGTGGGTGTCGGATCGGCATGTTGCTTGCGGCCGCCCGGGTGATCCACGATATTGAAATCATGCGCCAACTTGCGCAGCAGCAAAATCATGATTGCGCAAACCAGCATCGAAACTATAAAAATCTGCATCGCATCCTATTTACAAAAATTCCAAAGTCGCCCTGTTTACAAAACTGGTCAACCCAGCTCAACGTTATAAAAACAGCAACAAAAAGCCCGCCCCGATTTAAGCAGACTTATTTTCATCACCCATATCAATTCCTTCAACACTAACCAACCCAAATAAATACACACATCCCAATGCGTCAATGTGACGCGCATTCTACAGCGATTCTAAATAAATCTCTGTAGGAGAAAGTGTAAATTTATGTAGGTTCTTGTCTGATAGAGCGAGGGAATTTGAGGAACCTTGTAGGCAACCGAACGCCTACCAAAGCTCGTTTTGAAAGTAATAGAATTGGTACTCTACTCTCGATTGAATTGGCTACAGATTTGGCACCCAGGTCAAAACTCAACAATAGAGCCTCAAAATATAACGTCCACACAACATGTAACAGGCAACTCCAATTAACTCTTATTCAGAAACCCGCTACGAATCGGAAGAATATGATATACAAATTTGACAATTGGACTAGGCATTAACCGAAATATAAGTCGAAATATCGGATACAGCAATGACAATGTAATCCCATGAAGACGGTAGTTACCAATAATGTAAGCCTTTGCCTCACCTATGGCCTTGGGCATAGAGCGTCGCTTGTAAAAACCACTATCTACCTGATATAACAAAACAAGATCATCCAAATTATCAATTTGTATCCCTTTTTCAAGTGCCAAAAACCACATCTGCAAATCCTCATTCAACCCTGACACAGGATATCCGCCAAGTTTATTTAATACCGACCTACGAAATACAACAGTTGGATGAGCGAGAGGACACGCAAACTTTATATAGTCATTAACTTCAGCACGCTTAGGAAATGATCTTACCCCCAAACTTTTCCCTTCAAAATCTATCTCTTGAATCCTCCCACCAAGAATTCCAACTTCAGGGTGATTTTTTAGATAATTGAGTTGCAATGTAACCCTATTCGGTAAACAAACGTCATCAGCATCCATTCGAAAAACAAACTCCTCACCTTCAAGGCTAGCAATAAGAGCATTCAAATTACGATCAAGCCCCAAACACATAGCACTCCGAATAACTCTGTGAATTTTGGCGCTAAATTCTTTGATGACCGACTCGAGCCCCACATCGATTGGCCCGTCAACACCAAGATAGATACTGATTGTGTTGGAATTCACTGATTGAGCAAAAATAGACTCCAGCGCGCGCCTAAAAAGTAAAGCATCATTCCCGCCATAAACAGGAAGTAAAAAAGCACAGACTGCCCGGCTGTTTTCATGCTCAATATGATTATTTGCATCCATTAATATCCTGCTTTTTTATGATGCATTGGTATGCCCTAATATAACTTTCAACTACTTTACATTTATTTCAAGACTACCGACCAATACAAGCTCTGGCGCCTCTTGATCCCTAATTTGCTTTGGCAAAAGCAAGTGTAACGCCATCCGGATGCCAGCAAGAATAATCACTTGCGCCTTTTTTAGGCTGGTCTTTTCTCCGCATTCCCATATATTTTTGACACAAGAATTAAAATTAAGTATTACATTTATACGAGGCGGGGAAAGAAAACTCACATTGAAGCCCACTCTCATCAACTCTTCTTTAAGCGCCTTTTTCGAAAATATCTGTCGATGGCGTGGAAAGTCTATATCACGCGCAAAACCTTTAAAACATTTTATCAATATCGAATCCGCATTCGGAGTTGATATCCAGATTGACCCATTTCTTGATGTTACATTTGCCAACTGCGTCAGAATGGGTGCCACTGATGCAAGATGCTCAATTACATGATTCATGGTTATCCAATCGTAGCGTCGCTCGAATTTATCTAATAGATCAAGCGGAAGCCATTCAAAAACCATGTTAACGGCATCTGATGGCTTGAATATATCCGTCCCATAAAGTACAGCATCAAAACCCTCACAATTGAGTAAGGATAAAAACTCTCCCGATCCACAACCATAGTCTAATATAGTATCTGCATACCTTGGTGACCCACGAAGCATATAGTGCTTACGCGTCAAATCAACGAGTTTTCGCAGCAAGCACCTTACTCCCAATCTTCTCTTTGGAATAGTGTAATAGTTGTTATACACATTCTGAAGTGACTCCTTAGCCGGAAATACTTCTGGATACAGCGAGCCACAAACCATACATCGAAATACACTACACTTTTCCAATGTATTTTTAAAATTATAGTCATACGTATCAAAAACATGCGAACCACCATTCGCACCACAGCCACAACTATTACTAATCCACTTCATTTCCGCCTCAAGTAAAAAACAAATATTAGAATCATCAAAATTTCAAGTGTCGTCTTAATTAACCAAGCAAAGTAGAGTCCATTAAGTCCAAAATAAAAAGTAAGCACATAAAACGATACGGCCGAGATAATCACACCTAAAAATGATATGGTTGCCACCTCTTTCGTCTTACCCATCCCCTGCAAATCTGCATTAAACAGCATTGAAAGACTAGCCAAAACAATCGCGGCAGCAAATATGCATATTCCTAAACTAGGAACAATCCCATTAGAAACATACTCTAGAAAATGAGGCCAAAATATGATTATTAGCATCACAACAGCGATGAAGACAAGTCCAATGCCACCAGTACCTAAAAGAGCAATGCCTACAAATCGAGACTGATTTTGATGACGCACACGCTTTGCAAATACAATAGGTGAAAAGAGGTATGAAATAAGCCAAAATTTTGAAAGCAGCTCGTATATAACGAAGTAACTGTTGGCCTCCGTAGCATCCAAATACCTGAAAGCAACAATTCGATCTAGAGACCCACCCACCGTAGCAAGTACTGATGTAAGTACAAATTCAATCCAGCGATAGTCCAACATTTCATTCGAGATGCGCTCACGATTGATCTGCTTTCTTTCTAAATACCCCCTCCCTCTAACAATAAATATTGTGAGCCAGAACAACCGTACAAATAGTGAAATAGCAAGCGCAACTTGAAGTGACAAATTACTACCAATCGCTACAGCCAACGAAAGTATTCCTATAGAAAGACTTCCCTGCTTTAACCAAATAGCTGATGCGTAACGTCCATTTGCATCAAATATAGCCCTCAGCTCCGTAGTCATAAACCCAACAGCCGCTACAACCGGTGACCACAGTAATATGGAAACAAAACTTAGCCCACCGTGATTGGTTAAGTACCAAGCTGAAAATAACAATGGAGATAGCGCAATTGCCTTCCCTGTACTTCCTATCAGTATCCATGGATAAGCAAAACGGAATGTTCCCACATGAGAACTGGCACGCAGCAATTGCATTTTAGCCGTCCCCGGCTCTATCCCAGCCGCGATTCCAGAAATAAAAATATAACTCAGCACGTCTTGCAAAGATTCAGGGGAAAGAATCCCCTTCAAAAAGATAAATACAGCGACAAAAACTACCGCAGTGGTACAGTAAGAGAAAGTTAGGGTAGCTGCGCGTCGTGCGCTTGAAAGCGACATATAAGAGCGAAACTCTTTCACACGTCGCAGTAGAATAAGAATCCAAATTAAACTGCCTGTCATAAAAGTCGATATATATTTAACATCAGTTTAAAAGTACTCACCTTTGACATGTAAAACCTAACAACCGTAGCTGAATGTTGAAAAAGTTAGTCACTTAGTTAACTCACTGATTAACTCACGCTTTCATATAAATACCACTTTTAAGCCACCTTCTTTCAGGCAAATTATCTCTGTCTTGAACAAGAACAAACCAAAATATAATATAAAAAAGTGCACTTTCAAAAAAACCCCCATAAGTTAGATCAATCAAAATTATAGGGACGAATAGTGCTTCGGCAAGACTCCGGCTTTTGAATCTATGACCGTAAAAGATTAACAAAAGCCCAAGAAGCCGAGCTATCATATAAGGAACTCCAAAAGTGATGGAAGCGTTCAAATACCAACTTTCTGCTATTAATGAATCCTTGATAGTATCAATATCAATTGATTCCAATCCTGTCGTTTTAGGGTAACCGACCCCAAATATTGGAGAACTATTTATTTCAGAAAAAGCGTTATTCCATGCAAAAATCCTTAACGCGTTAGCGGCATTCCCGTCTAAATCCAATACACTTGAGTCCGATGTGACAACTATAAGAACCACGACAAGCGCAGAGATGACAACAATTTGCACTAATTCAGAAATTCTGCTTCTTTTTTCCCATCGCCAAAAGAAATATGGGACTAATACCAAAGGAATAGCGAGACGCCAAGAGCCAGCTAGTAATAAATTGAGTGCTCCGAAAATAGCAAACAAACGAAACCGTGGAGATGCTATCGCAAAAACATATGCAAGCAGACTAATTGTTCCAGAATAAAAACTGTGTCCGAATAATCCACCACCGCGCGATCCAATCAATCCAGGACGAAGGTCTATTATTCGACCTAATAGATCATTGCCAGTAACTGCAACATATAGATTGAAAATCAAATCTAAAACAAACAAACAAACTATTAGCCCTTTAAGCAACTGCAGAGTTTCATAAGACGGCCTGTAAAGAAGCGTAATAAACGGAACCACCCATAAAAAAGCGTATTGCAGTAAAAGCCCGCTGGCATCACCTACACCACGAAACAGGATAACGACGAGAGCCCATGTAGTCGAAAGAATCAACAATGTATATCCAGACTCCCATTTGAACCGAAATACCTTATATCGAATGAATGGCGTGATAAGAATCGCCGGGAGCAAGAATGAAAAAAACAGTCCGAGTGATGTCACCGTGAGCAAAATACAATCACTAATTACATTTCCCCAACGCATTGGCCTCTTCACTAAATCTATCTCAATTGAATTAAAAGCCAGCAATTCACGTTACATTCCAATTGAGGGCTTGCCATCCATCAATAGTCTTTGCAATTTTAGTCTCATCATCCAAGAATCTCTTCTTTACCCATTGCTGCGGATACAAAACCAAGCCATTCCCATTTTTACGTAGTGCAGCTGCCCACCATCCAAAGGAGCTATTCGATATGACCATTTCTGAAAATTTTGACAATAGACACATGTCTATTCCTGCCGAATTGGACACAGAACTCTCAATAAAACACAATTCATAATACGCAGGAAAATTCAACTTTGCCCATTCGATATCATCAGAAAATATGTAGAATTTAGAAACTCCTCTTTCACTGGCAAGCATATCCATTCCTTGTAGATAGTATTCAAGTGGAAGTGCGTATTGGGGCGCACGTGATGGTGCAGTGACATAATCGCCTCTTCTAACATGAACTGCAGCAGCTCTATCGAAAGTGATATTGACGAGGTCAACCGCTTGTTCTGCTGCAAGTTCAATTTCCTCACGGAAACATAATGAATTTTTCACAACATTAATCTCATCTGAAAAATACCTCTGGGATTGCCAATAACCCAAGAAATACTCGCCCAAGTATGGTGAAATAGGCTGCTTCCTAAGATCAAATGAGTAATCTGTTTGAATCTTCAAAGACGAACCTTTCCTTGAAATAAAACGCGAAGCGACTCTTTTACCGAAGCGACTTCGACATAGCCACGGCACTTGCTCAAGCTGCTCTTTTGAAATCAAGGGTAGTTTAATTTCAAAATACCTCTCAATCGCCAAACCCTTATGTAACCGATAGTGCCAGAAATCGCTTGTATCAAAAACTACATTCAGTTTTGAGACATTCTCCAGGCTTCTTCCAAACAAGTACTGAAAAAGTTGATTTCCAAGTCCTCCGACAATATTCACAACCAAAGAATCTTTTGGTCTAGCCTTTCCATCAATTACTTCACTTTGAGCCATAACTACATCAAGTATTTTCTATTGTTTTATTGTTCGGCACGCTTCGGCGTAAACATATATCAGAACTTCGCGATATTGTACGATATACAGTCCAAATTACTGATTCAGTAATATTGACCATACCACTCCAGAAACCTAACTCAGATTCCATCCAGAATGATTTTCTGCCTTTATTCCGCAGGTATGTTTGCTCCTTAAAATGTAGATTTTTTACCTCACCCTTTAATGTTGATGTAATTGAACCCTCCCTATCTTTCACCGAATAAATCACAAGATTGGTAAATACCAAACACAATCGGTATGTTGTCAGCAACCTAACGTATAGATCAACATCTACTAGCCATTTCAAATTTTCATCAAACCGAGGATAAATTGAGCTTCGAACAATCAAGGTTGAAACCGGACCAATTACATTTCTCCGATACAAGTAACTCGGGCAATTTATAGCAACAATTTTCCTAAGCCAACGCGGCGAATGCATCCAACTAACTTTTGAGTGAGCAGATACAATTATGCAATCCATTAGCAGAACATCAGTTGCTGTATTTTTTTTTAACTTCTCAATCAATGAGCACACAAAATTAGATTCAACTGGTATCTCATCGTGATGCAATAAAAAGCTATACTCCCCTCTTGCTGAGTCAAGCAAAGCATTCCAGTTGGCCACCGCCCCTAAGGCAGGGAGATTTTGCTGGTACCTCAATATGCAATTACACTTTAATGAGAATATAGCAACGAGCTTCTTTACTTCATCAGTGGGAGAGTCATCGAAAATAAGTAACTCACACTCTTCAGGAAGATCGTCGCCCAGCGCTTGTAAAATTCGTTCTAAACCAATAGGATAACTATATGTTGGGATAAGAATACTGAGGAGTGGACGTGTCACAGTCAGCCACCATGCGGCACAAGCGCTATTTTTCTTTTACAAAATATGTAATCAATTTTTCTTTGCAGAAAAAGCAAGTTGCTTCCATATCCAACACCTCTCACCATATCTATAAATGCTCGAGGCAAGCTAAATATATCTTTTACAGGGGTTGATGCCGCACCACAACTCACCACTTGACACCCATGTCTCATTGATAAATTTGCAAGTTTTATCAATGAATAAAATCGCTTATGAGTTGGGTCATCATGAAAGTGATATGAATAGCGAGTTTTTCTATGCATAGCAGTACGAATAGATGGAAATTCACAATAAATATATCCGCCCGGTGATAGAAGTGAACAGAGCGTAGTGAAAACATTTTCCCCATTTTCCAAATGCTCTAACACGTGATTCACAATGATCAAATCGAAGCTTTGGCCTTTTACCTTAGAAGCTACATCTTGTGTTTCAAGATTACACAAAATAAATTCATCTTCTTCATTCCACATAATATTAAGTGGAGATATATCTAAGCCAGTATATTTTGCATTTGGGAAGACCTTTTTACACTCCATGTAAGAATTATTTGCAACGCCAATGTCTAAGATAGATTGAGGTCTAGGACACTCTTTATGAGTATGATAGAACTTGGGCTTAATGGATCTAATTAAATTTACAAAATACACACTAACTCCTTATCTCAGCAGTATTTTAGTATTTATGTTTTGCGCAAACTAAGGAAATGCTAAATCTGACGCGCAAGCCATTACCTAATTTAGTGCAAAAATTGAAGATGGAGGCTACTCCATTATCTGGCAAGTTGATCATGTATCTCTTCTGCATTGCCTTACAATTAACCACATCATTAGCAATGAGACTTATTAATATTTTATATAGTGAAAATAACGCTTGCTCAAACAGCACACTGAATTCGATTTATTACGCGATTTTTAGTACGCACAATACATTTATACTTTTCTACGATTGTCAATGAAAGCTATCATTACCGCGGCAAAACCTGCCAACAGGGCGGCCAAAAGAATAATAATTGCGCGCTTGGGTTTGATTTTTTTATCAGGCACTACAGCAGGATCAAGAACGCGAAAAGCAAATTCCCTTTGCGCATTAGCCAACATTGCGTTTTTTTGCTCCTGCCCAATCAGATCGAACAATGTTTTTCGCATTTCTTCAACTTGGGTACGCGCCAGCTCTTCGTTCAAGTATTTAAGGTTGTTCTCACTGAGCGCTATAGCCTGCAATCTTAAATGTTGGTTAAGTTGTGCTACCAATCGGTCTACCCACACTGCCGCCAACTTAGGATCAGTCCAATCTAAGGACACTGTCACCAAACTGCTTTTTTTATCAGCACCTACATTCAGCACATCCTCATAAAATAAGCGTGCCACATCCATTTTTCCAGGTTGATCCTCTGGATCATCTTCTTCCCATTTGTTCCTTGCTCCATCCCATTCGTCTTCAAATAAAATCGGCATGAGCTTATTTTCCTGAACGAACTTCCACAGAAATTCACGGGATTTTAATACGGCGAGATTTTCTTCGGTGCTGCCACCCCTCCCCAGGGAAATGCCTGCAAGGGAAGCTAACCCACCAAAATTACCAAGCGCCGCTGCCATGCCGCCTCCCTTGGCATCTTCACTTCTGACAGGTACAAGCAACACTTCTGCGCGATAGATATTCGGCAACATCATAGATATCCCTGCTGCGAGCAGTGCCGCCACAAAGACTGATGAAAAGATCATGCGCTTGTACTTGACCAGCACCTGCCAGATTTCCCTCAGGTCGGTCTCGTCCTCATAGGCCGGGTTGCGTAAATCGTTTACCGGCTCGCTCATTGGAATACCCCGATGGTTTTCATAGAAGCCAGACTGATACCTACCTGCATCACCACGCGTGACCAATCCAGTGTCGAATCCAGGAAGCTGAATTTATTGATTGTTTGCGGCACCACGATGGCATCACCTGGCGCCATCGCCACCGAGCCGCTGCTGAACCAACCACTATCAACCACGTCCAACATGCCATTGGCGCGCACCACATAGATACGCTCGTCATCACCAGTGCGTGTCACCCCGCCGGCCATGGCCAGATATTCCTTGCTGCCAACATCTTCCTGGTAGATAAAGGCTGTCTGGTTATACACTTCACCCAACACCTGGACTTCATCCGGTCGCTTGGGAAGATATAGGCGGTCACCATCTTGCAGTGTCATATCAAAAGCAGTGTCTTTTAATTTGTCAATGTCGGCCAGCTCGATTACGATACGCCCGGTAGCACGCACCTTCTTAATCTGCTCGGCTACACGTTTGGCCGCCACCAGCTTGCTGAGCTCCCGTGCGCGCGAGATGTCGTCCCGCAATGCCGCTGCCGTTGTCTCCATCTTCGCCACCTCATTCTCGGTGCGCTGTGCTAGTTCATCAATTTGTTTCTGCTGGTCGGCCCGCACTGACTCCCGGGTAAACACTGCGGCACGAAGATAGGCATCATTGGTAAAACCACCCGCACGTGCCAACACACTGGAAAGCCGCTCTCCCTCTGCCACCGGATAGATTCCCGGATATTTCATTTCACCCTGAATCTCCACCCTGATGGCACTGCGCCAATTGGAGATAGTGCGGATCAATAATTCATCATGGGGCAACAATGCGATATTGGTATCTGCTTTCCCTGCCAGTGCATCAGCCAGATTTATCTCAAAATGCTTGCTCTGCCGTTTCCCGTCTATCACTTCGTAGCGCGTCAGCTCGGCAACCTCAAGATAGGATCGTTCGGTGGGGCCACCTGCGGCGAATATCAGATCGATCAGACGAATTTTCTTATCATAAGGATATTGCCCGGGATTGACGATCTGTCCGGAGATGGAGACCACGTTCAGTGGGTCGATGGATGATTTGGCAAACACATAGACCTGATCGCCCGCTTGCAACGCCACATCGGCCTGCTTGTTTTGTTTAACCAGCAGCTCATCCAATGACACACGCAAAGTCGAGACACCACGCAATATAGGATCGGTACGCTGTATCAACGCGTAATCCAGAAATGCGCCGGGGAGCAGATCGTCTACAGAGCTGATCAAGCTGGACAGCCTCTTGTCCTGTGATAAACCATACTGTCCCGGACGCTTGATGTGTCCCAGCAGACTAACTGTATCGGTTCGCATGCCCGAAATTGCGAACAGCATGAGAATATCGCCATTCTGGATTTCTGTTTGCTGATTCAAATCGAAATCCAGAATATTACGGTTACCCGCCTCACCCAAACGATCAATCTGTATATGATTGAGGTCGGCATCCGCCAACACACCCCCTGCTAGCGCGACCACTTCCTGCGCATTTTTCTCATTGCGTAATTCATAGATGGCCGGCCTGTTCGCCTGGCCAGCAACGCCTATCACTGCTCCGATGGGCGGAATGAAAACAACATCACCCGGCAACAAACGCTCGTCATGACGGCTATTCCCTTTCAGGAGAAAATCATAAAGGTCGAGCTCTTTGATCACTCTGCCGTTACGCTTTAACTGGATGTGACGTAACGATCCTTTTTTGCTGATGCCACCCGCAGAAAATAACGCGTGGGATATCGTAGACAGCCCGCTGATCAAATACGAGCCGGGATGTGCTGCATCGCCCAACACGAATACGCGTATCGAGCGCAACCTACCCATCGTTATCGAGGTGGTGACACCCACCATCTTTTGCCGCACCTGTTCGGCAATCAGCGCCTTGGCCTGAACGAAACTCAACCCGACCAGATTGAGCGAGCCCACCTTAGGTAATTCGATGACGCCTTCACGATCTATGACCAGATTCAAGCTGTCATCACGGCTGCCATAAAACTGCATCTGCAGTTCATCGCCCGGACCCAGCACGTATTCAGGCGGGACAGGAATATCTGCAGCGGGTGAAAAGGTGTTTGGCGTACCTGCGAACAACTGGTAGCCGTACTGCGAAAGGTTGCTGTCAACACCACGCACATTTTGATTCTCAAGAAATCGTTCCCAAGATGAACGCAGGTTTAAATCATCCCTTCTGGAGGAAGCCATGTTGCGTTTTTCAGCCGCATCCGGACGAACCAGGTCGGAGCCTTGCAGATTAGACGGCGCCTCTTCTTCGACGCTAACGCGCATATCTGAACTTAATCGTGCGCGAATAGAGATTTCAATTGCGCTCGGTTTATTGCTCACCGCTGCTACTTTGGGCTGGTCTGCCTGCTGCTGCGCAGCGATCTCAATTGCATTTATTTCGCTTGCGACGTTCGAAACATTTGAGCCAGCGCCCAAATACTGTTGTTTCAGTAACTCTATTTGCTGATTGCTCAGTTGCGGCATTTCAGCCTGCACGCCCTGTGCAAGCGTAAGCGCCAACATCGTAATGGCAACGAGTGATATCCGTGCAAACATTCTCTTCAAAACTGACTCCTCACCTATCCGCCCCACGAAAAATTTGGGCGCAATAAAGGTACGGTAATTAAAATATCCCATGTGTAAAAAGGTCCGAAGCGATGTACATTGATTTTTATTATTTGATCTTAAGGGCTTGCTGCCAAACCAAGCCAGCCATATCAGCAGCCGCGGATTTTAGCATTTTACTTGGTCAGACGGGGAGGATTCGAACCACCGACCCAACCTGAAAGCGCCGGTTTTCAATAACAGATAGTCAAATGCACTGCCATCTTGCCTGAACAGGTTTGGCACAAATCTCGAATAAACTCGGAACAGCATTTCTATTGTGGATTGCCCCATCTGTCTGGCGACCCATTCAAGAACTTCTTCTGAAGCC
>Ga0316190_10002197_pt1 | contig 14125 bp, 13 predicted proteins | sample Eddworburrow2_MG_FD_204929 | JGI IMG/M metagenome (GOLD analysis project Ga0316190, IMG submission 204929) | Coastal sediment microbial communities from Maine, United States - Eddy worm burrow 2 | ecosystem: Environmental > Aquatic > Marine > Coastal > Sediment | place: USA: Maine | collected... | reverse complement strand
ACCTTCACCAACGACTTCATCACCGAGTTAGATGAGGCAAGAGGCCTGTCGGACCAGGATCGACGGTTCGTCGGAGAACGAATCAACCGCCTCCACAGCCTTCTGAACTACCAGTTCTCCGTGCTCGATCTGTCGTCGCAGTTGGAGATCGATGAGGTCGCCGAGGTCTTCGTCCGAATCAACTCGAAGGGCATCGCCCTAAACAGCGCCGACTTCATACTCACGCTGATGTCGGTTCACCGTAAGGAAGCGAGGCACCAGCTCGAAGACTTCGCCCGCGCAGCGACTTTGCCTTCTGCTGACTCGACCGCCTCGCCTTACAACCACTTCCACGCCCCATCGCCAGATCAGCTCCTCCGGGTCGCCGTCGGCCTCGGCCTTGAGCGTGGTGTGCTGCAAAATGCTTACCAAGAACTCAGAGGCTGCGACCGAAAGACCAGAGAGGTCTCGGAAGAGGCCCGAGATGAGGCGTTCGATCGTTTGTCGGCAGCCTAGGACCAGGTGCTCAACCTGACCAACTGGCACGACTACATGGTGGCAGTGAAGCGAGCAGGCTTTCGCTCCGGCGACATGCTCACTTCAGCCAACAACTTCCTCTATTGCTATTTGATCTACCTGATTGGGCTGACAGCGCATCAGGTTCCCAGGGGAGAGCTTCGCGAGGCTGTCGCCAAGTGGTTCTTCATGTCCTCTCTCACCGGCCGGTACACCGGAAGCCCGGAAACCATTCTTGAAGCGGACCTCCGGCGATTCGAAGATGCCCAGGACTCCGAGGGCTTCCTAGCCATCATCGATCAGGTCGTGGACACTCAGCTGACATCGGATTACTGGAGTGTCACGCTGCCCGACCAACTCGAGTCTTCCGCTGCGTGGTCGCCCTATCTGTTCGGATACTACGCAGCGCTCAACCTGCTCGGGGCCAAGGCCCTCTTCTCTGAGATGCAGGTCAACGAGCTGTTCGATCCAGGGGTCAAGCAACCCAAGAGTCCAGTTGAGCGGCATCACCTCTTCCCGAAGGCCTACCTATCTTCGATAGGCATCACCGGCACCTTGCGGACCAATCAGATCGCCAACTACGCATTCGTGGAGTGGTCGGACAACATCGCTATCTCCGACCGCAAACCATCTGAGTACTTTCCCGAATACCTGGACCGCCTCGCCCCGACAGACCGCGAGCAGGCGATGTTCTGGCATGCGCTGCCACCGCAGTGGGAACACATGGACTACTTCGACTTCCTCCGCGAACGTCGGAAGCGGATTGCCCAGGTAGTGAAAGCTGGCTTCGATCGGCTCAATTCCGGCGAAGAGCACGTGTTGCGGTCCGCCCAGTCCACTCCGCTGCCAACCGTTTCGAATCTGCTTCGCCAGATGGAGACCCACCAGGTCGAGTTCAAGCAATCCGCCCGAGTCGCACTCGAAAACGATGCCCCTGAGAAGGTCATGAATGAGGGTGTCATCAAAACCGTTGCTGGGTTCCTCAACGCCACTGGGGGCACGCTCGGGATCGGGATCACTGATGATGGCGACATCCTTGGCCTGCAGCCCGATCTGGACTTTAAGAAACAGGATCTCGATGGCTACCAGAACTGGTTGACCGGGCTACTGCTCAACTCAATCGGCGGGGGCATCGTTGGGGCCCACGTTGGGATCCGGCTTGAGCCTGTCGGTTCCGAGGTCGTCTGCCTCGTCGACGTTCGCCCATCCCCGAGCCCTGTTTACGCCAAGACCTACAAAGGAGACAACGTCTTCTACGTCCGGGTCAACAACACCACTCGAATCTTCGAAGGTCCCGACATCCAGAACTACATCGCCGGCAACTGGACCAGCTGAAACGCCAACGGGGCAGCAGCGACTCTGAGAGGACTTATTGGATCGCCCCTTGGCAGAGCGCCGGGGCAGGCGGCGTTGGGCCGCCGTCTGGGTCTCGAAGGGTTGGGTCTTGGTCCGTCGGGAGCTCGCGGACAGCGGCGAAGCTGACCCACCCGGTCCCATCATCAAGGTGGAACCATATATCGCTGTTCCAAGGCGGCGAGTTGGTCGGGTAGGCGATCTCGGAGTGAACCCAGCCATCGACAGTAACAACCTCGTTAGGTCCGAAGCTTCGTACCTTCGTCGCTGTCACCGATGGAGCCGCACGCCCAGAAGCCCCGTGCGGGAGCCAGCGGTTCTGCGCGTAGAGCCGATAGGGGTCACAACCACCGCTTAACCCGACAATACCGTCGGCCTCGAAGCTGGCACCTGGGCTGCGTGGGAACAACCAGAAAACAATAGCAAGAAGGAACCCGAGCAAAGTAACAACTACAACAGACCCCTGGACAAAGCCGGTGCTCCACCATGGCGTCGAGTTCTTGCTACTCACTAGACCTCACGTGCGACGACGCTTCCTCCGAATTCGACCCACCGATTCGACCGCCAGTGGCACCACAGTGGTACGAGGCCTAATCGCCCAAGACTCTAACCCCAAGAAAGTGGCGGAGAGAGGGGGATTCGAACCCCCGGTGACCGTGAGGCCACAACGGTTTTCAAGACCGACGCAATCGTCCGCTCTGCCATCTCTCCGCTTCTGAGAATAGCACGACGGACGCCTACAGCGACTGGCCGTTTTTGTCGCGGTAGCCGTCGGCCAGGTGGCGGTCAGCGGCCAGGGCAGCCATCTCGGCGTCGCCGTGGCCCAGCACGGTCCGGTAGACGTAGTCGTTGTCGCGGCCCATCATGTTGAGCTCGTCCCAGCGCATGTCGGGCCCGTCCCAACCCCATTGGTGACCGGCGAACTGGATGGCGGGCACGTCGTCGCACTGGTTGCGGCGGAACCACTTCCGTTCGGCCAGGTGCGGATCGCCGAACAGACCGGCCTCGTCGAGCATCGGGCCGGCGGCGATGCCCACCGAGCGGCAGGCGGCGACGGCTTCGTCGACGGTCAAACTGGCTGACCAGGCCGCGATGGCTTCGTCGATTGTGTCGTGGGCGGCTCGGCGGCCGGACTCGGTCGACAACGACACATCGAGGGCCCACGACGGTGAGCCCATGGCCTCGACCAGGCGCTGCCACTGTTGATCGTCGGCCACCGTCAACACCATCCACTCGTCGTCACCGGCACACGGGTAGGCGCCCTGGGGTGCTTGGTGGGGATGGAGGTTGCCGTGGCACTCGTGGGCCTCACCGGTGAGCGAGGCGTCGATGAGATACTCACCCACGTAGTTCATCAGGTTCTCGGCCTGGGCGAACTCGATCAGCTCGCCCTCTCCCGTCTGCTCCCGCCGCCGCAAGCCGCACAGCACGGCATACGCCCCGTTGACGCCGCTGGCCGGGTCCATGTAATAGGTCGTGTCGAGCGAGGTCGGGTCGAGATCCCGGTAGCCCCGCAGTGAGGAGTACCCACACAACGCCTCCATGTGGGCCCCGAAACCGACGTACCCGGCGTAGGGCCCCGTCAAGCCCAACGACGGCATGCGCAGCGCAATCAACCTCGGGTTCCGTTCGTGCAGCACGTCCCAGTCGAGCCCGAGCGAGGGCAGCACGCGAATCGAGTTGTTCTCGACCAGTACGTCGGCCTGCTCCACCAGCTTCAGGAACGTCTCCTTACCCAGCTCGGTTCGCATATCGAGCGTGGCGCCCAGCTTGTTGCGGGAATGGCTGACAAACGCCGCCACCCGATTCCACGGCCGCTCCCCCGCCACCCCATCGGGGAACCGTCCCCAGAACTGGCCGAAGTCCGACTCGTGGCCCTCCTTGGGCCGGGGCACCGCACCCCGGGTGGCGGTGGGGAACAGGTTGGGGTTGTCGAGCCGAATGATCTCCGCTCCCAGGTCGCCCAGCAGGGTCGTGGCCAGCGGACCGGCCCACACCACCGTCAGGTCCAGCACCCGCACACCCTCCAGCGGCAACCGCCGTTCGGTCCCGCCGCCAGAACCTGCCGGACTGGCTACTCCCATATCGGCGTCGCCGTTCGACGCCCCATCTGAGACGGACCCACCAGCCGAGCTCGCAGGGGGATCGAAGCGGCCGGCGGCAATCTCGGCTCGGATCTCATCGGTGTGTTCGCCAAGTAGGGGTGGGCGACGGCGGGGCAGCCACCCCTGGGCCATGCGGAACTGCGGGCCCGGGGCCTCGTAGGATCCGACGACGGGGTGGTCCCACGTCTGCCAGAACCCCCGCTCGCGGAAGTGGGCGTCGGCCAGAACATCGGTGGTGGAGTTGACGGGGGTGATAGCGAGCTGGCGGGCCTGGGCATCGGTCATGGTCTGCTGCTTGGTGCGTTGCAGGGTCCACATGAACAGTGCCGTGTTCAACAGGTCGGGCACCTCGTCATCGTCGAACCAGTCGGGTTTGGCGATGTGTTCGATCAGATCCTCGTCGCCCAGCATGTCAGCCACCCGGGACATCCAGTTGGGGGCGAACACGACCTGGCTGTAGCCATCGCCCGCCGGATAGATCCCGGCCGGGATCGGGCCAACCCGACCACCGCCCGAGCGGTGCCCTCTCAGCCCGTCGTACTGGTAGCCAACGTTGAGCGTGGCCCGACGGTCGATCGACGAGGCCTGGGTCTCGAAGTTCGACACATCAACATGGGTGCCCTGACCTGACGCCTCGGACATCGTCACCGCCGCCAGGGTGGCCAACGCCGCCACCGAGCCGCAGTGGTACTGCACGACGTTGCCCGCCATCTTGATGGGCTCCCGATCAGGGTCCCCGGTGGCCAACATCGGCCCGCCCATGGCGTAGGCCACGATCTCGGCCCCATCCAGCTGGGCGTAGGGGCCGGTCTGGCCGAACGGGGTCACGCTCGTCACCACCAGGCGGGGATTGATCCGCCGCAGCTCCTCGATGTCGAGCCCCAGCGCCGCCAACTCGCCCGGACGTCCCGACTCGATCAGCACATCGACCCCGGCCAGCAACGTCCGCACCAACACCCGATCGGCGTCGATCCCAAGCCCGGCCGACGTGTCGGCCATATCCCCAGACGGGTCGGCCGCACCAGCCGACACCTCGGCCACACCCGCAGCAGCCCCACCGCCGAGCCCGAGATCAGCCACAACGGAGCGTTTGTTGTTGTTGAGGTGGAGGAACAGCGGGCTGGTTTCGGGAGCCGGACGCTCGCCGATTCGGGCGCCTTCCCGGCGGGACCAGTCGCCTTCGGGGGGCTCGACCTTGATCACGTCGGCGCCGTAGTCGGCCAGGAGTTTACCGGCGTAGGGTCCGGCGATCCCCGTGGCCAACTCCACCACGACCATCCCGGCCAGGGGCTGGGTCACGGCGACACTCGGATCGGGCTGGGGTGAGGTCATGGGTCAGTCCAGGTCGGTTGCGGGTTCCTGCAAACCTTGCATGGAGGCCGGCTGATGACCTATCCGGTGGCCCCAAAAACCCCGGGGCGCCACCAGGGCATCAACCAGAAACTCCAGCTGGGCGTCGAACAGGCGCCGCAACACCAACACCTCCGACCGCCCCGTTTCGTAGTCGACGAGCTCGAAACCATGGGCCTGCAACTGCTCGTACAGACCCTCGAAGACGTGCTCCCCACCACCGTTGGCCTCGGCCTCATAGCCGGCGTCGAGGGTCATCAGCTTGCGTTCCCGCTCACTGAAGGCCGAGTACAGCGCAGGCAGGTAGCCGATCACCAACGCCGTGGCCAGCACCCCCGACAACGCCTCGACCAACGCCCCGATGCGGGGCACGTTCGCCACCGGCACCAACTCGCCGAACCCGAGGGTGAAGTAGACCACACCGGAGAAGTAGATCGAGTCGAACAGCCCGTCGGCGCCGTCGATCCCACCCAAGCCCCACCAGATCAATCCGAAGCCGATCACCTGCTGGGTCACCCACGCCACCAGCAACATCAGCACTGACAGCGGGGCGTAGGTGGCCAGCAGCCGCTCCCGTGCCGCCTCGGTCGGCAGGCGCAGGGCCAGGCTCCGCATTGCGGTCCACGTTCGCCGGTACAACATCGACGAGAGCCACCAGCGGCTCGTGCTGGTAGTGGTTGTGACCAGGGTGTTGACCATGTCGGCGGTCGCCACCAACACCGCAAACGCCCCTACGATCACGGCCAGTCCCGAGATGAAGCAACCCTATTGACCTGCCGCCTTCTTGAGCCTCGACCTCGACCGACGGCTCTGACCAGCGGAGCAGGTCGGGGGCAACCAGACCTAGCCAGCGGAAGAAAATCGGCGACGACGGGGCCTCAGATCGACAGGCCAGTTAGTTCCCGGAAGCGGTCGGGGCCGATATTGCCCCCGGAGACCACCACCGCCACCGTGCCAGCGGTCGCTGACGATGAGGTCGGGAGGCGCCCATGCACCACGGCGGCAAAGGCCGACGCACCGCTCGGCTCAACCATCAAACCGAGGTGCTCGTGCAAAAGGCCCATCGTGGCGACGATTTCCTCGTCGGTGACGGTAAGGAAATCGGTGGTCAGGCGGTCGTTGATGGGCCAGGTCAGCTCGCCGGGAGTGGGGACCTGCTGACCGTCGGCGATGGTGGTTGGCACCCCGATGTCGATGCGGTGCCCGGCTCGGCGGGAGCGGCGGTGATCGTCACCCGCTTCGGGCTCCACCCCATACACCCGGACACCGGGATCACGCCCGGCGATCACGGTGGCGCAACCGGCCAGCAGACCGCCACCACCAAGGGGCACCAGCAACGCACCAAGCCCAGGCCGAGCCGCCACCCCGGCCTCTGGCGCCGACAGCTGGTCCAGTAGTTCAAGGGCGACGGTGCCCTGCCCGGCCATGACCGGATAGTGGTCATACGGTGGCACCACCGCACGGCCCTCCTCCGCCGCGATCCCAGCGGCGATGGCGGCCCGGTCCTCCTGGTACCGGTCGTAGCGGACGAGACGGGCGCCGAAGGCCTCGGTCCTGGCCACCTTGTGGGCCGGGGCATCATGGGGCATGACGACCACGGCCGTCGTACCGGCCAACTGAGCGGCCCGGGCCACCCCTTGGCCGTGGTTGCCCGATGAGTAGGTGACAACACCGGCCGCCCGCTGGTCAGCGTCGAGGACAGAGACGGTGTTGTAGGCCCCCCGGAACTTGAACGATCCGGTCTCCTGCTCGCACTCCAGCTTGAGCTGCACCACCGCCCCGGCCCGATCGTCGAGGGCGGGATGGCCGACCACACGGGTCCGGCGGGCATGGCCACTCAGTCGTTCAGCGGCACCTTCAACGTCGGCCAGAGTCAACATGTCCGCCAGTGTGGCGGAAGTCCTCCTGACCCTCCACCCCAGCGGCCGTGCGCCATCCACTGAAGGTTTCGCGAGCGACGATCTACCCCCTTCACAGCGAAGATCTGACGGAACGTGTAAGCGGCCGCCGCCGTTCGACCAGTCGACAGCGGACTTAAATGAGCCGCCTACGGGTTGACGCCGATCAGCAGACGGAAATGAAAAGGACATCATTCATGGGTTCAAGTGCGTTCTACATATCTGAGATTGTTTTTGGCGACGACGGCTACGCGGTTGTAACCAACGGGTCGGGCGAAACCGCCGACCCCGAGGGCATGCAACTCTGCCAGTTCCCCGCCTACCCCGATCTTCCCGCCGGGGCCGTCCCCCCACAGGGCTCGATCAAGGTGGCGGGACAAGACCTGGGAGGCCTCGACAACAGCGAGGGCGAACTGGCTCTGTACCTGGAGCCCAGCTACGCCGATCCCGATGCCGTTGCCGGCTACGTGCAGTGGGGCGAGATCGGCCATAAGCGTGAGGAGCCTGCGGTCGACGCCGGAGTCTGGGATGACGGCGCCTTCATCGACGCCTCATCAGCGAACAGTCTGGTGTCCGAGCCCGGCGCCCACTCCCCCGACGACTGGACCATTCAATAGCCCGTCGTCGATCAGGCGAACGGCGCTACACTCGTCAGCCCCGGAGAGGTGACAGAGTCCGGTTGAATGTGCCTCCCTGCTAAGGAGGTGTGGGTTTACGCCCACCGTGGGTTCAAATCCCACCCTCTCCGCAACAGAAACCCGCTGAAACCCAGTGTTTCAGCGGGTTTCTTCGTTCCTCGACCTCCGACGTGGTCGACGGTCGGCAAGGCCGGTCGGAGGAACGCCAGGGGGAGCCCTGGCACACAGCGCCACTTCAGTTCCCCAACGCCATGGGCCCAAACAGAGGAGATTCCGGGCGCTCTGGTCGTGCCTTGGCCGCTACGGTTGAGCCCAACTGAGAGGGACGATCGCGTACCCATGTTTCGTCAGCTAGCCAAGGCCGGTTCTTTCATCACTCTGCTGGGACTCACTGCGTGCTCAGGGGTGACCTCCAACTCAGTAACCTCGGCAGGGGCGGTCGCCACGTGTGGGACTGCGAAGTTCGATTCGCTCCCAGCGATACTCGAACCGCTCGCCACTTTGGCCGAGAGCGACCGGATTACAGTCACGGAAGCGCTGATGGCCAGCGGCGCCTACGAGGGCCGTGACTGGCAGATCGTTTCCGATGATGAAGACCTTGTTCTCTTTGGGTCCCCGACCGACAGCAATTTCCCGTATGGTCACGCGACCTTCAATCGCAGCGATGGTGCACCCACGCTCAAGGTCGCCAACAACTGCAATCTGATCTTCAGTTCTGAGGGCCTTAACATCGCTTCGTTCCGGCTTGACCCAGAGAAGATGCTCGACCCGGCATCGAGCTCTGTCCCAATTCTCTTCACGGAGAAGGCCTGTGCCGGTGGCGGGGCATTGAGCGGGCGGGCGGTCGCGCCGTCGGTGCATGAGACGGCCGATCGGATCGAGATCACGGTCTTCATCGAAGCGCACGAGGGGCCTCAGACCTGCCCTAGCAATGGCGAGGTCGGTTGGGTTGTGGAGCTTGAGTCGCCGGTCGGGCAACGCTCGATTGCCGACGCCAGCGTTATCCCTTCACGCGACGTCGGCTAAGCGACGCACCCGACTCGCCAACGCTACGCATCCGACCAGGACTATCCGGACTACGAGCCTTTCGCCCGTCGCCCGGCGTGCTCGTCGAGGAGTTGACTCACTTGATGGGGATCTTCGGGTGAGATGACGGGGTGGATGAGCTGGCCTGTGTCCAGGGCCACCGAGTGGGTCTTGGTCGACCGGTTGCGATCCCAGTGGAAGAAGTGACGAGGTCGTCGGAACCCGAGCCCAACAAGCCTGTGTCGGCCCGTAAGTGCTCCAATCCCGATGAGCCGATGGTCGGTGATCGAAGCGTAGGGAATGTACCGCTGGTGGCCGGGGTACCAGTAGCTCGTGATGGTGATGCCCTCATCGTCGAGGAACATGGCTCTGTCCTGGTAGAGGTTCATGGCGTCGTCTCCGTGGTCGTAGTCGCAGCGTGTTCTTGCACCCAGGCACTGACGGTGGCGAGCAATTCGTTGTCGACCGGGCGTTTCGCCTGCTTCTTGTAGGTTCGCACTGACGGGGGGCCGGCCTCTTTGCGGAGCAGGTGGGTCAGGTCGTCGATGACCCGACCCGAGTAGTCAGAAGCGACCAAACCGCAGATGCGATCAACGTCATCAGGGTTGACCTGTATGTCCTTTGAACCGGTGAGAGCCAGGACTGGGATCTGGATCGACGCCAGCGACGGTGCCGGGTCGTGGGTCATGAATTCCCTGAGCCACTTGGCATTGATCTTCACAAGTTGGATGCGCGCCGTGTCGCCGGTGGTGGCCTTGATCTGTTCCAGCCGTTTGCTTTGGGTGCGGAGGATGTCCTGCCTCAAGACCCGTAGGAGCAGCTTGACCGGGCGGGGCAGGGAGGCGCTGACGTTTGTTGCCTGCCAACGCAGGACCTCCTCACCCAAGGTGGCCGTCCCCGCCAGGAGAACAGCACCAGCAAGGCGCCGATCAGTCACTGCCAGCTCGGTGGCGATCAGGGCACCTTCGCTGTGACCAACAACAAAGATGTCATCTGGATCAACGTCGGTCCTGGCTCTGAGCATGGCGATCGCTACCGTGGCGTCGGCGATGTTGTCGTGGAATCCGGCTGACTTGTAGTCGCCGTCGCTCGCACCCACCCCCCGCTTGTCATAGCGAAACGAGGCCAGCCCTTCCTCGGCCAGGTGGTCGGCCAACTGCCCCGTGACGCCGATGGCGAGCCGCTTCATGTTCGAGTCCCGATCAATCGGGCCGGAGCCGGGGAGCAGCAGGACGACCGGACCCGGGCCAGTCCTGTCGTCACTGACAAGCGTGCCCGCAAGGTTGGTTGACCCTGTGCTGAAGGTGAGGTTGGTTGTCCGCATGGCAACTCCCGAGCTCGAGTCGGGTCCGACGACCCATTGGTATCAATAATGGTAACATTACCAACAATGATAATAAAAAGATACAGTCGACTCATGCTGTCGATCCCGGAGGTGTGATTGCCCGATGAGTGAACTTCCCGCAGACCTTCTGCTTCACCCCGTGCGGCTCCGCATCGTGCAGGCCATGGCTGGGCGTCCCATGACGGCGACGGAGGTGAAGAACCTGCTCGGGGATGTTGCGCAGGCAACCCTGTATCGACATCTCCGACAGCTCAAGGAAGGTGGCCTGCTCGAAGTCGTCGACGAGCGGCAGGTTCGGGGTGGGGTCGAACGGACCTACCAGGTCGTCACCGAGGCCGTCTCGTTGGGAGCCGATGACCTGGCGGGCGCCGATCGCGACGATCACTTTCGCTACTTCACCACGTTCGTCGGCACGCTGCTGACCGACTACGCCAGCTATCTCGGAGCGGGCCCGATCGATCTGGCCGCCGACCGAGTTGGCTTTCGCCAAGTACCGCTCTGGCTGAGCGATGAAGAACTCGACCAACTCGTCGAAGAAATCGGCACTGCGTTGCGCAGCCGCCTCGACTACGCGCCCGGACCTGGACGCCGCCGTCGCCTCCTCAACTCAATCGTCATGCCAGACGACCGCACAGATGGTTGAGCGACGACCGCGACGAGCCGAATCCATCCGGGTGGACCCCGACGCGCCCTGGCCACTGCACCGTCGTATCCGCTCAGTCGAACGCTGAAGCCGGGCACCCGGGCGAGGCCTACTCCAGCGGGTAGCATCACTCGCCGGACTCAACCGCCAGGGTGCCCCCGGGACGGTCGACCACCTGGTAGGTACCGACCCGCTGCTCCCGCAGAAAGATCGTTCCGCCCACCAGCGCCAGCCCGGCAAGAATCTTATGCTCAGCCACAAACTGCGCTACCGCCTCCTGTTCGGTTGAGGATGGCGCCGGTTCACCCTCGGCGAAGTCGGCGATCGAGTCTTCGCACAGGCCGGCAAGTTGAGGGTCCTCGAACGCGAGTGGTTCGACCTCGCGGAGCGAGATCAACCCCGCGCTGCCAATTCCAAAACGAGTCGGCCCACCAGAACAAAGACCGTTGTGGTCTTCCGACCACCTGCGCCGGTTCCGGCCGAGAAGCCTCGAGCAGCGGACAAAACCCACCGCCTCATAGCGACAAACCAAGCAGTTGTCGCTATGAGGCGGTGGGAATGGACAAACGACGGAGGCCACTACCGCCGAGGTTCCGTGGTAGCGGCCTCCGGCAAACTTGGTCTAGAGGTCGCGCCGGTGGCGATCAGGTCGGCGCTGGTGACGATCCCGGATTCTGGGACCCGATACGGGAGATCTGCGAGGCCTACCTGAACCCACCAGAGGGTGGTCCGACCGCCAATCGACGCCGCCCGGCTCCCCGATTAGTGTCGACCCGATGGCCCAGCCGCCCGGACCGCACAACACCTCTGATGCTTCCGGTTCCTTTGGCGCCGACCTGCAGCGGCTGGTAGCGGCACGTTTCGCCCGGGAAACGCCGGACGGTCCGACCCCCATCGCCGAGGTGCCACTGAGCGACGCACCGTCGCCGTCAACCCTGGGCCTGATGCTCGGGCATCGCAGCTGTCGCCAGTACTCCGATGCTCCTTTGCACGATGAGCTGCTCGATCTGGTGCTGGCCGCGGCGTTCTCGACACCGTCAAAGTCGGACCTGCAGCAGTGCTCGGTGATCTTGGTGGACGACCCGCAGCGCCGGTCGGCCATCGCGGAGTTGATTCCCACCATGCCCTGGATCGCCGAGGCCGCCCGGTTTCTGATCTTCTGCGCCGATGGCCGCCGGGTCCGGCATATCGGCGAGGGACACGATGTGCCCTTCGCCAACGACCACCTCGACGCCGTGCTCAACGCGGCCGGTGATGCCGCCATGCACCTGTCGAGCTTCATCTGGGCAGCCGAGTCGGTGGGCCTGGGCACCTGCCCGATCAGTGTGATCCGCAACCACATAGAAGAGGTGGCCGAGATCGTGGAACTGCCCGACCATGTCTTCCCCTTCGCCGGCATGTGTGTCGGGTGGCCCCAGCAGCTGCGGCGATTGTCGCCCCGGCTCCCGATGTCCGTCACGGTGCATCGCGACCGCTACCAGGAGTCCGACACGGCGGAGCTGATCGACGACTACGACCGCCGCCGAGCCGGCGACTACCAGCCACCCCCCAACCAGCAGGTCGACGTCGACCGGTGGGGGGCCGCCGACTTCTACGGCTGGTCGCTGGAGAAGGCCCGGATGGTGGCCCGCCGTGAACGTGACCAACTGGCAGGCTTCCTCCGCCGCCAGGGATTCGGCCTCGACTGATGGTGCCCCGAGCCGGTTATTCCTGGGTTGTGCCGCGGTGGCTGCGGCGTGGGCCTTGGTGGCCGGGATCGAGGTGGACAAAATCGACTCGTTCCTGGCGGATCTCACCCCCGTTCACCTCCTGGAGGACACCCTGGTGACCAACCACGGTTACCGCGACGCGCAGGCCGTGGCCCGCCAATCGGTTCTCCAGGCCAGCACCGTGGTGCTGGTCGACCAGTTGGGGATGAATCGCTGCTGATCGGGGGGAGAACCTGCGACCAGTTCGGCCTTCACCGCCCCAACCAGCGAGGGACCTCCTAGCTAGAGGTCGCGCAGGTAGCGGATCAGGTCGGTGGTGGTGACGATGCCGGCCAGCTTGCCACCGTCGTCGACGACCAACACCGAGTGGACCTCGCCGTCGGCCATGGCGTCGGCGGCATCGCGCACGGTGGCCGAGGTGGTGAGGGTTCGCAGCTCGGTACTCATTGCGTCGTCGATGTTGAACTGGTAGTCGAGCATGGCGCCGAGGGCCCGCTCGTCGGTCCCCTCAACGTCGTAGGCCAACCGTAGCACGTCAATGGAGGAGACGATGCCGACGGGGCGGCCTCCCTCCACCACCGGCACGTGATGGAACGGCGCCTTTATCAGCAGGTGGTACACCTCCGACAAAGGCTGGTGACGCTCAACGTAGGTCACCTCGGTGGTGAGAACTTGGGAGATCGGGGCTCGACGTTTCACCGCCCCACTCTACGCACCGGGAGGACTCATCACGAGCCGACCGCCCGGCCGCAGCCATCGACCCCGCTGACAGGATCGACTCGCCGCCCTCACCCCAGCCGGGCAATACTGCAGAAACGAGCCAGCCGGTCCGGCATCGGGGTAGCAGGGCTCCACCATTGACCTCTCCCATCAGGAGCGCGGCATGACCGACATCGCATTTTCCGGAGCCACCGAACTGGCAGCCGCCATCGGGAGCGGCCAGGTCAGCTCGGTCGAACTGACCGATCACTACATCGCCCGCATTGAACGCTACGACGGCGAACTGAACGCCGTGGTCGTGCGCGACTTCGACCGGGCCCGGGAAGCAGCGGCCGCCGCCGATGCCGCCCTGACCAAAGCCAAGGCCGAAGGCCGGGAACTCGGCCCCCTCCATGGCCTACCGATGACCATCAAGGAGGCCTACGACATCACCGGTCTGCCAACAACCTGGGGAGTGCCCGAGTTGAGCGGCCATCTGGCCACGGCCGACGCCGAATCGGTCCGCCGGTTCACCGCCGCCGGGGCCCATTTCCTGGGCAAGACGAACGTGCCCCTCCTCCTGGCCGACTTCCAGAGCTACAACAACATCTACGGCACAACCAACAATCCGTGGGATGTCAGCCGCGGCCCCGGCGGCTCCTCCGGCGGATCGGCCGCCGCCCTGGCCGCCGGGTTCTCCGCCCTGGAGGCCGGTTCCGATATCGGAGGCTCGATCCGCAACCCGGCGCACTTCTGCGGCGTCTACGGCCACAAGCCCACGTGGGGCATCGTCCCGCCCCAGGGCCACGCCCTGCCCGGTGACATCAGCCCGCCCGACATTGCCGTTGTCGGCCCCATGGCCCG
>Ga0316190_10002196_pt1 | contig 14130 bp, 15 predicted proteins | sample Eddworburrow2_MG_FD_204929 | JGI IMG/M metagenome (GOLD analysis project Ga0316190, IMG submission 204929) | Coastal sediment microbial communities from Maine, United States - Eddy worm burrow 2 | ecosystem: Environmental > Aquatic > Marine > Coastal > Sediment | place: USA: Maine | collected... | reverse complement strand
TGATGCCATTGCGCCGGTGATTGATGGCGAGTCGGTGAATATGGATGTCGCCTACTGGAAAAACCGCTACGACAAAAATGTCGAGGAGGGTGAGGCCGGTGACTATCTCAACTGCCCGATGAATGAAACGCAGTACAAGGCATTCATCAAGGAGCTGGTGGATGCCGAAAAGGTGGCCTTCAAGGGTTTTGAAGATATTCCGTTCTTTGAGGGGTGCATGCCGATTGAAGAGATGGCGGAACGGGGCGAAGACACGCCGCGCTTCGGTCCGATGAAGCCTGTCGGCCTTGATCATCCGGAGACGGGCGAACGCTACTATGCCGTGGTACAGCTGCGCCGTGACAATCGCATGGGGTCTCTGCTTAATATGGTCGGCTTCCAGACCAAGATGACCTATGGCGAACAGAAACGTGTCTTCACTATGATTCCGGGGCTGGAGGATGCCGAGTTCTTCCGACTTGGCAGCCTGCATAGAAACACCTTTATCAAATCTCCGGCACTGCTTGATGGCATGCTGCGTCTGAAAAAAGAGCCTCGCATTCTATTTGCGGGCCAGATCACTGGTGTGGAAGGCTATGTGGAATCGGCCAGCATGGGCTTGATGGCCGGACGTTTTCTGGCGGCCATGGCGATGGGCGAAGAGCCTGTTGCGCCACCTGCCGATACTGCGCATGGTGCCCTGTTGGGACACATCTCAGGTACACGCATCGAAGATTTTCAGCCGATGAACATCAATTTCGGCTTGCTGCCACCGGGCAAAAAGCGCGAGGGTAAACGCCGCTTTTCGAGAGCTGAGCGACGCCGATCTGTTTCAGATCAGGCACTGGAAACACTGCAAAAATGGTTGGAGGAGTAATTATGGCCCATAAAGAGTACAAAGTGATTGCAGTATCAGAGGGTGCGCTCGGCACCATCTTTCTGGGTGCATCGGGCATGCCGATCAAACAGATGGAGATTTCGCTCAACAAAGAGGCCGCCGATGGCTGGCAGATGGTGTTTCAGGTGATTGAGAAGAAACGCTTCTGGCTATTCTGGTCACGTGAAACCGTGATCATGACACTAGGCCGCTAATCATGTTAAAGCAGAATGAGGTAGATGCCCGCGAAGAGGAGCTCAGGCTTCAGGTTCGTGAGTTGCCGGATGAGAAGCGCAAAACATTCTACGAACGCGCCGAAAAAGAGCTGAAAGATCCGGATACCTTTGCAGTATTGAACTATCTCTTTATTGCAGGCCTTCACCACTTCTATCTTGGCCGCTGGTTGCGGGGCCTGATTAATCTGGCTGTCTTCTCCGCCGGTATCTATCTCATCTATCTGGAGCAGTGGAAAAACGGCTTGATCGTCATCGTCATCATTACTCTGCTTGAGCTTTACGCCCTGTTTCGTTCGCAGATCATTGTGAAGCATTACAACAATAGAATTTCTACAGATATTCTCGACTCCATTGAGAATCCTTAACCAAAACATGAGGTCCATTGTCGTCTCGCTACTTACGGCCATCTCTCTTCTTGGCTTTTCCGTTATTGGTCAGTCGAATGAGCTTTCCATATCAGAAAAGGAGGCCTCCCGCATCGGAGAGCTGATCTTTTATAACGAGTGCGCCGGGGATGAGGCCCTGCTGATATCATGGAACCAGGGAGAAGACTTTCCATCACTCGGAATCGGACATTTTATCTGGTATCCGACGGGGAGTAGTGGCCCCTATAAAGAGAGCTTTCCTGAACTTATCCGATTCATTGATGCCCATGGCATTGAAATCCCTGCCTGGCTGGAAGAGGCTGTCGACAGCGGAGCTCCCTGGCATTCCCGTAATGCTTTTCTGCGCGCCCAAGACTCTCAACAGATGCAGGAGCTTCGCTCCCTGCTTTCTCAAACCCAATCCATGCAGACCGAGTTCATGATCAGGCGACTGCACCGGGCTCTGCCACGCATGCTTACCTCAGCTCCCCATTCGGAACATCCGCGTATTCGACAACAATTTGACCGGGTTGCTGCGACTCCAATGGGTTACTATGCGCTGGTAGATTATGTGAACTTCAAAGGGGAGGGAGCACAGTCTACAGAGCAGTATCAGGGCCAGGGATGGGGGCTGCTGCAGGTGCTTCAGAACATGCATGGCCAGGCAACAGGCGATAGTGCTCTGACGGAATTTGCAGACTCTGCATTAGCGATACTGACACGACGCATTCAACTGGCGCCATCCGAACGCAATGAACAACGCTGGTTAAGTGGCTGGACAACACGGATCAATACCTATCGACCCGGAAACTCTCGCTAACCGCCACCCTCTTCGATCCGATCCAGATTCAGTTTCTCTTTTGCCCACGCCTGAGTGATACGCCGGCGATCTTCAAGCGCTGCTGACTCCAGCTGTCTCAGGGCATCAACCTGATCAGCAATCGTTCTCGGAAGCTGTGACAGCATCAATGAGACAACGCTCTCTTTCACATTCCACTGAAGCTCCTCTGCAACAGAGTGAATGATCCGCTTCATCTCCTGATCTGATGATGGGGGCATCATTATTGCTTGCTCCATCATCCGCATCCGGCTGCTTAGCTCTGCCGGCGCAAGCTCATCATCGCCACAACGCCAGGAGATCAACAGCGAACGATTCATCTCCCGAGCCCTCTCAATCAGATGGAAGAGCGCCAAGCCGCATGTCCTGGAGATCGGGCCGGCTGGCAAATCCACCATCCAGCAGGCAAATGGCTCCAGTTGCTTAAGCCAGCCTTCAACCAGCCGGATTGATGCCTTCGGGGCAGCATCAACGACAACCAGTCCAACGTGTGGATGTTCCTGCTTCAACGCATGCAGAAAGTGGGTCTTTCCCGCCACGCCATCGGAGTTCAGCCAGAGCACTCCGCCCTGTACCAGCCAGAGTGCAATTCGGTTACAACCATTCTCTACACCGCTGTGGCGTATCCAGTTGCCGTAGCTGTAGCTGGCCGGTATGTTAAATTTGAGTCGTTGCTGCTGCATAGTGGCGGAGAGAATTAACTAGCGGCTCTCTTCTGTGACGGCTTTTCGAGTCCAGACAAGCATGTAATGCAGGCCGGAGATACAGGTAACCACGAAGGTGATCCAGACAACCGTCTCGATCCACATGTCTCCCAACGGAGACGCCATGTGCAGCAGCAGCGTAACCACATAGACAATCTGCATGAATGTCGTGGCCTTGGAGACCATGCTCGGCTCCATCTTCAGGCTGTGCGTCACCATCTCATAGGCCATCGCACCGACAACGATAATAACATCGCGAAAGATCACGGCCAGAAAGAGAAAAAGAGGCACTTCTCCGATAATAAACAGTGTTACAAACATGCTGATTAGCATCAGTTTATCAGCCAGCGGATCGAGGTATGCACCCACAGTGGTACGCTGGTTAAAGTAGCGGGCAATGGCACCATCAAGCATATCCGTGATACCTGCAGTAATCATCAGCACCAGCGCCATCAGTGCCTCGCCACTGAGAATGGCATAGACAATGACAGGCGTAATAATAATTCGCGCCAGTGTAAGCATATTGGGAACATTCAGAATATTGCGCATAACTTATCAGCGAACCAGCCAGCCCTGTGGTGTTGGCGATACCTGCATGCCACGGCGCTGAAACCACGCCGGCACCCATGCATCCTCTTCGCCCTTCAGGTGAAGGCGATACTGCCGGCTTGATGCGCTCAGAGAGATTGGAATGATCGATGCCACTTTTTCATGCTGACGCAGTGCATCTTCAAGTGCTATCTGGGCGGGAAGTGCGGCCTGCTGTTCAATGGTGAGAATAATCTCTATGCCGCCATCCCTAACCACTTTCTCAGGCGCTATCGCTACGGACTGGGACGCTCCTGTAATGTGGGCATCTCGAGCCGTAAGCAGAATGTCCGCCATCCAGACCTGCAACTGGGAGAGAGGGTCCCCCGTTTCAATCTTGCGGGTTTCAGAAAACTCCGCCAAAGCACTGGTTCCGCGAACCACCAGATTCACCTGTGAGTTGTCAATCCATTGCCAGACGACAATCAATGCCGGGCTACTCTCACTCAACAAAATTCCTCGCGCTTGAGCAACACTCAAGGCATTAGCCCGGAGCAGTTCTACCGTCTGAGGCATATCGGCACCGTTCTGGTTGCTCATCTGAATCATCAGGTTAATACGAGGAGCCTCTTTCAAATATGGAATCTCTTGCTGGTCAAGATATTGCCAGACTCTCGCCTCGTTAAACGATACCTGTACACCATCACTTCGGGGTAAAACACGCTCCAGAAACTGTGTTGCTTTCATGCTGTCCGATAGCGATCCTCTCGCCTTGCTATCAACAATTCGATCCCAGAGAAGTGGTAGCGCCTGTTTAATGGCCTCCTGAACGGAAGGGACTCTTCCCTCTTCATCCGCCTGAACTTCCACAACCATTCTTGAATCTGCCTGGGCATAAGGCATCAGGGAGAACAGGCCAAAGACAAAAGCAGCCAGCCATAGCCCATGTCTGAATCTGTTCATTTTACCACACGAAGATGTCGGACTTTCTTCTCTTCCGGTTTTTCATTGGATTCCGGGCCCTCGTCAGCTTCTAAGGGCTGAACGCCGGATACTAATTGCTCTGTATCAGGAGCGTCCTCCTGCAGGCCGCGCACCGCACTGACAACTGCGCGGATGGTTTCCGGAACATTCTCTTCCCAGATAATGCCCTGCTCCATATCCCCTTCTGGAAGATAAGCAGCCCAAATCCGGCTCATTGGAATGCGGCATGTATGGAGCCGTCCGGAAAAAGAAAAGTCTGATTCAAGCGCGTCTTCGCGAATATGAATCGCTTGCGGCATGCGCAGATTCAACACAAGACGCAGGGCCGGATCGCCTTTAAGAAAATCAGGAACCGCCACTTCATCGCTTGTTGCATCAACAACAATATAGATGCGTCCATGCTGCTGAAAAAAAGCTTTCAGCTTTTTCGCTTTTGCAGCATTTGCAAAGCTCAGGCTCATCTATCCTCCATCACTCCAAAGTAGACCTGTGAATCAAGGTCTGAAGTTCTACTTCTCTCGGCGCTTACGTACAGCCTCGGCAAAGACGTGCAGCAACTTAGCCGTGTCTTCCCAGTTAATGCAAGCATCGGTAATGCTGGTTCCAAATTCAGGTTTCACGCCCGGTTTCACATCTTGGCGTCCTGCGTTGAGATGGCTCTCAACCATGGTGCCTATAATATTGCGATTTCCGAGTGCAATCTGGTTGGAGATGTCTTTACCTACATCAATCTGAAGCTGGTGCTGCTTGCGGCTATTGGCATGACTGCAATCAATCATCACGCCTGCCTCAACACCTGCTTCCTCTAGCTTGCTTACCGCATCGGCAACGCTCTTGGCATCGTAATTGGGCTCACTGCCACCACGCAGAATCACATGGCAGTCCTCATTTCCACTCGTAGAGAAGATGGCAGAGTGCCCCTCTTTGGTCAGTGACAAAAAGTGATGGGGGTGTGCGGCCGCTCGAATGGCATCAATAGCGATACCAAAACCACCATCGGTACCATTCTTAAATCCAACCGGGCAGGAGAGGCCGGATGCAAGTTCGCGATGCCCCTGGCTCTCTGTGGTACGAGCGCCGATCGCACCCCAGCTGACAAGATCGGCATAATACTGTGGCGTAATCAGATCAAGGAACTCCGTTCCTGCCGGAACGCCCAGGTCATTGATCTCCTGCAATAGCTTGCGCGCTAGGCGGATGCCCTTATTGATTTCAAAGGTCCCATCCAGGTCTGGATCATTAATCAGCCCCTTCCAGCCAACAGTTGTACGCGGTTTTTCAAAGTAGACCCGCATCACAATCAGAAGGTCGTCACCAAGCTCATCACGCATGCGCTTTACACGGCCTGCATACTCAAGTGCAGCATCGGGGTTGTGAATCGAACAGGGGCCAACAATCACCAGAAGGCGATCATCCTCACCGTGCAGGATCTGATGAATGGCGTGCCTTGTCTGATAAATGGCTTCTGCTGCCTGTGCGCTCACCGGATATTCGGCATGTGCCAGAGCAGGTGAAATCACCTCTTTTATACCGCAAATGCGTAGATCGTCTGTTTGATATATTACGGACATGGCTCCAATTTTCCTTCCACCGTTCACTGCCAGAATTCAACTGCGCGGGAGTATCGCAGAAAACTAACGAACTTTTTAGCCCGAATATTCTTCCATACATGAACTCCGGCTCTTAATGCGCCCTGATTTCTTCAGGGCCCGTGTGTGGTTCCCTTCGAGCAAGAGCCATTACGCAGCCCATGGAAGGGCTGCCAAAATCAAAAACGTAGTGTTTGATTTTGTAAGCAAGGCTAAAACCGCGTTTTTAGCCTTGTGTAAAAGATCAGGTTCAGGGATGCACCTGATCGTATCAAATAAGCAGCGGAGTGGCCCTGTAAGCCGGGTTCTGTACTTCTGCCCAAGGGCAGAAGCGGTAGTCATTCATCTAGGCCTGCAGTTGCCTACAGGCTCAAGCAGCCTACCCGGAAGCAGCGTGGGCCACGCCTGTTGCTTCCCTATTTGGCCTTGCTACGAATGGGGTTTGCCTCAGCTCCCGTCCGTTACCGTACGGGACGGTGCGCTCTTACCGCACCCTTTCACCATCACCAGTCACAAAACTGGCTGTCTATTCTCTGTAGCACTTTCCCGGGGTCACCCCCACCGGTCATTATCCGGCATTCTGCCCTGTGTAGCCCGGACTTTCCTCGGCAGGGATGTGCAAGCACAACCCCTGACGCGACCACCCGAACCACTCCGCAGTGCGGATTTTACAGTATATTTGCGCCAATGACCAAGCTGGTGAAAACCGCGATGCTTTGCAGGCAGTACTATTGGAAGTGAAACTGCCCGTTATTACTGTTTCTAAAGGTTGGAGCTATCCCTCTTCCAACGCTTCACTGGCAAGCATCCACGCCTCTTCCGTTTCCCCCAGCGCCTTTTCCAGCTGAGCATGCTCAAGGCCCAGTATTTTCAATTGCTCTCTGTTGCTGTCGTCATAGATCGCCGGGTCGGCCAGCGCTATCGTCAGCTCATCTTTTCGACTGAGGAGTTTTTCCAGCTCAGCTTCCAGCTTTTTCACCCTGTTACGCAGCGGCTGCAGCTGATTACGGCGTTCAGCTTCCTGCCGCCGCTGCTCTTTGCGATCACGCTTTTCAGGTCTCTCACTCTCTACCACAGCAGCACGCTCTCTGCGCTGGTCGGCCAGCCATTTGCCGTAATCGTCCAAATCACCGCTGAAAGGCTCTACCCTGCCGCCTGCAACCAGCAGCAGTGAGTCACAGACTGTTCGTAGAAGATGACGGTCATGGGATACCAGCACCATAGCGCCCTCAAAGGTCTGCAGGGCCATGGTCAGGGCATGGCGCATATCGAGATCAAGGTGGTTGGTCGGCTCGTCCAGAAGCAGCAGATTGGGCTGCTGATAAACGAGCAGTGCCAAAACCAGCCGCGCCTTTTCGCCACCGGAGAGAGGGGCGACTGGGTTGGTGGCCATATCATCTCTGAACGCAAAACCGCCCAGATAGTTGCGCAGCTCCTTTTCACCTGCTGGTTGCATTGATGTTTTCTCATCCAGCATCTGCAGATGTTGCAAGGGTGAGAGTTCATCATGCAGCTGCTCCAACTGGTGCTGGGCAAAATAACCGATACGCAGCTCTTTGGCGTAATCACACTCTCCTTTTAACGGCGCGATCTCTCCGGCAAGCAGTTTGATCAGGGTCGATTTACCTGCACCGTTGGCACCGAGAAGGCCGATTCGATCACCGGGAAGCAGGCCGAGTCCGAGCTGTTTCAGAATGACTTTATCACCATACCCACCATCGACTTTGTGTAAACGTAGCAATGGGTTGGGAATATGGCCCGGATGCTCGAAACTGAAATAAAAAGGTGAATCGACATGCGCTGCAGCGATCAGTTGCATGCGCTCCAGCGCCTTGATACGGCTCTGCGCCTGCTTTGCCTTGGTCGCCTTGGCGCGAAAGCGATCGACAAACTTGGTCATGTGTGCGATTTCGCGCTGCTGCTTATCATGAGCTGCCTGCTGCTGCGCCAGTTTTTCGGCGCGAATCTTCTCAAAAGCGGTGTAGTTGCCAGAGTAGAGGGTGATTCTTTCCTGTTCGAGGTGGGCGATGGTGTTGACGCAACGATCCAGAAAGTCGCGATCGTGGGAGATAAGCAGTAGCGCGCCCTGATAACGCCTCAGCCACGCCTCCAGCCAGATCACGGCATCAAGATCAAGATGATTGGTCGGCTCGTCCAGCAGTAGCAGATCGGAGCGGCACATCAGCGCCTGCGCCAGATTCAACCGCATACGCCAGCCACCAGAGAAGCTTTCGACAGCCTTTTCATCCTCATCTACACCAAAACCAAGCCCATGCATGAGGCGAGCAGCACGGGCACGAGCGGCATAACCGTCGATCTCCTCCATGCGGTGGTGAAGGCGCGCGATTTCAGTTCCATTTTCCTGTTGCTCGGCAGTTTCGAGTTGTTGTTGAATTTTGTGCAGTTCTATATCGCCGCGCATGACATATTCGATGGCCGCCGTCTGCTCTGCCGGTGTCTCCTGCGCCACGTGGGCGATGCTGGTGCGCGCCGCGATGCGGAAGCTGCCGCGATCCTCCTCCAGTTGGCCGCGGATCAATGCAAAAAGGGAGGATTTACCGCTGCCATTGGCGCCAGTGATACCGATCTTGTCACCTTGGTGAATAGTGAAACTGACATCGCCGAAAAGCAGGCGTTTACCGCGGCGCAGACATAGCTGGTCGAAATAGAGCATGCCGCACCCTATGTGTTTTTCTGGCGGACGGAACAGTGTTGCCCCATATTTGTTGATGATTCTTCGGACAGCGAAAAAAAGTGAGCCATATGGGCAGGAAAAAGCCAGCAACCGTATGGCTTACTGGCTCTTATGGATTCTTATTGTCACCTTGTGTGAGGATCAGCATTGATGCAGCAATCACACGCGCCTCACAAGGTCATGCCACGCTTATTTACCGAAAAGACTCTTGATGCCGCCACCTATGCTTTCAACGGTATTGCCAACGGCACCACCGACCTTGGAACCAACCGCCGCACCTGCCGGGCCGCCAATGGTCGCGCCAATGGTGCCGCCAATCAGGGATGATGGTGCCGGATAGATCTTGGGACTCTCTGTTGTGCCACCAACCATCAGTTTCGCACCGGAGAGCCCCTTCATGCCGCTGGTATTGATCTGTCCATCCAGCTTGCCGGTTCCCTTGATCTCGACATGGCCGTCGGCATTAAATGCAGATGCGTTCAGAGCAATGTCCTTCAGATAAATATCCTGCCCCCGCACCTGCAGTTGTGTTTTGAACACATCAAACAGAATCGCACTGGAAGCACCTGTAACATTGCCATGCACCAAGGCAGCCGCCACACCGGACAGGCCAATGCCCTCGAACTGGCCTTTGGTCATATTCACCGGGCCATCTACCTTCAGTGATCGCTGCATCGCTTTTTCATCCGCACCCTTGGCAGAAATTTTCAGCGTCGAGGCGAATGTGCCAGAGACCTTGTCCTGCCCTGCGGCATCTTTCATCAGCGGCAGCATCTGAATGTCCTCGGCATTGATATCTGCGGTCAGGGTGCGCTCCTTGCCCTCCAGAGGCGTCAGCTTGGCATTCAACACAATGGTTCCATCGTAGAGCCTCGCTTTCCAGTTCGGCATCGTCAGCGTCTCTTCCGCCAGCTTGATTGCACCGGTTACCCTGTTGATGTGCACCACATGGACATTTTTACCCTTGGCCTGCTCAGAGACTCTTAAGGTGATGTCTTTGAATGTAATGCCTGAAATTTCCGCGCGGCCATCAAAGAGAGGCCCGAACTCAACAACTAGAGAACCTGAGGCAACAGAGAGCTTAGGCGTGCCTCCCGCCACATCTTCAACAGTCAGCTTTTCAATAGAGAGTGAAGGGATTGGAATAATGCTGACGGAAAGTGATTGAATCTTAACCGGCATGCCTGCTGCTTTGCTCGCCTCTTCTTCTACTACCTGCCGAATCTGATCGGCCGGAATCAGAAAGGGGGTGGCAAAGACAACAAGTAACAGAATGGCTACTACAACCGCTATGTAACGGACTGTTTTTTTCATGACCACCTCCTGACAAACGCCCTCAGCATTAACGCTTTAAAAGGATTGTCCTGTTCCCAAGTGTATACGCCATCGATGCGTTGCAACACCGTATGCTCCATCCACACGTAACGTTCCATTTACCAGCCAGCGCAGCGTCCAGCGGACACCGCCGCCAATACCCACAGCTACAGCCTTACCAAGCGCACTGCTGCCATCCCTGTTTACATGCCCAGCATCAACAAACGCCACCAGTTGAACATTGCTGTTGATCTCCCATGGATGGCGCACCTCAAGAGTGCCGTAGATATAGGCGTTTCCCTGCAGGTCCCCTGAATAGTAGCCCCTCATGCCCCCGCTACTTCCCACATCAAACAACCCGTCGCGAAGAATCTCTCCTGTCGCTAGGCCGGCATTAATCCTGTAATTCAATGTGTTTTGGTTGCCTATATCAAGATATCTACGCAACGATACTGTCTGTCTGTAGCTGTTAATGGTGGAGCCGACAGCCTTATGTGCGATATTCAGACTGTAATCAAACTCATGGCCGGTAAACCATGTGATATAGTCATTCACCAACCGATAGCTGGCCGAAGCCTGCAGGGCCTGGCGCCGCAACCCTCTTACATCCGGTAGCAGTGGACCGCCCCGTAAGGTGTAGGCGGTCTCATCTGCTGAAAAGCCAAGTCGGGCATCCCACCCCTCTCCGGGCACCTGCCCAAATCCGTAGCTGATCCCACTGCTCCAGCTCTGTTTCTCCTGAAAATAACTGCTGGTGAAGGCGCCATTCTGGTAGGCATCAAAAATACTGCTGCCTTTATCGAAGGATGCATCAAATCCGAAATTGCTATCGCCGATCCTCCGCCAGGCATATGAACCTTGATATGAGGTGCCGCTATTGGATGAAAAGTTTTTGCCAGTATCCCTACGCACAGCCATGCGAAGCTTATGATTAAGCCCCCATAAATTATGATGGGTCATCGTCAAGCCTGCTGATGATGCCCCGTTATCTTTCCGTGTTGCCTCGGGAAGCAGCCACAAAGGCCATCGATCATTCACCCTGATATGAACGATGCCATTATCATCTGGAGGAAGGACGATGGCTTCGCTGAACAGTCCGAGGTTTCTAAGCCGTCTGGAAGCAACCTCTCCATATTCATCTTTCCATACGTCCCCTGCTTCAAAAGGCAGTTCTCGCTCTACAGTCCGAGCATCGGAATACTTTAACCCATTGATTTCTATGTGTTTTATTTGATTTTCCGCTACTGCCAGCATTGGAAACAGCAGCATAGCTAGCAACAGCAGCCTTTGAATCATGGATTCCATACCCCCTCCTCACTAATGATGGCGGTAATGAGGTGATTGGGAGTCACATCAAATGCGGGGTTCGTTGCCCCTACGCCTGCTGCTGCGATTCGTATCACCTGCTCCCGATCATCACCGTCCACCCCTTGGGCCATCAATACCTCATCGCCTGAGCGATTTTCAATTGGAATCCCCGCGCCTGTTGGGCAATGCGGGTCAAAGGTGCTCTCCGGTGCCGCAACATACATCGGCACACCATGTTCCCGGGCAGCCAGTGAGAGCATATATGTACCTATCTTATTGGCTACGTCGCCGTTGGCGGCAATGCGATCCGCACCAACCACAATCGCATCTACTTTGCCCTGTGCCATCATCCAGGCAGCAGCGCTGTCAGCCTGAATCCGGCAAGAGACTCCCTCCTGAGAGAGCTCCCACGCTGTCAGCCTTGCCCCCTGAAGGCGGGGCCGAGTCTCGTCCACCAGTACGGACGGGGCCTCGCCTGCCCGGGCAAGATGATAGATGCCTGACAGAGCCGTTCCCCAATCAACCGTCGCCAGCCAACCGGCATTACAGTGAGTAAGGATACGCCGTTCACCAACGGCCAGCACCTCTGCCAGATGCTCTCCGATCTTTCTGCAGCGCTCTACTTCAGCATCAGCATAGGCGCATGCCGCATCAATCATTAACCGATCCGTCGCTTCTGTAGCAGATGCCTCCATGGCATCACAGGCATGAAATAGATTCACGGCTGTTGGCCGTGTCCGTCTGAAGCGGGGAAGCCAGTACGATTCAAAGTGCTTGCGATCGGCAGCAAAAGCCAGAGCCAGACCAAAAGCAGCCATAGCACCAATCGCTGGTGCTCCCCGCACCTCCATGGTCTCAATGGCACAGGCAACTGCTTCCGCATCCTGGCTCTCTTTCAATGTGAAGCGATGCGGTAGCTGGCACTGGTCAATCCACTGCAAATAGCCATCCGCCCCTCCGTGCCAACTCATGGCACGGAAATGCTCCCCGTTAACTCTCATAAAGGCCGTCTTAAACGCTTGAGCACGCCATCCAGCTCTTCAGGCCGGGTATATGCGATTCTTAACTCTCCGGCGCCACTCTTTTTACACTGAAAAACAACCGGCAATCCCAAAGTTCGGCTCAGCTCATCCTGAAGCGCAGCCACATCGGCATCAATCTCATGGGCAACCGCTTTCTTAGTTCCCTGCTGTGCAGCCTTCTTGGCCTCTCTCTCCATCTGGCGCGCACTCCACTCGTGCTCGATACAGTGGCGTGCCAGTTCAATGGCCCGGGATCGCTCCAGCCCGACAAGCGGACGGGCATGGCCCATACTCAGTTTTCTGTCCTCGATCATCTTCTGAATCACTTCCGGCAACTGCAGCAGACGGATTAGATTACTTACCTGCACACGGGAGACATCAATTCGCTCGGCAACCTGCTGCTGAGTGTAGGCAAACTCACTGACGAGGCGCTGGTAAGCCCGCGCAGATTCGATTGCCGTAAGGTCATCACGCTGTTCATTCTCAATAATAGCAAGCTCAAGCGCCTGAAGATCATTAACCTCGCGAACAACCGCCGGGATCTTCAGAAGACCTGCCGCCTGAGATGCCCGCCAGCGCCGCTCCCCGGCAATCAGCTCATATCCATCTCCAGAGGGGCGAACCAGAATCGGCATCAATACCCCCTCCTTTCGAATGGAGTCGGTTAGCGACTTCAGCTCTTCCGGGTCAAAGTGTGTTCTCGGCTGGTATGAGTTGGGTTTTATCTTTGAAATCGATATGTTAGACGATTCATCTATCAGGTCTTTTGTTGGGGTATCAGATAGCAGCGCATCCAGGCCGCGCCCCAGGCCGCGTTTTCTCATCGGTTTTTGCATCTCTCTCTCCTTACACTGCTTGGCGCTGAATCATCTCTTGAGCAACCTGAATATAGGCCTGAGCTCCTGTGGAGCGAATATCATGATACATCACCGGAACACCAAAACTTGGCGCCTCCGACAGACGAACGTTTCTGGGGATAATGTTCTGATAGACCTGATTGCCAAAATAGGCCCTCACTTCGCTCTCCACCTGCTGAGCTAGGTTGTTTCTCCGGTCTACCATGGTTAATAGAATGCCATCCATCGACAGGTCTCTGTTTAAGCCGCCCTTTACCCGGCGAATGGTATCAATCAACTGGGTTAGCCCTTCCATGGCATAAAACTCTGTCTGCAACGTAATCAACACACGATCTGAAGCTGTTAATGCGTTAAGTGTTAACAGGTTAAGGGCGGGTGGGCAGTCGATGATCACAAAGTCAAACGGTTCGCCTTCAAAGCTATCAAACGCCTGCTGAAGGACCTGCTCACGCCCCTCCTCAGTGACCAGCTCAATCTCTGCGCCGGCAAGGTCCATACTTGCGGGTACCAAGTAGAGCCCTTCGCAATCCGTTTCGATCAGCACCTCATCAATTGTACTCTCTTGCATGAGAACGTCGTACATACCTCTCTCGACACCATGCTTATCAACACCCATCCCGGAGGTCGTATTGCCCTGCGGATCCAGATCCAGCAGCAGCACACGCTTATCCAACGCGGCCAGAGAGGCTGCCAGATTTATGCTTGTTGTTGTTTTGCCAACGCCGCCCTTCTGGTTTGCGATGGCGATAACTGGTCCAAAGTTCTTATGTTTCACGTGAAACATCCCCCTCTTGTTGTGGCAGCCCCTCTAATCTATTAAGGGTAACTGTAGCA
>Ga0316190_10002195_pt1 | contig 14133 bp, 12 predicted proteins | sample Eddworburrow2_MG_FD_204929 | JGI IMG/M metagenome (GOLD analysis project Ga0316190, IMG submission 204929) | Coastal sediment microbial communities from Maine, United States - Eddy worm burrow 2 | ecosystem: Environmental > Aquatic > Marine > Coastal > Sediment | place: USA: Maine | collected... | reverse complement strand
TTTAGGAAGTTGGACCTTGACGATTGTTGCCAACAGGTTAGTCTGTCCTTCAGTGGGTGTGGCGGACAACATTGAGTATCTACCTACCTGCACCTCATTGGCCTGAAGCTGAGGTGCGATGGTTACACAGGCACCCATCAGACAAATTGAAAAAACAAATACGGGACGGGAGGTATTAAATCGATATATCTTCATTTTGAAACCAGCCTCAAAATAATGAATCAGGGATTCACACGTGATGAGGCGGTATCATTGCGCTGAAGGCTACAGCAGGGAATGGAAAATCAATTCAGGGGTTGGTGTAGTTTAAAGTTCATCCGTAATATGTACTAACCGTAATATGTACTAATCGTCATCTGATCTAACAGGCGCTGTCAGATAATAACCGGCAGTAAACGGCCATAAGCGGACATGCATGAAAAATGAGGAATCATTCAGGTCTGTCCCTTTTGACTCTTCCAACAGGGTAATAATTGCCTGCTCTAGCTTTAATTCCGTGAATATAGTCATTCTACTCCCTCGTCACGAAGAGCGTCTCGTAATAATCCACTTAGTTTATTATCTTTTATATACTTAACGACACTATCAATGTTCATTAAATAAAATTGGCGTCCAAACGTCTTTTTTTGCTCTTCTAACCACCCCTTTACTATCGGTTCAACATAAGGTGACAGATGATCATTCCAAAGCAATACACCGACTGTCTCAGAGATGTCTCCATTAAGTTCTGGAGAGTCGAACTTAACCTGAAACATCTCCTCAAGCTGAGGTCGCACGTCTTTGTTCCATTGTGACTTTTTCATCTCTCCCACTTTGAAAGAGTAAAAATAATTAACTTTCTTTCCGTTAACATTTCTGCAAATTACTAAATCCTTCCCGTATTCGATAGGGCCATGCCTAATTTGCGAATAGCAAGGTGTTTCAGCTTCACCTCTAAATACTCTCAGCATGACTCTGTGGAGAATCCTTTCGTCATTTATATTGCCAAGAAGCTTATATTCCCATCCATTTTCGAACCCGGCCAAACTATTCATTACGCCAACATTTAATGAGCTTTTAATATTCCTCTTTTCAGCATCAGAGATATCAGGAATACGGTCGAGGACATTGAGAAGTTGGTCTAGATGACTTATCCATTCATCTGTGTATTTTAATAAACTCAAATCATTAACATGAGATATAAATTCGTATGCGTAGACTAATCCTTGGTTTTCTTGGAAAACCCTAAGATCACTTCTGCAATTTGTGAGAGCTGAAGTGATTAGGTCACGATTGCCGTCAATTAAACCATTAGCAGCACCTATAATATGAAAGTGCCTAATTACATCAGGTATGTGGTATGCGCTTCGTCTTGTTAATGTATTGGCGTTGCGAAGAATATCAGTTGCCATTGTCGGCGTTAAAGATAACCCAGAAAGATGGCCGCGTGATTTAAAGTACGGGGCCCAACAATCAACATTTACAGAGCTCCAGTGAGGTTCTTTACGGTTTTCATTATCATGCGTATCTAAAGCAAAATATTCTGAGGCATGAAAAAATGCATCTCCATCATTATCTATAAAACCTTTGCAGGCTGATGCCCATCCCTTTAGGCCAAGTGATGTAAATTCATCAAAATGCTTACTCGCCAATTCATAAGAAGAACTATAGTCTTTACTCCCTATTAATAAATCGAAGGCACTAGGCATAGAGTAAGTCTCTATGCCATTGCTATCCCAGCTTGCGCTGCCATTTACGATATGGTGACCAGGTGAAGATGGAAGCCACTCACCATCTAGTTGTCCAGTCAGATGGAATCCGGAGATCAGTATTGCTTGCCTTAGGTCGTCATCTACACTCAATGCATTTAGTCGTGCAAGGTACTCGTTACGTGCAGCAGCATGCAAGTTAGCTAGCCATTCAGCGACTTCTCTTCGATAACCAAGTGACTGAGAGTGGTTTTGCAATAGGTTTAATGCCAACAATGCCTTCCATTCATCTTCTGGCTTAGTGTTTATGTATAAAACAAGACAGTCTATGGCTTCGAATAGGCATTGAGAGCACATCTCATCTGGTGCCACACCCCATGCTGCTTGATGTGCGGACAAGTAAAACTTCCCTGCAGCAAATAGCCTCCCTTTCTCTTTTAGGGTTTTGGCTGTGAGTGCGATAGAGGCCGCTTCTTCAGCACCCTTCTGTCTGATTTGTATGCTTTCGGCGTATTGTTTAAGGAGGTCTGCCATATTGCCTCGGCGAGTTGTTTTTCCAAGTCTTAAGGGACAGATCACGATTTCGGCATGTCAGCTTAGGGTCGGTAGCTGCTTTGTCTGTTGTCGGCCATAAGCGATCGTTCAACGTCTCAAATAACTTGCACATTCTTTGTGAGCACGGCGAACGAAAAACATGTCAATGTTGATTTGAATTGTTATGCATGTGTTTTCATTAACCTCATCTCTAATGCTCTTTGATACATTATTTCAAAGTATTCTTTTAGTGGTCGATCAAAGTTAATGTGTTGCTCTATGACTTTATCTTTATCACTATCTGTAAGATAACGCTCATAAATCAACCAGCCAAATAATTGTGGAATTGTTTGAACATTGCTTTCTCCCAAGGAAATTGCCGCTAGCGATCTTGCTCCTTGATCATCAGTTAGGAAGCCTTGCCTAGTGCGCCGTGCGAAGGCAATAGAAGAAAGCTCCCCTTTCCCAAGATTCATCCTCTCTTGCAGAACTTCAACATCTAGCAGGTCATTGATATCAAGATGATGCACAGCAAAATGACCTTGAGACTGTTCTTGCTTCAGTAATGTTTTTAATTCTTCTTCATTTACTGAGATATTATTTCTTGGTTTATCTAAGCATTCATATTGAACGTATGCTGTGCAGCAAAAAACACACTTAGCGGTTTGTGCTGCCCTCAATAGCAACCTAGAAGAAAGGACATTCCATACAGAGCATGTATCTATTACATTAATTTTAATAAAGCTTGATGGATTAAGAGGCATAATTAATGCTCTCGCCATATAATTTTGCCAACTCGATCAACTGATTATCTGATTCAAGAAGCAATATTTCAACAAGCCTTGATGCAGATACAACATGTTCTCTATAGGCTTCAAAACATAAAGCAACATAGTAGCCTGACAGCCCATGCTCAAGTAGCATCCTCTTTCTTTCTTTTGAACGTGCTGGAATACTATCAGGTAATTCTGGATCAACTTTGAATTCTTTTGGCACCTTAGCCTTTAATATTTCAGAATAAGCAGCACGATTTATTAATCTATTTTCTGATAAAGAGATTGCTAGAACCTGCGCGCTGACTTTGAACTTATTGGCCCACTCAATTGCTTTCTCATGAGTCCAGCATTGGTAGTCTGGAATCTTGATTATGGCTTCCGGTGGCAATAAGTAGGCAGATGCAAACGTATTCGCTCTAACCTCTTTTAGATTCGTCTTATCCCATGTAAACGAAACCAATGAATCATCTTCATTATCAAGTATTGCATGTGCCATTTCATGGGCTGCTGTAAAACGCTGCCTATAGACATCTTCACTATAGTTGATCAGTACACACCTACCTGCAACTGGATGCTTTATATAAAGCCCTGAGATATTCGAGTTTTCCAGTTTTCTACGGAACACCCTAATACCCAACCGTCTCATATCATTATAAATATTCATTGAAACTTCTTTTTCAGAATATTTCAGGTGAGTACGTAATAATTTTGCAGCTTGTTTTCCATGTGTTTTAAAATGATCACCCACCTTATTGAAAGAAAAAGAGTCTTTAGATTGTTTATGCAAAGCTCGTTCTAGATATGCTTCACATTCAGCAAGAAACAGACATTCTTGGACTGACCAACGATCATGTTTAGAAAAATCATTTCCATATGCTCTAAACAATGTTTCGGTTTGCTCAAATGATGCAAGCTTTTCATTTGAGAGAAAAAACTTATAGTCACATTTGTAAAAGTCAGCCAATATAAGTATTTCATCACCAGATGGGCGGCGATTACCATCTTCAATTTCTTTTAACTCTGCTTCAGCAATACCAGTTGAGCTAGCAACATCTGCCAGGGAATATTGAAACTGATTCCTATAGCATGAGAGCTTGTCACCTAGAGCTTTCAGATTAAAAGCCATCCCTTATTTACCCTTTCCGGTTATTTCTTTGCATAACGCCGTAAATAACTTGTCATTTTGAGAGCGCTAGCGAACAAAATGTCAGGTTGATTTACATTGTAATGTTTATTTTAAACTCAGGCATATGCTAATTGCTCCAAGCCCTACACTAAGAATGGCAAGCTTAGTTGCCATTCTAACTATAACTTGGGGGTGTTGTAGGTTTGCCTGCAATTTGCCACACATGCCATTTTCTGCCCTGATTTCTAATTCATGAATATTTTTTGTTTTTATACCACCTAACTTTTTACGATACCAAGCACTGATGGTGATTGTAGCTTCATTTTCTTTTATCTTTTCTCTGGGTGGATTGTTGTAGGTAAATCTATAATTCTTTTCGATTTCGAGGCACTCACAATAAATTGATTTATTATTTTTTAAATTTGTTATTTTTACTATTGAGCGTGGTTCAAGGCCTGAGTTTGTAGCCCAAACCCAGCCTTGATTTAACTCACCTCTAAGTGCTGCAAGTACCTTATATTCCATGGTTAACCCTTTTAAACATAAAGTATATTAGGCCGCGTCGGCAGTATTACTAATAGTGCCGCGTCGGCCTATCACACGATTTCTAATGACATCAAGAATCCAGATGCTCATTTTTGCCTAAAATGACCGCTAAGGGTCGTTTGCACTTATTCTGCGCATTGGTCTCAGTACGGCCAGAAGCGGACATTTACCGCTTGGCTCTGGGGCTGCCTGGAGCGCACTTAATGCATCCCCTAGCAGCCTTTGTTAGGCAATAACTTAGGCTGCTCCGGCGTGTAAAACAAGGGTAACGCCTCAAATAACCGGGATTACCAATCCGGCCTGTCGGATCAGCACATCAATTAATTTCAATAGCTTAGAGACATCATAGCTACCGTTTCGCAGCAGATCGTCGGGCTGTTCGTAGAAATGTTTTGAATAAGATTCTTTGAAATCCAACACCCCATGCCATGCGTTGATGTCCTTTTTGAAGTTGCTCCATGTGACCTGGGGAGCGGGATATTGATCCAAACGAAGGTCAAGATAGCATTCAATCGCGGCGGCCCGTCCATTGATATCAGAAACACTTACGCCTTCCGGGCCACAGGTGGCGAACCCCTTAAATTCCTCAAGATCAGGTAAGATCATCGCTCGCATGTTGGCAGGTAGATTCAGTTTTTCTAGCTTGCGAAAAGCGTCAATGCCCTCTGCGTCGTTGTCGAAAACGAATAAGACCTGATTGAGCACCTCAATTCGCAAAAGCCCCTCCGCGAACTTTACGAGATTGCCAGTTCCCCAGAAATGATGGCGTTCATCGACATCCACGAAATTGAAAAAATCTGACACGTCCGGGCGTAGGACATTGAGTGATCGCCGAATGATACGTGCGTCGGATGCACCCTCGGTTGCGATCAGAACTTTTTGCCTTTGCCGCGCATCTGGCTGGAATGCTTCACGTTGAACCCAACCGGCATGAACAATAGGACCAAACTCCCATGTAACCCCAACTTCAGCATTGGCCGCATTTAGAGCAAAGACCTGAAGCATCGATTCCGCACTCAGAATGCAAACTCTCGCGGAAAGAAAGCTAGCTTCGGACCAATAAGAATCAGAATTTTCGGTCAGGGGAATTTGCTTAAATACATCGATATCAGCGCCAAACCGTCCCTGAGAAATTATGTCTCGGTCTGGTGTTTCGTATTCGATATAACCACTTTTCAAATCGCCCAGTGGATAGCGGCATGCCAAATTGCAGAATTCTTCAAAAGTGAGATATTCTTTTTTTGACTCTTCCAGCTCACTATAGCTCAACATCTCGACCGCTTCTGCGACCAACGCTTGGTACTCGGCTCGTGCAGCTTCAAGTGTGAAGCCAAGTATCTCTAGACGAGGTAAGATGCGAGAGAGTGTCCTTGCAAAAAGTTCCTCGGCTTCGGCAAGCTCTTCCTTTTCTTCGGGGTGCTCTTCGTAATAATCGTAATTTATTGAGTCCGTCTTGCGGCGAAACAGATCACCTTCCTGAAACAAGAACCCGTAATCTTCTCCCATGAAGTTTTTGGAATACGAAAGGGACACGTTACCAATACAGAGTTCTATTGAAGTTCCCATTTAATATACCTTCCTGCCAATATTTAAATCTTTCAGCCCCTGTTTTATATATTTCATAATGCCTAAACAGTTTAATAAACGGCAGACGAACTTTCAGGAACTAGGCTGATGCCATCTCATTCTAATAACTGCTAAGGATCGTTATAACATATTAAAAAGATCCACCTACGGCCACAAGAAGGCATTCACAAAATAGCTGGTGAATGTCCGCTTCAACAGTAAGCTATTGTATTTACCATACTTTGATTCCATTCATCAATAATGAAGGAATCATCATGTACAACTCAACTAACACATCTCATACACCATGGAATAAAGGGAGGCTCGTGGGCCAGAAGCTTCCACTCAAACTTCGGGAAATCTGGGAAATTCGGATACGACTACAGCTAGCTAATAAAACTCGTGACCTTGCACTGTTTAATCTTGCTATAGACAGTAAGTTGCGAGGCTGTGATCTCGTAAAACTCAAGGTGAGTAATATCACCCATGGCTCAGCTATCCTTAAAAGAGCTATGATCATGCAACAGAAAACCAAACAACCTGTTCAATTCGAGATTACAGATCAAACACGAAAAGCAATTATCGACCTAATTGCAATACAAAACCTGAAACAGGATGACTATCTGTTCAGAAGCCGTTTTCACAATTCATCCCATATATCCACCCGACAATACGCCAGAATAGTCGAATCCTGGGTATCAGGAATTGGCTTAGACCCAGCTGATTATGGCACCCATTCCATGCGCCGAACGAAGGTGTCGTTGATCTATCGAAGAACACATAACCTTCGAGCCATTCAATTACTCCTCGGGCATACCAAACTTGAAAGCACCGTAAGGTATTTGGGCATCGAGGTAGATGATGCTCTGGAAATAGCTGAACATACCGAAATATAAGGCCATCAATCCTGAGAGCACCACAGCTCCATGGTGTTCTCAGGGCTTAGTTAACGGCAGGAGCATACACAAAGGAGACATTTAGATCCACAAAGTGATCGGCTTCAGTCGATACACAGCAGTTATTAAACGTTACAAATAGCCTGACAATTTTTTGTGGACACAGTGATCTTCCCCCAAATACTTAACACCTTAATCTGCCTGCTTCTCAAACTGCTCTGGGCTTTTATACCCTAAGCGTGAATAGTCGCGTCTGATTATAAAAATCAACATAGCCCATGGTCTTGCGCCTAAAATTATTTATGTCTCTAAAGCGTTACGGAATGCAGAGATAATGAGGTTCAAAATCCCTGCATTCCGTTATATATCATCCTGACTGCATTTGAGTATTATTATACTAATGGGGTTAGTGATTATGGCTTACCCGGTGGTGTTTTCGGTTTTCTAGGGTTATTTTTTCTACAAGCTGCTGGGTTTTCTAGGCAGAAAGTTATCCCAGCTTCATAACCACGGGTATATCCTGCAGCATCTCCTATAGCAATGCCGTCAGCTTTTCCCTCATTATATGCTGCGATCAGCTCTTCTTCTGAACAGCCGCCAGGTACTGGTACGTAAAAAAGCAAGCTGTCTGAGTCTGAGCCATCCTTACCATCATCTACAGTAAGCGTTACATTATAATTACCTGGCTCCAAATCTGTTATTGAAACAATTTCACCTAAGCGAGGTGATGGCTCGCTTGGTATCGTCCAGCTGTAGCTTAGTAAATCACCATCTGGATCAGATGAGGCAGAGGCATTTAGAAATATCGCTCCTTCTGGATTTGATGTACTACCCGCAACAGCTTTTGGAGGGTTGTTGTATGATGGAGACTGATCTAACATAGCTAATTTATCAAACACCAAGCCGTCCCCCCATGATTTGTTGTGAATAGTTATTGAGGAAATTGTGTCGCCGTCTGTTGCTGTTATAAAAAGATAAAGGTTTTGTATTCTCGTGCCGGTTTGCCAGTTTTGTATATCTTCAAGCAATCCATATGGCTCACCGTTTATCCATAATTCATGACTAGTTTTATTCGACTGAAAGTTGGCCAGTCCTACTCCAATGCTTTGCTTTGGGGTGGAAAAAGAAAAGCGCACAGTCATTGAGACATCCTGATCCCAAAAGTTCCCATCACCCGGGCTTATGCCCGTAATGCCTCCATGATCACCATGTCCGGCATTGGTTAAAGCATAAGAGCCATCCCATGTGTTATGGTAAAATGGCCCACCGAGCGGATACATTGAAGAAGCCTCAGCTGGGTTGAAAAGTCTTGGCAAAGCACCACTATAGGTACGAGGTATATCGATTCCTTCAAAAAAATCAATTGCCAAGCCATTAACAAGTGATAAATCCTCAAAGTCTTCGATTGTATGGTTAATGATTACGTTGTTTTCTTCACCGTAGTTATAGCCAGTGATATTAAAGTCTGCTATCGCTGTTTGAGATAATAAAAATGAAGCCAATATTCCTGCTAACCGTGTCTTTTTCATTGTTTATCCATCCTTTATTAACGTTTGACCTATAAATAAATGTCTTATCCACAAGCGCTGCGGAATTAAGACAAATATTAAATACATTTTCGATATGACAATAGAGTTGCCGAGACTTGAGTGGCAAAATTAGATTGAAATCCAGATGTGGCAGATTAATTCCAGTGCCTCGTTATTTTGCCATACCATAATTAAAGCAGCGTTTTAACTGGAATATAAGCTTGAGAATATTGCTCATAGTGTGATGTGGTTCACAATATTTGCGTTGGGTGCATCACAAAATGGCCCTTCAGTGGTCGATAGCTAAGAGATGAGGGATTTGTATAGCTTTCATCATGTGCTATCAAAGGAAAGGGCTTCTGGTCATCTGGATCAAGAGGGTTACGGAGCCCTGGTTCACCTTTTTCATTGACACAATGTTTACTGCTGCTTTTGGCAGACTGTACTCGTTCATTGATAGAAGACTAATGATCTGTTTCGCTGGAAGAGAGCTGATTAGCTAGCAGATGACGTACTTTCGGTTTTGTCAATTTCTGCCAATAGCCTAGGCAACCTGACCGGCAGCTTTTGGCACGGCACATTGCACACGTCCGATGCCTAAAGATGCATGCCCGCTTCGCTGGATTGCAGGCGTTTGCTCTATAGCTGACGTTCGTTAGTTCCTACGTGAAGGTCTCCAACGGGTCGTTAGCTGCCTAACACAACTTTATACTGAATAGCACATGGAATACATTCCAACGTAACTTAAGCAACCACACTCGAAAAACTCATCATACCTGTGTCTATAGTTGCTAGAGGCAGATAACAGCCAAAACACCGCAGATCTATTTGCCACAGTAGACACTCACAATCTGAATTCTCTCATGCCCAAGCTCCCAGCTAATGGTATGGCGTGCCTGCTGGTCAACAGCCTTTTGCTCAAAGGTTAACATCTTTGCTGTTGGGCCGCCTGCAGCAGGTGACTTCCATCCAGTCAATTCCTCATAGCGCTGTTGAGCATAGGCATGGCGCAGGCCATGCATTTTGGAGAGCCCCGCATTGGCAGTATGGCGCTCGTAGATTCGTAGTTGGTGCCGGTAGTTGCGTGAACTGGGAATGAGGGAGCCCTTCCCTGCCAGCAGCCGCGCACGGTTGAGCACTACTCGCTGGGCTTCAGTTCGCACTGGGATTTCCCGTGCCTTGCCGCCTTTGGTCCAGCTCTCCTTAAGGGCGATATGGTCACCCCTGTCTGCATAGTCTGGTTGGAATTTGATCGCCTCTTCTCGCCGCAGGCCAAAGGCCTGTTGCAGTTCGAGGCTCATCCGAACATGCTGGTCACCAACCTTTTCCAGATCCAGCGCAGTGATTGTCTTTGCCTTGGAGATATTGGTTACATACTGCCGATCTGGTATGCCATAGTGATCATTCGACCGTGCCACAACATTCTGGCGGTTTACCTTGTCTGCCCACCAACGAATAGTGCTGAGCCGGTTCTTGATGGTTCCGGTCGTTATTTCTTCTCGTTGCCAATGTGCCACCAGCGCCTCGATATGTTTCGGTTTCAGTGACTGCGCATTCATCCGGCGATAACCCAGCTCATGGAGCTGGTTGGCGATTAGGGTGAGCTGACGCTCCCGATCTGCCTGGGTTATGTAGCTGCCGTCACGGTTGTTTCGGCAGAGTTGTTTGAGTTGGTAGTTCAGATCTCGCATAAGTGTCGCGGGGCCTTGACCCCAAATTTCTGGTAAGTGTTTCTGATCACTTGGAGGCCTGAGCCTTCCAAGTCCGCATCAGCGGAACGATCATGGGACACAACTCCCATCCGACCTGAATGTGCCTGGTTACAGGCAACGCGGGTTATCCCCTGTTGGGGTTGGTCCGCGTAGACCAACATGCCCAATGATGGGCGTTCTTCGGTTGTGGTGATAACACCTCCTTTGAAGTATGCAGAATAGAGATTCTGCGGATTGCGGAAGAGAGACCTCGACGGCATCACCTAGGGTGATGGTCTTGGCTTGTGTGGATGCAGGCTTGTGCCTGCTGGAAAATGGATCTTGCGATCCGTTTGGGTTGGAAGATGGATCAACAGCAGAAAGCCGTTGTGCTTCTCATGATCCTATTGCACTCATTTGCCACTGAACCGCAGTGACGACGGATAAATTCTGTAAAAGCTCAGTAGAGGGCGGCAGTATAGGAACCCATCACGCGCTGGTCACGGCAATATTCCACCACAGTCCCGCACTGTTTCCGGGATCGCCGCCCTCGTCACTACCCCGCTTACGCTCACTAGTGACGATGGCGGCTTCGCTACAATTCAAGCTGCACGCCAGGCTATGGCCTGTCATACAGCTTGTAATTGGGGATTTGCACCAGCCTTCGGTACAGATTGACCTGCCCACAGGGATCCACAGGCGCTGCTAATGCAGCCCCGCTCTTGGCTACGCGGTTTTGGAGATCGCTTCACCGTAGCGGGGCAAGACCTATGGATTCTGTGGACAGCTCATATTGAGTTAAGAGGCATGCAATTCTGGCAGGCTTACCAGCAGACTTTTGGCTGGTATTCATCTGTTTTGCTGGGTCAGGATTAGCCTATTTTCGGATCTGAGGGCGGTTTAAACTGCACTCCCAGAACGGCAGCAGTCCAGCGAGAGGAACCATTCATCTTTGAGTAATAAATGAGGCCAACGTGCCAAAAACAGTCGTTCAAAATGGTATTTAACGGCTCTCTGGACTACACTTTTCCTATCGATTTGGAGGCATATTACAATATTGGCGCTGGCCACATAATCAACTGTTAGGCATATTAAATGTCACTCTCAGATATCCATAACCCTAAGGTAGCAGCTGAACTTATTAACCGCTTCCGCAAGCGTTTTAGCTCAAAGGTCTGCATGGCGCCCCATGATGACCATGATGGTTCGATTGTGTCGGCACACACTCTGTCAGTAGAAGCAATGCTTCGGCCAATCGCCGTTGATTCCCATGTCTATGTAGCAACTCACGCGAAACGCATAGCTAAGGACACCTTTCCAATTGAGATGCAGAAGCGAGGTCTGCGAGATGTTACCGTCTTTAATGGTTTCTGCCAGAAGCATGACCGCGAGCTCTTCGAGTGCATTGAGACAGAACCATTTCGCTTTCACCGGCAGCAAACTTTCATGTTGGCGTACAGAGCCGTAGCCCGTGAGTGCTATTTGAAGCGAAAGCAATATGAGTCGCTTCCTACCCCACAGGAATATGCGGATATGCACGGTATCAACGAAGAACTTCAGTACAGCGAAGCCGCTCTTGTTTTTCAGGCTTCTTCCTTACAGGGTGCTGAGGACGCTGAGAAGCTAAAAAACTCTTTTGACAATCACCTGATAAATCAAGCATGGGATCGTTTAATCACCAGAGCAATACTCTTTTCAAGCACACCCTCCGTGTTAGCAGCCGCTGCTTTTCAGCCATTTTTCGATATGAATGGAAAGCAATTACAAAATTTTGAAAGCTTGGATGCTGAGATGAGTCAGATATGCATGTCAATTATTCCGACCGAGACCGGTGGAGCTGCGATTTTTAGCTGGTTGGACTCCTCAAATTCAGCGCCTGAGCAATTTTTTGAATCAATCACACAAGCAACAGATTTGACCGCTTCGGTACTTCACTCCATCTTCGACAACACCGAAAATTTCGCAATTAACCCAACGTGGTATGAAGCACTCACAGAGAATGATCGTCAGTATATTTTTTCGCGGATCATGCTTTTCGAACAAACAGCTTCTTACGCTGATAATTGTAGGCCTGATCAGTCAGCACCTAAGCTTGCGAACTGGGGGCAAGGTGTCATTTCCACTTTCTAAAGTGCTTAATAAGGTAATCAAGTCGAATGCTAAATGAGCCTAACAATTGCATAAACTCCGACCCACCTAACTTTTGTGGCGGCTTGGCTTTCTTGCAGTCAATAAGCTTTATCTCGTCATCGTGGTTTTGCGGTATTAATCAGGTGGTCGGGTTATGCTGCCGTTAGGGCAGACAATCATCGCACTATACTTGAACTAAAGAAGGACTCCCATGCCAAAAGATTACAAATTAAACGCCGAACTTAATACCTTTACTCAAAACTTTGATACGACGTATGAAGACAAAGCAGTAAGCACGCGCGGGCAATTTCTACGTTCTTATCCGCTCACTCAACTTAAAAATATTACTCTTGATGGTTATGTGATCGGCAAGGGTACCGCATCATTTTGTGCGTGTGTCGAAGCAAAGACAAAGGCTTGGGCGAATATGCAAGGCGCAAATGCAAACAAGTTTGGCATTTACTTTGGCAAGACAAAATCTGATCCTACAATGCAATACCGTTTTACTAAGAAGTTCGGGAAAAGTAAAAAAGAAGCTTTTGATGGAGTTAAGGAGGCACTATTAAACCTTGTCAAGGCAGGCAAGTCGAAAAGCTTTAATGAAATCGACGAAAACCCACTTTCCCAAATGTTCAAGGCCAAGATATTGAGCCTTTACTTCCCAGGTCTTTACTTGAATGTGTGCAGTTCCGAGCATCTGGAACACATTGCCTTAGAGATGGGGATTTCGGATCAACAATTCGTGAGCGAGTACCAGCATTTGTTAGTTAAAAATAAATTGGCGAACAAAATTACAAAGGACTGGAGCAACCCTAAGTTCATGTCATTTCTTTACGCTAAGTTTATTCGTGGTGACTTAAATACTCCCCCTGCTGATACAGTTAAAAAACCTCGAAAAAAAGCAAGGCGTAGGGTTAACTTCGAGGATATTGCTGCGAACCGAAATGCTATAGGTAAGATAAGCGAAGAGTTCGCTATCGAATGGGAAAAAAATCGATTAATTGGGCTCGGTTATCAAAAGCTAGCCGTGAAAATAGAAGATCGTCGCGACATTCCATCCTATGGATATGACTACCTTTCTTTTAGTGCGCCAGGGCACGAAAGATACATTGAGGTCAAATCAGTTGGTCGAGACAGAAAAGAACAATGCTTCCGCTTTTACCTTTCCGAGAATGAACTATCAGTTTCTAACTCTGAAGAGAGTGTTAGCAATTATTACTTTTACTTGGTGCTCTATGGCAAGGATGGAAAGCCGTGCGACCTCCTGGTGAGACACGCCAAAGAATTTTATTCAAAAAGTGAAATTAACCCCTGTGCTTATGTCGTGAGGTTTGATCTTGAAGACTACAATTAGTAATTATGTTACTCAACATAGCAATGTCCTTGTCACTCATGCCTATACAAGGCCCCTTCAGTGGACATTGAACATCCCTCACGCCTTTTGCTTCCGCAAAATTGCGCCACTTTTTGCTGCCGCAGATGGGCGACGTTAACGACTGCTTTGCGACACTAAGCAACAACTATAGGCTGCCAGTAAATGGCTGCTGTGTGTATGGAGGAGACATTTCAGGTATTTCAGACAATATCCTCTGACTTTGCTATCAGAAGGCCCCACATCCAGCATTCACAGATACCCCCTTGGCCAGTAAGC
>Ga0316190_10002193_pt1 | contig 14136 bp, 14 predicted proteins | sample Eddworburrow2_MG_FD_204929 | JGI IMG/M metagenome (GOLD analysis project Ga0316190, IMG submission 204929) | Coastal sediment microbial communities from Maine, United States - Eddy worm burrow 2 | ecosystem: Environmental > Aquatic > Marine > Coastal > Sediment | place: USA: Maine | collected... | reverse complement strand
AACGGCACCCGATCAGGTGCCGTTGTCAGCTGAAACAAACAGAGCCCTAGTCTTCCAGATCCAGCTCTTCAGCACCACCGTTTGGTTCAATGTCCTTGACCTCGACAGTGTCGTTGACATTCAGCGCACTGAAAAAACTACCTGCATCGGTGTAAATATCTTCGATCTCATACCGGGTACTGACACCCACGGTATAGGTGATACCCAGCAGCGTTACCGAAACGTTAGCATCATATGTGTCAACAGGCGCCTCAAGCTTCGTAGCCTGCCCGGCGTCTTCTCGTTTGACACTGGTGGCAATCAGGTTGCCCGCACCATCCTTATAGGCTTCGACTTCAACAAAATCGGTATCCACGGCCAGTTCGCCGAGGTTGAAACTATCGTCATCGTTGAGGTCAGAAGCACTGTCGTCTTCGAACTGCGTGCTGTAGTCGGTTTGTACGTCGAGGCTCTGCCCGTTACCCATATCCAATGTAATAGTACCGTTCTTGGCATCACTGGCACTGACGCCGATCACCCGCGCCTGGATTTCGATATCCCCGTCTTCGCTTTCGATCTCATCGGCGATGAGCACGTTACCCTGCATATAACCTTCGACTTCTATGTCCATTCCAGCACTCAGGTTGCCCTGCAGGCTCTCGGGTTCATATTCGGTGCTGCCGTCAACGGTAAAGGACACACCATTGACCAGATAGCCACCCATACCATCATCGGCAAGGATACCGCGAATACTGACATCGTCCTCATCATCATCCAGCAAATCATCGTCATCAGTTTCTATCTTGATAGCAACGAGACTGCCAGCCTGGTCGATTAGTTTAACTTCAACAAACTGTCCGGTGGGGTCTGCGGGTATGTCGAGCTCGGCGCTGCCGTCGATACTGTAGGGTCCAGCGCTGGCGCCATTCAACAATGTCAGTGAAATGCTGCTGCCGTCATAGGCCGAAACCGTGCCCTTCAGCTCATACTCGTCGTCGAGGTCGTTCTGTTTCTCGATACGCGTGGCGACAATCTGACTGCCGTCGAAATAACCACTGACCTCCAGCTTCTGACCTTCGGCCAGGTTGTCGAATGAGGCGCCGTCGTCGTAAACAGTCCGGCTAGCATCGGCGCTGATCAACATACCGAAAATAGTGAATGTCTTCGTGCTGGCATCGACCGAAGTCAAACTACCCACGTCGACAGGCCCTTCGACATCGTCATCGTAGATAATGCGGGTTGCGGTTCCCGTCGTGCCATTACTGTCTATCGTACCTTCCACCTTGACCTTCATGCCCACGGCGAGTGAGGAATCGTCGAACCGGTCTTCGTCATCAACACGATAACTGGCGCTGTGCGTCTCGTACTTAACCCCGTTGACATACACGCTGCCAAAACCGGTAATGGTGCCGACACTGCTGATATTGCTGCTTCCAGTACCGGCATCGCCGCCACCACCGCCGCCGCCACAGGCTGTCATTCCTGCGCCTGCCAGCGCCAATGTCATACCTATAATCAATTGCTTACGCTTCATCTTCTGTCTCCTTTAATTACCAAAGTCCCACCCAGTGCTGGGCGCTGACCTGCTCAATGGCGGCTGGGGAGCCGAATAAACACAATTCATAATTGGGAAATAAATCCCAATACTTGATTTGGGATTATAGGAACTAATTTTGGGATTTCAAGCCCATTTTTGATATGGAAGGATGGAATATCGGTAAATGGGAGATGGATCACAAAATTGCGGGGGGAAAAGGGAGGGTATCACCGGCCACCCCATCGCGCCGAAGGACGGTGCGCCTAATAGAAAGGGCGATGGCTAAACCGTGGTCTGTCCCCTGTTTATGGTTTTCCGGTCCTCGCTACTGGTCCCGGAGCAGAGCACCGATCGTCAAAAGGTACAGCGGTTCGTCGAGCTTCAAGTCGCCCGCATCGCCGAAGCTGAAATCGTCGTCGGCATGGCGCACGCTCGCGCCGAACGTGATACCGTTGTCGAACACGAACTCGATACCGGCACGACCGTAGGCGACGAACGAACCGTCGTTCTCATTGTTGAAATCGACGCCGGTCGCAGTGTTGTCGTCGTTGCCATCGTCCTGCAGCCACGCCCACGTCAGCGACGGGCCACCGGCCGCATAGAGGCGCACATAGCGCGACAGGTTCACGCTCACCACGCCGCCCGTAAACACACCGAGCGAATAGTAGGTGCTGTCGACCTTGATCCTAACGCTGGTGCTGCCGTTGCTGGCGCGGCGAAACCTGGTTGTGTTGCGCTTCCACGAGCCCAGTCCGCCACCCTCGAAGCCAATGCGCCACGCCCCTGTGCCCCACAGTTTCTGCCCGGCGCCACCGCCAAACGGCAGTGTGCCGAGATCACCCAACACGCTGTCGCCGGTCTGCGTGTCAGAGGCTTGCCAACTGTCATCGCCGGTGTCGAGTGCGCCGAGCCACGCCTGCACATAGATGACCGGGGACCTGGTTGCGGGCGTGTCGGCCGCTGCGGCCGGCCATGCAGTGAACAGTGCGAACAGCGTGAGCAGTTGAGCTTTCATGCAATTTCATCCCGGAAAGGCCGCCTGCTTTCGCGAGTATCGGCCGGATAAACGCCATTTTGATCACGCTTCAACGGATCATGTACCGGTTAAGGCGGGCTCTGCGTCCTGCCACCACCTCGAAATCCTGCCCCATTCCGCACTCACTGTCCAACCCTTCGCTCCTGCCTGAACCACTTCCCCCAGGGCAACTATGCGGCCAGGGTTTGCCAGGCTGATGGTCGTTACCTGGTCTGGAACTTCTTCTACAAGGGGCTGAAGATGGACGGCATGCATCTGATGGCTCCCCCGAAGGAACTCGTTGCCGACGACGAAGGGCGACTCCGCCTCAAGCGCTTCGCCGGGTTTGAGGCGCTTACCGCGTCGACGCTGGACCCGCAGCAACTGGTCCCGCTGCAGGCCATACTCGGCAACCCCAGCGCGTCGGCCGAGGCGACGCCCGACCTGTGTCACATGGCCTGCGAGGGCGGCATGGAGATCTTCCTCCTGCAGGGTGCATATGATGACTTCCTGCTCTCTGGCGACATGTACATCGAAGGCAAGGGCAAGTGCGGACTGGTGCTCCGGGTCAATGAACAGGGAGACGGCTACTTCCTGAGCCTCGATCTCTACAAGGGGATCGCCCAGCTGCGTGCCTGGGGACACAACCCGGAGGGCGGTCACGAGGGGGCATTCCATTATCAACAGCTGCAAACAGCGAACTTCCTGCCTACGCCAGAACCCCATCGGTTCAGCCTGCTCGCGCATGGGCAGTACCTCGAGCTGTCTCTGAACGACTTCGTGGTTTTGAGCCTTGCCGACGATCAGTTCACACGGGGTCGGATAGGGTTCTACGCAGAAGGTGCGAAGCTCCGGGTAGAGCGTCTGACCCTGAACACCTACACGACGCCCACCAGCCCCGACTACCCCGAAACCCTCGCGGGGCTATGAATGGAACAGCTCTGCTTGAAAGCCCCCGGGAACCGTGCGCCCCTGGCGCAGTCCATGTAATAGCCCGCAGCCCACACCGAGTCTTTTACCGCGGCGCCTGGTGCCCGTTTTGGGTTAAAATGGGGGTCAGACCCACTGCTGTCCCACTTAAAGATATCTGATGTCTATTAAATACTACTATGCCAGTATTTACATGGCTCTGAACTGCACACGGATATGAAATTCCAGATGTCATACCCGCGTAGGCAGGTATCCAGTAAGTTATTGATTGGTAGACGCATCGCGATTACTGGATTCCCGCCTTCGCGGGAATGACGCGTAAGTGGGACAGCAGTGGCTCTGACCCCATTTATTTTGATCCACATCAAAGACCAATTGTGAAAAAAAAGGTATCTACTTCGGTAAGCCGAAGGCTGAATACAACGCTACTCAATCGAAACACGGGGGATACGTCATGATGGCTTGCTACAGATCCGGATGCCTGGGTAACTATGATTTTGATCATATCGCTTTTTTTGCGAGAAAGCGGTTTGTTGAAGGGTGCGATACGGTTACCTTGCTTGAAAATGCGATGTCCGATTGTGAAAAAGAAGAGATTGCCCTGGTTTCCATGCTGGATATAGAGGATGAAAAAATCAGGGACCTTGAGCTTTCCTGCACGCACGCTGAAAAATGCGAGGTAACAGATTGCAGAGACAGGCTTAAAACAATGATAGAAGATGATCTTGCGCAGCTGCATTAAAAGCGAGCTGGCAAAACAGGCGAAACAGGGGGTGGAGGGATTACATTAAAATCCCTCCGTCCCGTTTTCACTTTCGCACAACATAAAAATTATTCTGAAAATCATGTTCAAGCCGGTGAACCTCAATGTCGCCAAACCCGGCTTTGCCCAACATCTCCAGTGCCAGTTCCTCGCCCCACATGGTCCCCAGTCCGGCGCCGCCCTGTGCCAGTGAGACGGTCATGCAGTGCATGGTCGACAACGTATAAAGCAAAGGTGCGATCGGGTGTTCCAGGTTGTTCTCCAGGTGGCTGGATGCGCGGATATCCTGCATCAGGAAAGTGCCGCCGGTTTTCAGTGTTTTGCAGATGCCATTGAGCACACCCTGGGGTACGGCCTGGTCGTGTATGGCATCGAACGCGGTGACAAAGTCAAAGCGCTCGGGTTCGGCGCTGTGCTCAAAGTCGCTCAGGTCACGTGCTTCAAACTCAATATTGGTCAGTCCGGCTTTATCAGTCTGCCGGCGCGCCTCGGCCAGTGCCTCCGCAGACAGGTCGAATCCTGTGAAGTGTGAGTTCGGGTAACAGGACGCCAGCTGAAGCAAAACCCGTCCCTTGCCGCAGCCGATATCCGCCACACGAATGCCGGCTTCAAGCTGCGGGATGATGTGACCGATCAGCGGAAGAATGTGTTCATCCAGACCGGCCAGCACGGTTTGTCCGCTGTCTTCCGCCATGACTTCATGAAAACGCGGATAATGCTCGTAGCCAACGCCGCCACCGTGGCGAAAACAATCGACAATCTTATCCTCGACCTGGCCAAGGAGGCCGATGTACTGGGCAAACACCCCAATATTGTCCGGCGTAGCGCCGCGCGTGAGTAAAGCCGCATGGCTTCGCGGCAACAGGTATTCATCCGTGTCGGGCAGATACTTCACAATGCCCCCGGTTACCATGGCGCCCAGCCATTCCTTCACATAGCGCGCATCAAGACCGGCATGTGCGGCGAGTTGCTCACAACCCGGGCTGGCTAATTCAGCCAGGCTGTCAAACAAGCCGGTACGATGCCCGATAGATACCATTAAAGACAGCGCCCCCTGGTTGAGCATATCCAGCAATTGATCGGCAAATTCGTCCGTAGTATTGGCTTCGTCACTGATTGGCATACATACGTTACACATGATGTTCCCTCGCTTTGCTGTTAAACACTGTTTGTCTGGTGATAAAGGTAGGGCAAAGGTTTTTAGGCAAGCAATACGGAAACCGGTTTTATTTTCTCGATGTAACACCATGATCTGAAAGAATAAAAAGATTTGAGCCGGGCAGGGCGAAGGGATTCACACCCGGATGGCCGTTGTTTCTGACCGGAGGTACAACTAAACAGAACCTATGGGCTACAATTTGTGCCTCTGCAAAGCAGATCGGGGGTCGGTGATGCCACGTGATGGGTCGGTTACACGTAACAAAATAATGGATGTCGCGCAGAATATGGTGCTGGATGTCGGTTTGTCGGGCACGTCAGTTGAAAAGGTCATCGACGGAGCCGGCGTCACAAAAAGTACTTTTTTCTATCATTTCAAAACCAAGCACGACCTGGCGGCGTCCCTGATTGAACGCTATGCGGAAAACGACCGGCATCATTACAGCGACGCCATGGAAAAGGCCGAGCAACTGGCCCGCGACCCGCTGCAACAATTACTGATATTTGTCGGACTCTTTATTGAGATGACAGACAAACTGGAGAAACCCTTTCCCGGCTGTCTGTATGCCTCTTACTGTTATCAAAGCGGTGCCATCTCGGCAGATATCATGTCGAACATCGAGGATATGATGCACTTCTGGCGTCAACGGCTTTGTGAAAAGATCGATGCCATCGTAGCACTCAATCCCCCGCGTATACCCATCGAGAACTACCAGGTGGCCGACCACCTGCTGACGACATTCGAAGGGGCCTTTATCCTGTCAAAGGTAATGAATGAGCCCGGGTTGGCTTCGCAGCAGTTGATACAGTGCCGGAATTATATTGAGTTGCTTTTTGCTGGCGCGGAATGATTCCGGCAGGGGAGGTTCAGTCTGTCTCCTATTTCGCTCCCACCGCCAGAGTAAAAGGAGCAGCAGGAATGTTATCGGCCAGGTTAATGGAAACCCTGCGAAGACCTTCATCCAACATCAGCCCGATCATTTTGTCGTAGGACATTTCACCATCTATTTCACACGCTTTGGGGAAATAGCTGGAACCGGCGGTCATTCCAGGAACCAGATTGGCTTCCATAAAATAGCATTGCCCACTTGTGTTGACCTTAACATCAATGCGGCCAAAATCTCTTACTCCTAACTGAACAAACGCATCAATAGCAAGTTTGCTTACGCTGTCCATTATTTCAATATCTTCAGATTTTTTGAGTTCTTCCGAATCATCCCTTTTTGCTTGTTGCCCGAGAATTCGAAGGCCGTTTGTTGATTCAGGTGCTACCACTTCGACAGCAGATACCAGTAAATTACCACCTGGCGTGTTGATGACTGCCGCTGTGAATTCCCTGCCATCCAGATATTCTTCGACCAGTACAGGCAGATTGAATGAGTCATATAACGACAATAGTTTACTTTCGTAGTCTGCGAAACTGGTGACAAATGATAGATCATCAATTCCATTTCCGTTTGCCGCATCCAACGGCTTTAAAAACAAGGGAAACCTGATGGGTAACTCGCTTTCACATTTGTACTGCCCGGGGATCGCAGTAAAGTAGTCAGCCGTTTTCATGCCCATTTTTCTTAAATGAGATTTCGCGAGAACCTTGTCGGAATCAAACTTCAGGACCTCTCTCGATGAACCTGAAAAGTTAATTCCGTTCTTTGCAAAGTAGTCGGATAGCCAAATATCATTTCCATTTTCAACAGAAATATACTTCACGGCCAGAACCACTAAATCCGGCCTCCTTTTCGCAACCTCATTCAGATCTCCAGCCGTTTCACACACATTCAATGTAACGGTGTAACCCAGTCGCCTGATTGAATCCAAAACGTTATTACAAGCTTTAAGCGTGCCAAACCCGGTCTCTTTCAGAGCTTCATTGGACGTGGTGATAATTTCTATTCTCATACTAAATCTCGTTAGTTGTTCGCGAACATGCAGACCCCTGACATGAATTAACTCACGTCATGGCAACAGAAAAAACCACCAGGTTGGCAAGCAATGGCGCTGTATGCCGGTGTGTATGGGGCGAGTAAGGATTGGCCTGGTTACTATACCACGTTTCGTGTACCAGGACTTGTATCGCATTTGACGATGATTGTCATCATCCGTAGAGTTATCGCCCAATTATCAGTATTCGGATGTATTCAGGGTGTTGCAGCATGTCCTATGAGCTTTTCGTCGAAGTTACACGAAATGGTACCGTCGAAAGTCGACATTTTGGTGCTGCTGTTGTGTGTGATTTCAGGGGCAACGTTGTTGAAGGCTGGGGAGACATCGAAAGCCTGGTATTTCCGCGATCTGCTCTAAAGCCGCTGCTGGCAATTCAACTGGTTGAGAGTGGTGCCAGTGACCAATACGCCCTGAGCAATGCAGAATTATCGCTAGCCTGTTCGTCTCACCAGGGCGAGCCAATGCATCGAAATCTGGTGGAGTCATGGCTGAACCGCCTGGGGTTAACTGAGGATCATTTAGCCTGTGGTGCGGTGCTGCCTGAACACACGGAAAGTGCTCACAAGCTGCTGGCTGCCGGGCAGCAGGGCTGTCGACTTCATCACAATTGTTCAGGCAAGCACGCCGGATTTTTAACCACGGCACTTCATCTGGAGATGTCGCTGGATAACTACCACCTGCTCGAACATCCATTGCAACAGTTGTCGCTGGATATACTTTCCGATCTGGCTGATATTGACCTTAGACAGTATCCCATGGGGGTCGATGGTTGTGGATTGCCGGCACCCACGATGCCTCTGTTGCAGCTCGCGCGAGCCACGGCCCGCTTCGCTAACCCTGCCGATTTATCAGACAATCGCACGCAGGCAATTTACCGTCTTCATGAAGCCATTATCAATGAGCCTCTGTATATTGCCGGGCACGGAAGTGTGGTCACTGAATTGAACGAAGTCACCAGGGGTTCTGTGCTGGCAAAAACCGGTGCCGAGGGTATTCTCACAGCGGCCTTGCCCGAGCGAGGCCTGGGGATCGCATTGAAAATTGCGGATGGCAGTGCGCGTGCACGCGCAGTCGCGTTATTGGCGATCCTCGATTATCTGGATGCTCTATCTGACGAAGAGAGAAAAAAACTTCAGGCGCATACCTCTCCAACGATCGTAAACTCACGAGGCCTTGTCGTCGGAGAAATCCGACCAGCCGCGTCCTGGTTGCCGGGACTCAAAAAAGGGGACGGACCCGTTATGCGGCATGAATCTCAAACTACGTTGCCTTGACGACCAGGCGCGGAAAAGAGGGCAGTCGATTCAAGGTGCAGTTTAGACCTCAGACTGGTTCCAATTGCTGAAAGCCAATAGCCAGCTGGAAATATCAGGATACGCATTGCCGCGTTCCTGCAAATGCGTGCCCAGTTCGATCATCAGTTCGCGAAACCCGCGTATTTCCTGAAGCCAGATCCTGTCGTCGATGCCGGGGTTGTCGGACAGGGCCTGATTGGCGACAGACCCGGCGCCGCCCCACATACGCTTTGAGTTCAGCGCCTGGTAGAAACGGCTTTCATCTTTTCCATGGAGATCGATGACTGATGCTATCCAGGCAGCACTGTCCCCGGGATGGTTCTCCAGAACCTCATGGATACGCTGCAGGGTGGTTTGGACGTCCATCAACGGATCGGATGGCTACTGAATCAATCGGCCCTGACCCCTTTGGTCCCGCGCAGTTTTCCGAGCGTGAAGTAGACCGGACAGAAGCCGCTGAAGGCACTCTGCAACATCAGGGCGCCGATCACCCCTGGTACCGCCAGCCAGTATGGATTGACAAAATAGCCGAGGAGCGTGCCCAGCAATATTAAAGCGCCAGCGATGCCGTCATGCAGACGTGTATTCTCACCCATGATTGCCTCCCGGTATAAAATAGTCTTTGTCAAGAATAGACGAGAAGTCAGACTCTGCAAAGGGGGCGAGGGGGCTTGTCTCCGCTTGAAGTTGCTCAGCGATTGTGACCGCTGATCTCTGCGTGCAGAGGCCTGGTCTCCTCGAAGTTCTTCAGCTGTTCGTCGGTGGCATTTTCCTGGAACTTGTCCTTCCACTCGCCGTAAGGCATGCCATATACGGCCTCCCGCGCGTCCTCGTCACTGATGTCCATCCCGCGTTCCTGCGCTGCGGCCAGGTACCATTTCGACAGACAGTTGCGGCAGAAACCGGCCAGGTTCATCAGGTCGATATTCTGCACATCCGTTCGCTTCTGGAGATGCTCCACCAGGCCGCGGAAAGCAGCGGCTTCCACCTCGGTGCGGGTTTTTTTATCCATCATCTGACCAGATCCTCGAATGATTAAAAAATTTACGCATGTATACATTCTAGCGCGATAACACACCATTAATTAACCTGATGTCCATGGGCCTTATTTCCTTGTAAATGATGGGCAAAGGTTTCCGCTGCGAAAGCGTGACGATCCGCGTGCCGGACGGGTACGTAAAGTGGTAGGTCAGGTAGAGGTGCAGATCGTTTTCAGCTTGCATGAGTTGTGTGAACACTTTCAGACCTTGCTCTTGCCAGATGTCCGGGAGCACCAGACGAAATTGGCCGACCTGCACACGTTCCGCGTTTATCTCCATCAGCGGGTTAGAACGCTGTTTGCCCAGGACTTCACGGTACAGCGATCTGGTCAACTCGCGGGACAGGATAAAGCCAATCTGCTTTTCATCGAACAGCCAGCTGATACCTTCGTCTTGCGAGGCAACGACATCGTGTTCACCAAAGGCCTGGCACCAGTTTCTGAAGTAAGCCGTATAGCGTTGGACTGTTCGTTCGAGCGGCATACCTGTAAGCATAGCCTGAATGCATAAATGGGTCGGTGACAAAACGCAACCATTCTCATTTGTCACCGACCCCTTTAAATTATCCGACGCGCGCCAGGACCATTAACTGGTAAGGTTCCATCATCAGTTCCTGTGCCGCAGTGATCGTCCGGCCGGCGTACAGGTCGACCATTGTCTTGCGCATCCCCATTTGCCGCAGCCGTCTCGCCTCCAGGCGTTGTTCTTTTTCGCTGAAGTTGGCCAGCACGAAGACCACATTCTGGTCATTGCTTCTGGAAAAACCGAACACATGCTTGTTGCCGGTCTCGGTGACCTCGGTGTCGGAGCGGGTGAAGGCCAGGTTCTGATGGCGAAGCTGGATGAGCCTCAGGAGGCCCTGGTGAATACGGCCGGGCACCGTGTCCGCGTCGCGGCGTTGCTCGGCACGTGACCAGTCGAAACGGGTGCGGTGCAGCCAGCGGGAATCGCCGATCTTGGCCGGGTCTGTATCGTAGCTATAGTCATTCAGCGTGGCTATTTCATCGCCGAGATAGATGAGCGGGATTCCGCCTATGGTGATGATAATTCCATGCAGAAGCAGGGTGCGGCGTATGGAAAGCTCAAGTTTTGCGTCATCGTTCTCGGCCAACGCCTTTTCAACGCCGGTAAGCGAGGCACACATGCCGGAGACCCGGGCTTCCCCCGTGCGCGGGTCTTCCTGAAACGGCGCCCCACGCGCAAAACTGTCCTCGAAGCGGCCAGTGTAGTAGCGGGTGAGGAAGCGCCGGTGTTCTTGCGGGTCGAATCCCACAACCTGGAGGTCATCGTCGGAAAAGGCCCAGCCGATATCGTCATGACAACGCACGTAGTTCACCCAGGCACAGCCCTCGGGAATCGAAAACCGTTTCTGCATCGCCCGCTGCAGCACCCTCACATCGCGCGTCGCCAACGCGTCCCACAGTAAGGCCATGAGCTGCGGGTTGTAAGACAGCGGACACTCCTCCAGGCCAATGTATTTGCGCACCTCGTCCGGATGCACAATGGCTTCGGATTTAAACACCATGGCGGGGGCCGCGATTCTGACGATCGCGTTGAAGGCCTGGATGATCCAGTGTGCCTCGGGCAGGTTCTGGCAGTTGGTTCCAAGCCGTTTCCAGAGAAAGGCGACGGCATCGAGGCGCAGGATCTCGACCCCCTGGTTGGCCAGGAACAGCATTTCCTCCAGCATGCGGGTAAAGACTTCCGGGTCCTCGTAGTTCAGATCCCACTGATAGGTATGGAAGGTGGTCCATACCCATTTCTTTATACTGGTCCGGTAAGTGAAGGCACCCGGATGGTCTTCGGAAAACACCTCGGGCATGCTGCGTTCGTAGGCATCAGGCATTTCCCGGTCCGGAAACATGCGGTAATAGGACTGGTAATCCCTGTCACCGGCCAGCGCCCGCTTCGCCCATTCGTGCTCGTCAGCGGTGTGGTTGAATATGAAATCGAGAGTCAGCGAGATTCCATGGTGACGGAGCTCCGTGGCCAGTTCGGCCAGGTCGTCCATGGTGCCGAGTGCCGGATTGATTTCGCGGTAACTGCTGACGGCATAGCCGCCGTCGTTGTCACCCGCGGGCACCTTGAACAGGGGCATCAGGTGCAGGTAGGTGATGCCCAGTTCAGTCAGGTAGGGGATGCGATCGCGCAGGGCTTTCAGGTCTCCTGCGAACAGATCGACATAGCACATTGCACCCACCATGCGATTGGAGTGGTACCAGTACGGATCCGCTCCGCGCAGGGCGTCGAGCGCCTTCAGCTCCGCTGAGCGCTCCAGCCACATTTCAGTCGCAGTCGCGGCGATGCTCTCCAGATGATAGAAAAAATCGTAATGCCTGCCATAGAGACTGTACAGACAGGAGAACAGGCGCGGGAAATGAAGCCTGAATCGTTCGATGTAAGCTTCCCATTCAGCCGCTTCCGTCTGCCCGTTGAAACGTGCCTCGATGCGTGGGAGCAGCCGTCTCAGGGACTCTTCGGCATGCTCTGCGTGCCACTGCTTTTCAATCTTCTTATCAGCTGTCATGGCGTCACTGCGCAGCTTCTTCTGCCATCGTACGGGAAGTCTGGGTCAGATAGATTCCGCCGTCAAGCAGGTGCTGTTTCAATACGAACCGTGTGGATGCGGACATCGATCAGGCGAAGCAAGCCTCGACATTAAGCGATCGGTGACAAAAATATTCAGGGTCAGAGTAATAATATACAGCAAGCGATTTTACTCTGACCCCAATTGCTCGACCGGAACGGCGTCAACTCACTGAATCCGCCTGGTGCAGGGTCAGCTGTGTGAACGGGATCTCCCAGTTGTTTTGCGTGCAGGCCTCCACACACCAGCGTTGAATGGCGCGCCGCAGGCGATTGTAGAGATCAGCAAGCGCGCCATCGAAATCCGCGATCACCACGATATCCAGCGAGGAGGTGTTAGCCCGTTCGAACTCAACGCGCAGATTCAACAACTGCTCCGCATAACCCTCGTCGGCGACGCGTTTTTCGATGTGGCCTTTGAGGATGTCCGGAATGGTGGTTACGCTCTGCTGCTGCAGATTGTAGGTGATACCGATGCTTTCCTTGATACGGAAATTGGTCGACAGGTTGACTGGCGACAAGGCCAGGAAACTTGCTGTCTGATAGGTGCGGTGGGCTCCGCCCCGCTCGACCAGTTGCACGAGCTCCGGGGATATACCCGTGACCTTGCCACGCATGCCATCACTCAGCAACACCCAGTCATCACGCTTGCAGGGAAACCAGGGTTCATCTGCTTTGGCTGGACGAGAGTTCAGGTCTACCAGGTCATCGATGCGTACCCGTTTGCTGAGCCCGGCAACCGGATTTTCCAGCATGCTGAAAATGTTGATCCGCCGCACTTTCCACGGCAGGCCCTCCACTTCTACCCGCTCCCCCTCGCGCACAGTGCCGACATTGAGAAACAGCTGCATCTGCTGCCAGTAGCGGGGCAACGCCTGGCGTAGCGCCAGGCCGACGCCCAGCAGCAAGAGTATGCCGAGGCTGAACAGCACCCAGTCCTCGACCACATAGAACACGACCATCGGACCCATGATGGCCAGGAACACGGTGATCACCCTATGCATCAGGTCGAGCAGGCGGATGCGGAAGCTACGGTGCTCGGCACGGTAGCCGGGGACCAGCTTTACTATAACCCGGTAAGAAAGTCGCGAGAGTAGCAGAACCCCGAATATCACCAGTACAGCCAGGGTCAGATAGAGGCCACGCTTCTGAAAAAAGGACTTGAGATAGCTTTGTGAGGCCTCTGCCAACGACGCCTCCGAACGCTCCAGCTTCTCCAGCTGCAGCTCGGCGGAGCGCAGCTCGCTCTTGATGACAGTCAGCTGTTTCTGCCATTCCGCCAGCATCCTTTGCAGATATTTCTCCAGCGGTTCATTTTCATTTTCATTCAGCAGATGGGTGATGTTGGCGACCGCCTGCTCTGCCACCGGCAGCTTGCCGTGGTAGTAGGCGATCTTGTCCTTCAGGTCGGATTTCTGCCGGACATGGCTGGTCATGTCCTTCATCTCCTTGAGGGCAGGTCGCAGCAGGGAGAAAAATTCCTCCTGCAAATTGAATTCCGTTTCCTCCATGCCTCTCAGGGTGGTGATGTCTGCCCCTGCGGCTATTTCTTTAAGATTGCGGGTAGCGGTCTGCAGGTCGACCTCGAGTTTGTCCAGTTTCGCCTGTATATCCTTCTTCTCAGACTCAGTCTGGGCGGCCTGCAGTTCCTCCCCCAACAGTTTGATATCGACTCTCAGTTCAGCCTGCAGGCGAACAAGTGTATTCAGCTGGGTGAGGATATCCTGCATCCCCGCATCTGCCCTCGGCGCTTCCGCATTTTCTGCCTGTGCCAAAGCGAACAACGGCAAGGCCGATATGCCCAAGGCCATGAACAGAACCAGCAGGAGCCTGTTTACCGTATTTGGCATGATTTTATGAGACCTGGAGTGCAAGCTTGCTCAAGAGGA
>Ga0316190_10002192_pt1 | contig 14136 bp, 7 predicted proteins | sample Eddworburrow2_MG_FD_204929 | JGI IMG/M metagenome (GOLD analysis project Ga0316190, IMG submission 204929) | Coastal sediment microbial communities from Maine, United States - Eddy worm burrow 2 | ecosystem: Environmental > Aquatic > Marine > Coastal > Sediment | place: USA: Maine | collected... | reverse complement strand
CGGGATGAGTGTCGGGCCGTGAGTAGGCGAGTCGGTGTTCGTCGGGAGCCACCGGTCGGGTTGTTGCCCTCTGGAGGTCCCGCGCGCGGTGGCGGGATCAAGAAAGGTCGCGGCGGAGGGCGGCGAGGAACTCAGCTCGGGGAACGCTGGGTCCGACGAGCTTGCGTCGGATGTGGGCGACATGGTGTTCCACGGTTTTGGGGGAGATGTAGAGGGTGGCGCCGATCGCTTTGTAGGTGAGTCCGTCGAGCACGAGTCGGCCGACTTCGGCTTCGCGTTCGGATAGGCCGCCTGGGGTGAGCGAGGCGGTGGTGTCCGGGTTGGTGTCGGTGGTGGGTCGTAGGGATCTGGCTTTGCCCAGCAGGGATTTGGCTTCGGCGGCGTTGTCGGTGCGGATGGCGGCTTGACCGGCGAGATGGGAGGCTTCCCAGACCATGCCAACATCTCTCAGGGCGGCGACTGCTCGATTGAGCTGGTTCATGTCCTGTCGTCCGTTGACCACCGCGGCCCAGGCGTCAGCGGCGACGGCGAGAGGTCGGATTCCGGGCACGACCTCGGCGTAGCCGGCGATTTCGGTGGCGAGCTCTTGGACCCGTTCGGGTTGGCGTACGGCGACGGCCGCCTCGAGCTGGCACCAGCGGACCCGGGCCAACCACAACAGCGGGTCACCGATGGCGCTAAGCACTGCGCCCAGACGTTTTTCGAGCTCTTCAGTCACATGGGCGGGACCCCAGCGGTGGGCGATCACCAGGAGTTCACAGGCGACGTCGAGTGAGAGCAGGTCGATATCGGCGACCGCGACGGCTTCGGCCAGCCGAAGCGCGACCCGGGTACCGACTGCCACGTCCCCACTGCGGCGGGCGATGGCGGCGTCGATGGCAAGGTCCGCCCATGCTTCGGCGGCCGGGTGTTCCTCGTCATCGGCGCGGCTGCCTCGCCTGGCGATGGTCGTGTCGCCCAGTCGTAGCTCGATCCAGGATTGGAGGTCTTCCACCTCCTGGCTTCGGGCTCCTGTCGATGGTGCGTCGGACAGGATGCGGCGGGCGAGCAACAGCTCGCCGGCGGCCAAGGCCACGGCCGCGCCGACCTCCTGGGGTGACACCGGAGCTTCGGGCGCGACTGCGGCGGTGGCGGCCAGCGCGGCGAGCTCTCGGAGCGATGCGCGGAGGGTCTCGATGTCGGCCTGGCCCGCGGCGATGCTGTCGAGCAGAGCCGATGCCGCGGCCGCGGCCAGATCGTTGGACGGATGGGCCGAGCGGGGCCGCGCCCCGTTGGCGGTCTCGGCGAGTGTTTGCGCTCGGCTGACGTCGCCGTCGAGGGTGTAACAGATGGAGGCGAACCAGCACCACATGGCATCGGGCCACTGTGGATGTCCGGCGATGGCGCCAATGGTCTGGGCCGAACGGTCCCATCGGCCCCGTTTGGCTTCGATGGCGGCGATGGCGGCTAACGCCCTGGGGTCGTTGGCGCGGATGGCGAGCACCGCGGTGGCGTCGGCCACCGCGGTCGTTTCTTCGCCGGTGTTGGCGAGCGCGATGGCCCTGGCCCCTTGGGCGGCCATGTCGGACGGGTCGGCGCTGGATGCCCTTGTGAACCATTCGGCGGCGAGGTCGGGTTCGGTTGCGAGGAGCTCTTCGCCGGCTGCTTTGTAGGCGTGTGCCGCGTCGGGTCCTAAGGCGCGGGCGGCCCAGAGGTGACCCGCGATTCGGGTGGCGTCGGCTCCGAGGGTGGCGAGGGTCGCGGCCGTCAGCTGGTGACCTTGGGCGAGCACGGCCGGGGGTAGGGATGCCGCGGCGGTGAGGCGCACCGCGCGGGCTATCTCTCGGCCGGGTTCGGCCAGGCCCCATTCGGCGATGGAGGCGAAGGCCTCGGCATCGGTTACCGAGAGGTGTTCGACGACGTCGGCCTCGGTGCCGGCGGAGGCCAACGCCGCGAGCACGACCTGAGCGCCGCGGTCGAGCTGGCCGTACCGGGCTTCGAAGGTGTCGATCAGCAGGGTCGGGAGGTGGGCGGGATCGCCGCTGTACCGGCCGCGGACCATCAAGCCTTCGGCCTGCCAACCGCGAATGAGCCGGTCGACGAGCAAGGGGTTCGAGCCGGTCAGCTCAACGACATGGTCGAGTAGGGAGGTGTCGACCGCGGCCTTGAGAAGACGGGCGAGGGTGGGGCCCAGCTCGTCGGGGTCGAGGGGCCCCAGTCGGGCGATCGCCTCTCCGGCGAGCGCGAGCTCGACCAAACGGGCGGTCGTCGCGCGTCGGCCTGTCGTGCGCAAGGCGACCATGATGGCGGGTCCCGACCGGACTTCGGCTGTGGCGACGATCCGGGCGAGGGACGCGTCGTCGAGCAGGTGGGCATCGTCGATGGTGACGAGGGTGTTGTCCGGGGCGTCGGTCACCGCGTCGACGTCGAACGGACTGAAGCTGCTGGCCCGCAGGCTCACGGTGGGAACCCCGGCCCATTCTCGAGCGGCCGCGACGGCGGCCAGAACGGTGGACTTACCGGTCCCTCCGCTTCCTATGACCACGGCACAGGGTGGGGGGGTTGGTCCGGCCATCGTGGCGACGAGGGGCTCGGCTATTGGACGTACTGCCGAAGCCGCTTTCGTGGTCGTTTTCGGTTCCGTCGCCGTCACAGCTCGAAGCTTACGAGATGTAGCTGGGCGATTGGTCTATCACTCAAACCCTGGGGCTGAAACTCACGAGAATGGGCTAGGTGGCCTCGAATGTCTTGGGACATTGGGCGGGGAAGGCCCGGGAACCTGTCGGTTCCCGGGCCATGAAGAGGTCGTTGATCGGTTCGGCTACTCGCCGTCGAGCAGTTCCTGATCCTGGAGTTGGTCGAGCCCGGAATCATCGCTGAGCGCAGGATCGTCGGTCAGGCTGACGAACTCGGGCTCCTCGCTGAGCGCTGGGTCGGTGAGCGCCGGGTCGTCGGTGAGCGAGATCTCGTTGTCGTCGCCGATCACGGTCACCTCTTCCTGGTCGATGAGGGTGGCTTCCAACGTCTCATCGTTGTCCTCGACGACGATGGTCTCGTTGAACTCGTCTTCCAGCGAGAACGTCTCGATGTCATTGTCCTCGGTGGAGACGTTGCCGCTGTCGACGATCTCGCTGATCGTGGTGTCGTTGTCCTCGACCTCGACGTTGCCGCTGTCGGTCTGCTCGAGATTGCCCGAGTCGTTGGTCGACACATCGAGGTTGCCGCTGTCGCTCACCGACTCGGAGTTGTCCTCGAGCCCTTGCTGAGCGTTGTCGTCGCCAATGGTGGCGTTGAGCGGTCCGTCCACCCCTTCAGCGGTGACGTCCACGTCGCCGTCGGCCTCGTTTTCGTCACCGACGACGATCTGAGCGTCGCCACCTGTCTCGGAGTCGACCAGCTCACCCGAGCCGAGGTTGACGTTCTCCCCTTCTGCGTTGGTGGCATCGCCACCGATCGCCAGGGCATCCGCTTCGGTGTCGTTGACCTGAACATTGTCGTCGCCGATGACCGAGTCTTCGAGCGTGGCGTCGTCGCCGGCGATCACGCCGGTGTTGACCCCGGTGTTGACGACCGAGTCCTCGAGTCCGCCGGCCAACGCGACCGCTCCGTCCTCGGCGGTGACGACGGTGTTGTTGACCTCCTGGTCGAAACGAACGTTCCCGCGAGCGTTGATCTGGGTGATGGTCGTGTTCTCGGTGATCACGTCACCCTCGTCGATGAACGTCTGCTCCACGATCGTCTTGTTTTCGACGAAGGTCTGCTCGACGTTGTTTTGTACGTTGCGTTCGACGACCTGCTGATTGACGACCCTGTTGACCTCGGTCACCTCGGTGACTTCGCGCACCTGGTTCACGACCGGTGGGCGGGAGGCGAGGGTCTGGACCGCAGAGCGAAGCTCGGAGAGTTGTTGGTCCTGGACGGCGTCGGAGTTGGCGACCCGACCGTTGAGCGTCGCAAGCGCTGCCATCATCTGGTCGGGGCTCACGTCTTCGAGACCGGCCTCTTCCGCCTGGCTGGCCAGGTCCTCGTCGTCACCGCCATCGATCAGCAGGTCCCACAGGAAATCCGCGATCGCTCCGGTGGTTTCTTTGATCTCCATTTCGTTTCTCCTTGTCGTGCCGGCGATCACAGGTTCCGGCGTGCTTTCAACCTACGGTTCGAGGGGGTGGTACGAATCGGGCCTTGCCCCTATTGGGTAGGGGGTCGGTCGGGGAATCGGGGAATCAGCTGTCGAGGTCGTCGAAGTCGTGGGCCTCGAGGCCTGGATCGACGGTCTCGTCCAGCTGGTGGGACGGCTCGGGCTCAACCCAGTCGCTTCCGTCGGCATCGGGGGCGAACATCCCGGCGTCGGGATCGCTCAGCAGGTCGAACGGGTCTTCTGTTGGGGTCGTGTCCCCCAGAGCAGCGATGGGCTCGGTCGCGAACTCGTAGTGGACATCATCGAGGTCGTAGTCGGTCGACTCGGCGCTGTCGGTATCGGAAGCAGATCCCTCGGCCGGGTCTTGCGCATCTGGCGTCGTTGGGTCTTGCGCATCTGGCGTCGTTGGGTCTTGCGCATCTGGCGCCGTTCGGTCCTGCGCATCGAGCGCCGCTGGGTCCTGGCCGAACATGGCGAGGGAATCGTCACCATCGTCCTGGTCCGCAAGGCCTGGCTCTGGCAGATCGGCGAGGAGCGCTTCGAGCTCTGCGGGGACGACACTGAAGTCGTCCACCCCGCTCAGGCCGAGATGATCGAGCACCACCCCGGCGACCGATTGAAGGCCCTCGATCGGATCGAGTATCTCCGCGAGTACCGGTGGGAAGCTGTTGGCCGCGTGGGCGAGGGCTTCGGCCACGTCCTCGGGGGTCAGGTCGTCGAATCCGTGCCGTTCGAGAAAATTGGAGGGGTCGGAGGCATAGTCGTCCTTGACCAGTGGGTCCGCGGCCAAGGACTCGATGACGCCGAGCAATGAAGTCATGGGCCAATCCTACGATCCGCGGCAAGGGTCGCTATCGGGGAACACCCCCTACTGGAACCCCCAAGCCGACTTGGCCGAACGGAACCGTTCGGCCAAGTCGGCGGCACTCGATCCCGGGGTTGGTCGCCGGACCAGCTCCGAAAATGGCACCCAGCGTGGGGTTCGCGTTCGCCCATGCGTGGTAAGAAGGAGGTGGATCGCGGGCAGGTCGGAATTTTTCGGGCGGTCGCGGAAAAGATGGTGTTGGTCAGAAGTTCCACCCGACTTGGTGGCATGTGTCACGAAAATCCTGTCTTGCCGTATTGACCCGGGCAGTTCATCGTCTTTATTGAGACAAGTGTTGAAATCGCGTGGTCAACGACCGGACTTGAGCGAATTGGGGAGCGCAATCAGTGGCCTATGACCTGGGTATAGACGTAGGAACAAGCTACAGCGCCGCGGCAATTCGTCGTCCGGGCGGTGTCATCGAGGTGGCCGGGCTGGGCACCATCGCCGACAGTGTGCCGACCGTCGTCTATCTCGACGACGACGGCACGATGATCGTGGGCGACGCGGCCAATCGGCGCTCGGTCATCGATCCGACCGGCTCGGCTCGGGAATTCAAGCGGCGAATGGGCGATCCGACCCCGCTCATCTTGGGCAGTTCGCCGTTCTCGGCGGAGTCCCTGATGGCGAAGGTGATGCGGTACATCGTGGACAAGGTGGCCGAGCGAGAGCACGAGCCGCCTCGACATGTCACGATCACCCACCCGGCCAACTGGGGCCCGTACAAGCTGGAGCTGTTCGACCAGGCCTTCCGGCTGGCCGGGCTCGAAGGTGCGACCGCTCTGTCCGAGCCTGCAGCAGCCGCGCATTCCTATGCCGCGGAGGCGCGGGTACCCGTCGGGTCCCTGCTGGCGGTGTACGACCTCGGCGGTGGCACCTTTGATGCCGCCGTTCTGCGCAAAGAGGCGGAGCGGTTCGATCTGCTCGGCGAATCGATCGGCATCGAACATCTCGGCGGGGTCGACTTCGACGAGGCCATCTTCCACCAGGTGCGCACCTCGGTCGGTGATGTCTGGCCGGACGACCCGGAGGATCCAGAGCTTCAGGCTCCCATGTTGCACCTCCGTCGTTCCTGCATGGAAGCCAAAGAGCTGCTCTCTTCGGAGCTGTCCGCACAGATCCCCGTGATGGTGCCCGGCATCGATACCACGGTGGCGATCGAGCGGGCCCAGCTCGAGACGATGATCGCTCCTCGCGTCGGGGAGACGATCTCTGCGCTGGAGGCGGCGCTCGGGACAGCCGGTGTGACCCCAAGTGACCTGCACGCTGTCCTGCTCGTCGGCGGCTCATCGCGCATCCCGCTGGTGGCGACGATGCTTCGCGAGCGTCTTGGGGACCTGGTCGCCACGGACGTGGACCCCTTGTATGCGGTCGCCCGCGGCGCTGCGGTCATGGCCGGAATCCGCGGCGACGAGGCGGCTCCGGCCCCTGCCACGGACTTGCCGGGCCAGCCCGCGCCTGCACCGGCCCCGGTAGCCCCACTCGATTTCGATCAGCGGGCAGCGGACCCGGTGCTCCCCGTCGCTCCCGTGGCAACTCGGCCCGCCGCACCGGCGCCGCTGGCGCCCGCGGCCCAGGCTCCCGTTCCGGTGTCAGCGCCGGTACCTGAGCCGGTAGCGGCGGCCCCGCTGGCTCCTCCGGTGGTTGCGCTACCGAGGACCGAGCCGGCCGTCACCCGACCCGCGCCCGAGCCGGTGGCCGAGGTGCGCCAGGCGATCCCGGAGCTCGCCCCGCGCGGACCGGACCCGACCTTCCCTCCCGGTACATCGGACCGCGGCGCGGACCTCGGTGGTGTACCGCGAACGGCCCGCGCCACCCCGCCCTCCGGCGACGGTTCCGGGGGCAATAGGGTCAAGCTCGTGCTCGTCGGCGTGCTCGTCGGTGTCGTCGCGCTCGCCGCGATCCTAGGGTTCGGCCTGCTTTCCCGGGACGATCCTGCGACCGATGTCGGCACCGCCGATGCCGATGCCGGCGAAGAGACCGGGACCGAGACCGAAGGTGATCCATCTCCCGAGGGCGCGGATGGCGGGCCACTGGCCTTTGCTTCGTCGGAGGGCATGGTCGCAATCGCCGCCGGCTCGTTCCCTCTGGGGGTGGACAAACCGGAGCCGAACAACGCCGAGTCGCTCGCCCGCTCGGTGGATCTCCCCGGGTTCTTCATCGACCAGAACGAGGTCACCCACGAGCAGTACAAGGCGTTCACCGACCAGCGCGGTGCGCTCGCCCCCTTGTCGTGGCCCGGCGACCGCTTTCCTGCAGATCTGGCCGCCCACCCCGTGCGGGGCGTGTCCTTCGATTGGGCCGCCACCTATTGCGGTGCGCTCGGCAAACGTCTTCCGTCCGAGGCAGAGTGGGAGGCCGCGGCGCGCGGTCCGGAAGGGTTGTTGTACCCGTGGGGCGATGACAGCTCCGCAGTCACGATTCCCGAGTCGGGCACCTATGAGGTCGGGTCGGTGTCCGGCAACACGAGCCACTACGAGGTCAACGACCTGGTCGGCAACGTCTGGGAGTGGGTGGCCGACAGCTACGACGAGCGGGTTGATACCAAGCTGAGAGTGCTGCGAGGGGGCGAGAACGGATTTCTGCGCCCGGCGGCGAGTCGGCTCCCGGTCGACCCCGAGCGGTCGAGCGCGCTGACGGTGGCCGGATTCCGGTGCGCGGCCGACGAGGCTCAGGTCGACGACGCGGTGGCGCCGTTGGAGTTCGCGGCGATCGAGCCCCCGTCCGAGACGATGGCCCAGGACTCCGAACCGTTGGCCGCCGGCGTGCTGATCAATGACCAGTTCAATGATGCCACGTCGGGGTGGTTGGAGAGGACGACCGAAGCGAAGCGTTTCGGCTATCACCCCAACGGCTTCTACCACCTGGAGTTGAAGTCGGTGGACCAGGAGGTGTTCGCTCCCAACCCGGTCGCGTTGTCCGGTGATCCGTTCCAGATACGGACCTCGGTATTCGTCGACGATGCCAACACCGAGCCGGGCGGCACCTTCAGCTACGGGATCGCGTTCAACTGGGGTGACGACGGCCGAGGCCTGATCTTCGTGGTCGATCCCCGCCAGAGCCAGTGGCTTGTCTGCGAACGTCACGAGGACGGTACCTACACCGTGCTGAAACAAAACTCACGCCAGATCCCCGAGTTCGACGACGTGGCCCTCGAGGTTCGGGGCCTCGGCGAAGGGGGTTACCAGTTCCTCATCGGGGGCAATATCGTCTACCAGCCGACCATCGAGGGCTTCGATGGCAGCGGGGCCGGTCTGGTCATGTTGAGCTATGGCGGGGAGTCGTTCACCAAGGGTCATGCCCATTACAACTTCTTCGAGCTCAGCGAAGGCTGACACCCAGCGGTGCTCGGGTATGGCTCGCCGAGAACCCCACACACGTCGAGTACCCGAGCCCACACGTATCTGCGTCGATCCTGACGGGACGGCGAACCCTTGGCCAAAGAAGGTGACAGACATGACCTATCGACTGGGACTGGACTTCGGTACTACCTTCAGCGCGGCCGCGGTGAACCGCGCCGGCGACGTGCGGGTGAGCGAGCTCGGCCAGCGGTCCGCTGCGGTGCCATCGGTGCTGTTCGTGCGCGAAGACGGCACCATGTTGTTCGGCGAGGATGCCTATCTACGCGGCGGCTCGGAACCCGATCGTCTCGTGCGGTTCCTCAAGCGGCGGCTCGGGGAACACAATCGGGTTCTCGTCGGAGGTCATAACTACAGCGCGGAGCAGCTGGTCGGCGCCTACCTGAGGTGGGCGGTCGACATGGTCAGTGCCTCTGAGGGCGGGCCGCCCGCCGAGATCGTTCTCGGTCATCCGGCGACCTGGCGGTCCTACCGGCTCGACGCGTTCCGCGAGGCGGCCGCGGCCGGAGGTATCCGGGACGCGCAGTACGTGCCCGAGCCGGTGGCCGCCGCGATGCACCACACCAACGAGCACAGGTTCGGTGAAGGTGACCTTGTCGGCGTGTACGACCTCGGTGGGGGCACATTCGACGCCGCGGTGCTCCGCCGGACGGGGCAGAGCTTCGTGCTGGCCGGCGAGCCCGAGGGCGAGGAACACCTCGGTGGGGTCGACTTCGACGAGGTGATAACCCATCTGGTGCAGGCCAAGCTCGGGGCGCGGTGGACCGAGGCGGTGCAGGCCGACGGAGCGGGGAGCGCCGCTGCGCTGGGTCGACTGGCGCGCGAGTGCACCGCGGGCAAGGAGGCTCTGTCGGTCGACGAACGGGTCGAGATCCCGGTGGTGTTGTCGGGTCTGAACGAGGTGGTGGAGGTCACCCGTCGCGAGCTGGAGATGCATCTGGATCCGTCGGTGATGCAATCGATTGGCGCCTTCCGACGTGCTCTCGCCGGCGCAGGGACCGATGCCGGTCAGCTCTCGGCGGTGCTGTTGGTCGGCGGCTCTTCAGCGATCCCGTTGGTCCGGCAACGACTGGCCGAACAGGTCGGCCAAGTACCGATGTTGACCAGCGACCCGAAGCATGCGGTTGCCCGAGGGGCATCGGTCTATGTCGACCGCATGGCTCCGTCAGTCCCTGTCCCGGTTACGCCAGCCCCGGTGATTCCTGGCCCGGTCGCCCCGGTTCCGGCCGTCCCGATCGACCCCCCGGCCCCGATGCCGCCGGCCGGGGCCTCGCCGCCCGAGAGTTCTCTGCCCCCCACCCCGGAGTGGGCGACAGAACCGGATCCGATTCCTCCCGAGCCGGTGGCCGGCCGCTCGAAGCTACCGCTCGTTCTCGCGGCGGCTGTGCTGGTCGCCGTGGCGTTGAGTGGCGCTATCTTCGCCCTGTCGCGGATCGACAGGGACTCCGGCACGCCGCTGGTGGACGCAACCCAAGTGGCGGGGGAGACCCGCTCCGGCGGGGGAGAAGCGGCCGGGTCCTCGATCGCCGCGCCGCTCGCCTCGCCCGAAGGTATGGCTCAGATTCCGGCCGGGACCTACACCGTCGGTGTTGGGGGCGGAACGGTTGAAACCGCCCCGGAGCGCACGGTCGAGCTCGACGCCTTCTACCTGGACCAGTACGAGGTGACCAACGCCCAGTATCAGCAGTTCGTGCAGGCTATCGGGGCACCAGAACCCACATCCTGGCCTCAGAGCCGTATGCCCGAGGATCTGGCGGATCATCCGGTGCGCGGAGTGGAGCAGGTGTGGGCCGACACCTTCTGTCAAGCGCTCTCCAAGCGGCTGCCCACCGAAGCCGAGTGGGAGGCCGGAGCGCGCGGGCCCGAAGGTGCGCTCTACCCATGGGGTGACGACCCGTCCGTGGTCGATCTCGATGGTCTCGGCTCTCAACCGGTGGGAGAGGTGGCCGAGAACGTCAGCTCGTTGGACGTCTTCGACACGGTCGGCAGTGCATGGGAATGGGTGGGCGAACCCTATGAGCCGGTCGCCGAAGGCGAGGTCGTCCGTCGGGGCGGCGAGTACGGCCGGGTTCGAGAAGGTGCGGCGATGCGCCAACCGGTTGCTGCCAACAACGCCGGTGCTGTGGCGGAGACCGGGTTCCGGTGCGCAGCCGCCGAGATCGATGAGGCGACCGCGTTCATGGAGTTCACCGAGGGCGGGGTGCTACCCGAGGAGCAGGCTCAGGTCGAGCGGGCACCGCTCGATGACGGTGTTCTGGTCGATGAGCATTTCGACCAGCCCAGCCAGTTCGGCTTTCCCGAAGAGGACACCGCGATCACCCGTCGGGGGCTGCATTCGCCGTGGTATCACGTCGAGACCAGCGCCCCGGAGATCCAATCGGTGGCACTAGGCGGTTTCAACTTCGCGGACGCCGTCGTGGAGGCTCCGGTGTTTGTCGATGCGGTCGATCTGGTCAACGGCGGGTTCCGCTACGGCCTCGTCGTCCGAGCCGACGGCGCCCAACGCTCCCCGCGCACCGGCGACGGCCCACTGCGGCCCACCAACTTCCACGCCTTGGTGATCGACCCCCTCAGCGAGCGATGGGAACTGGTGCACGACGACGCCCTACCGTTGCGCACCGTGGCCAGTGGACCGATCCCCGGCGGTGTCAAGGGGGTCGATGCCTCATCGCCCGACGTGCTGAAGATCGAGATGGACGGGAGCATCCTGCGGATGTTCATCAACGGGGAATCGGTCGGTGACTACGACACCCGAGGATTCCACCTGGCGGGCGATATCGGCTTCTTTGTGGAATCGTTCGATCAGAGCCGCGCTCATGTCCATTTTGAGGGCTTGAAGGTCACCCCCTTGCCGGGGAGATAGATTCCACCCCGTCATGGCGGCGACACCCTGTGGGTCCTCGTCGAGGTCCCCGAGTAGAGGAGAACGATGAGCTACCAGGTCGGTGTGGACCTCGGCACGACATATTCTGCCGCGGCGACGGCCCGCGACGGCCGGGCCGAGATTGTCACGCTCGGCTATCGGGGCACCGTCATCCCGTCGGTGGTGTTCGTTCGCGACGATGGCATGGTGCTCGTCGGCGAGGCGGCCGAGAGGCGGGCCGCGCTCGAGCCCGCCCGTAGCGCCCGGGAGTTCAAGCGGCGGGTCGGCGATCCGACACCGATCGAGGTCGCGTCGGCTCCGTGGCAGGCCGAGGCGCTCATGGCGGCCATGCTCGGCCCCATCCTCGAGACGGTGACCGAACGCCAGGGCGGTGTCGCGGATCGTCTTGTGTTAACCCATCCGGCCGGCTGGAGCGCGGCCCGGGTGCAGCTGCTCATGGGTGCGCTGGCGGGCGACACGTTGCCGCCGGTCAGCCTGTTGACCGAACCGGAGGCGGCCGCCATCCACTACGCGGCGTCCGAGCGGATCGATCCGGCCCAGATGGTGGCGGTCTACGACCTCGGTGGCGGCACCTTCGATTCCGCGGTGCTGCGGCGCACCGAGTCAAGTTTTGAGATCGTCGGTCGGCCCGAGGGGATCGACCGCCTCGGCGGCGTCGACTTTGACGCGGCGGTGTTCACCCATGTCAATCGGGCGCTCGACGGAGCGCTCGACCGCCTCGACATCGCGGACTCGACCGTCGCGGCCGGCGTAGCCCGTTTGCGGGCTGATTGCATCGACGCCAAGGAGGCCTTGAGCGTCGATACCGACGTGGTCGTACCCGTCGTGTTGCCCGATCTGCGCACCGAGGTGCGCATGACCCGCTCCGAACTGGAGGCGATGATCCGCCCCGCGGTGCGCGACACCATCGACGCCCTGGGCCGGGCGATTCGCGCCGCAAACGTGGCGACCGAGGACGTCCACAGCGTCTTGTTGGTCGGCGGCTCGTCCCGTATCCCGCTGGTCGCTCAGATGGTCGGAGCCGAGCTGGGTCGGCCCGTGGCCGTCGACGCCCACCCCAAACACGCCATCGCCCTCGGCGCGGCACTGGCCGGCGCGGCGATCGAGGGGACGATCGCCGATGTCGCAGAACCGGTCATCACCCCGACACCGGAATCGGCCATCGTTCCGTCGGTGGCCATCGCCGAGGCTCGTGCCGAGGGGCCGCTGACCGAGACCATCGCGGCGGTGCCAACCCCCGCCGCCGCGCTTGCGCCCGAGCCGGCGTCCGCTCCCGATCTGGCCCCGCTGGCCATCCCGGACCGTTCCGAACCCGTTTCGACCACCACCCCGCCGGTGACACCCGCCGACCCACTCGGGGTATCTGGGACCGGCCCCGAGTACCAGCCCGAACCGAGCCGCCGGCCCCGCCGGGGGTTGTTGCTCGCCGGTCTGGGCGCGGTGGCGGTTCTCGTCGCGGTGGTGCTCGTCCTGAAGAGTCTGCGCGACGACACCACGGTCGCCGCGACCGACGGGACGACGACCACCACCGATTCCGACGAATCCGATGATGGTGACAGCGTCGTGGTGCCCGTTCCCGCGGTGCAATGTGCCGACCCGGGCGATGATCCGTTTGTCTGTATCGCGTCGGTGACGTTGGACGAGGACGACAATCTGATCGCGCCGTTCACGACCATCAACTTCGACGCGGAGATCGGTTCGGCCCCCGCTCAGCACATCCATTTCTATTTCCCGGTCGGGTCGATGGTCGAGGATCAGACCAATGCCGGGGCCACCGGGCCCGATCCCGGTTCATGGGTGATCTGGGACGAGCCGGCCGTGTTCGGTCCGGGTGGGCCGTCCGGTTCCTACTCGCTCGCCGACGCACAGGCGGTCGGGGCCTCGGAACTGTGCGCCATCGTGGTGTCCGCCGACCATGAGGCCTTCCCCGACACCGGGAACTGTGTGCCGATCAACCTCAGCCGTAGCGGGGGTTCGGCGGCATCGGCCACGACGACTACGCCTGGGCCCACCACCACGATTCGGCCTACCACGACCATTCCGCCCACCACCACGACGTCCGAGCCCGCCGACGTCGAGTGCGCCGATCCCGGCACGGACCGTTTCGTCTGTATTCGCTCGGTGAGTGTCGATGCCGATGGTGGTCTGGTTGCGCCGTTCGATGCGACCAACTTCGATCCGTTCATCGGCGGGGCCCCCAATCACCACATCCATTTCTATTTCCCGGTGGGTGTCATCGCCGAGAACCAGCTCAACGCCGGTACCAGCGGTCCTTCGCCGGGCGGCTGGAGGATCTGGGACACCCCGAGCACGTTCGGCCCGGGCGGCAATGTTGCGGCGTACACCGTCGATGAGGCGGCCGCGGTCGAAGCTACCGAGCTGTGCGCCCTGGTAGCCGATGCGCAGCATCAGGTCATCGCCGACTCGGGTAACTGTGTGGAGATCCCATCCTGAGCGGCCGGCGGAACAGCTGAGTCGACGGGGTGCTCCGGTTTCTGGTACACCTCCGGGGTCAGGACACGGAGGTCCCCCATGCTGTTCGAACTACGCCAATACCGCTGCCATCCCGGACAACGCGAGAACTGGGTTCGGTACATGGAGGAGGTCATCATCCCCTTCCAGGTCAGCCAAGGCATGGTCATCTGCGGGAGCTTCGTCGGCGAGGAAGAGGACGACCTCTATGTGTGGATTCGCCGGTTCGAGTCCGAGGCTCAGAGGGTGGAGCTCTACGCCGCCGTCTATGAAAGCGACACCTGGAAGAACGAGATCTCTCCCCGGATTCCCGAGATGCTCGATCGGGACAAGATTGTCGTGACCCGCATGGAGTCGACCCCAAAATCGGTGATGGCCTAGCGCGTTGAGCCCGAACGACCGGCCCGCCTACAGCTTCGGCGATTCCGCCAGCGCGGCG
>Ga0316190_10002191_pt1 | contig 14141 bp, 22 predicted proteins | sample Eddworburrow2_MG_FD_204929 | JGI IMG/M metagenome (GOLD analysis project Ga0316190, IMG submission 204929) | Coastal sediment microbial communities from Maine, United States - Eddy worm burrow 2 | ecosystem: Environmental > Aquatic > Marine > Coastal > Sediment | place: USA: Maine | collected... | reverse complement strand
GCCCTGACGGTCCACGCGGCCCAGGGCTCCGAGTTCGAAGACGTGATGTTCGTCTACGACAACGCGCTCGAGCGACTGAAGTCTCGCGACAGCGCAGCCGCACGGCGGCTCATCTACACGGGCGTCACCCGCGCGTCCCGTCGGCTCACGGTCGTCGATCTCATGAGCTGATGAGTGCTACCCTCACTCGGGGGGTGAGCATGCCGAAGCCTAAGATCTCCTCCGAGGGGACTCATGTGGCACGTTGCCTGCTGGACGCGGCCCGCAAGGCTTCCGAGCGGGGTGACGCGGCCGAGGTCGTTGCCGCGATTCGGGGCTGGAAGAGCGCAGGCTGGAAGCTCGACGAAGACCCGCACATCCGGAAGACCTTCGTTGACTGCGTCACGCGGGCGTCGACCGAGGCAGTCAAGCGTCACGAGGACGCTTGCACTCGAGTCGCGCTGCTCGCCTGTGCCATGACCTCGATGGGCTGGCACCTGAAGGAGGGGGCTGCGACTAGGGAGCAGTCCGCTGAGCTGGCCGGCCGACGTCTGCCAGCTGCCCCGCTCGGCGCTAGAGCCTCCCAGCGAAGGGAAGTCTCTGCGTCTGACCCGAGGAGACGCCGAGACCTCCCGCAGAGCGAGCCGCCTCGTAGGCACTCCTCCTACGGGTCCGGTGGGTCGCCTCCTGCCTCCAGAAGCTCCTCGTCGGAACGGCTCCGGGTTCGGACCTTCCGGCAGGAGTCCGAGGTGGTCGCGACTCGAGAGCGTACAGAGCTCAGACCGAGGGACGGTCTGTCTGGGCGCAGGCAGCGCAGCCTCCAGCGCCCGACGCACCCCTCCTTCGCCGCCGCACCTCCGGCCGAAGAAAACACTGGGGATGAGGCGACTGTGGAGCGTCAGGGACCTCTCGATGACCACGGATTCTACGACGAGGACGGCTACTACATCCCGTAGTAGCCGTCCGAGACGCCGCCTCGTGTAGTCGGGAAGCTCGTACTCCGGGGCTTGCCCAGGCGGCACCTTCTTCGCCCTGACAAGGCCGCGAAGAGCCGTACTGTCAGCGAAACCGGGTCTTGCCCGCACACCTTCAGGGCAAAACAGACAGCGGCGGGTTCACAGCGACCGAGCGAAGGGGGGACAACGCAGGGCCGTGATCGCCGCCGCTGTCTGCGGAGGTGGCGCGCGGTCTCAGGTTCCTGCCCGAGACCTTGCACGCGCGACGGCTCAACCCGGGGTGGACAACCCCCGGGAGGGAGCAGCTTCGCCTATGGTAGGGCATCCGCTGCGCGCTTTCCCCGACACGGTACTCACGCTGAAGAGGTGCCGTCGTTCCTCTCCTTCAGCTTCCTTATGTATGGCATCACTGGCGAATTTTACTTGTCCACAAGTCTTCCCTGGCCGTACGCAAGTTTTCCGCGCATAAGATGCCTAGTCGCCACAAGTGCGTCCGGGAGGAGATCTTGGCCCGTGGAGAACGGAAGCGGCACAGCTTCAAACGGCGAGGAGGGGAAGGAGCGTCAGCTCGAAGTGACGTCCTGACCACGAACCTCATCATCAGCGCGACTGCGCGCTGGTTTGCGATTCACCCGAGGGAGATCACCGGTCGAGGTCGCACGAGACCGGTGAGCACTGCTAGACACGCCGCGATGTACGCGGCGTACGAGCTGACACTCCTCTCCTACCCGGAGATTGCCTCGATGTTCGGCGGACGTGACCAATCCACTGTGCAGTACGGGCACAAGAAGATCCGCGACTTGCACGAGGGCGACGAGGAGTACCGCCAGGAGCTCAATGCGTTCCTGGCGTTCCTACAAAACGAGCTGGAGAGGGACGATGCCGGTCGAAGAGAGTGAGAGGTCATTCATCGTCCTCTTCCAGAGTGGCGGAGCTGTCCATACAACCTCGCTGGACCAGGCGCGAAGACTGGTCCGTTTCGGGTTCCAGCGGCACCTCTTAGACCGCAGGCGCAGCGACCTGCCGGTCCAGGTCGCTGATGAACCCACATCCTGGGGGGACGTCCGGGCGTTCGAGCTCGGGTCCCCTGGGGACCTGAACGGGACCTTCCCCTGGCAGGCGTGGGCCGACGAGTGCTACGCGGCCGTCCTGGAGGCTGCCAAGTCGCAGCGCCAAGGTCGGCTCCGGGCGGCTGCGGCCTACGCCCTAGACCATGGCGGCATGGTCTACAAGCTGGAGAAAGGCCGGGGGAAGAAGAAGGTCGTGACCTTCACAGCCGAGGGCCTGGAGCCCCGGCATTTCGAGGAGACGTTCCTCGTAGATGCGGCAGCGGAGCTCGGCCTCGACCCAAGGTACGAGCAGGAGGAACCCCAGCTCGCGCTGGCGATCTGGGGCAAGACCTGCGAGCTCGCAGACCTCACGACGCCGGTCGATGAGACCCGTGAGGTCTGCGAGCTCGTGACGCCGGTCGATGAGACCCCGTAGCAAGGACGCTACTGGGTCTCATCGCCCCTCTCTTCGCCCCAGGAAGTTGCGTTGGCCCTCCGGGCTCTTCGCAGACTCGCAGAGCTTCCTCGCCTCAACCACGGGCGCTGCAAGGCTCGCCTTGGAGATAGCGGTCTGGTGTGTTCTGATCAGCTCAAGCATCACTTCTCCTCCAGGAGTTCACGTGAGTAGCGACAGCGGTGCCGACGTCCGGGCCCTGAAGGTCCTCGAGACGGTAGACAAGCCTCCGATGAGCTCGAAGAAGTTCATCTTCGCCATCATCTCCCAGGTCACCTGGAAGGCGTGGCTGTTCTACGCCGTCTACGCAGACTTCTCGGCGACCGCCGTGATGGCGGCCATCGCAGCCGCTGGAACGATCGAAGCCGCGATTGCGGGTGTGCAGGCGTGGCACGACCGGGAAGTGAAGGTCGAGCAGCTCCGCGCCATCAAAGGTGCGGTGGTGTCGGCCCCGACTTCGTAGGTCTTCTGCCTACGGACCCTGAAGGAGACAGCGTGGACTCACAGTCGAGAGAGTACCTGATCATCGGAGGAGCCGTCCTGGCCGGCGTCCTCCTCCTGACTGCCGTGGTCCTGTTCTTCTCAGGGAACACCGAGGCGGCAGGCGTCCTCGCGGCGACCGCCGCCTCGAGCGCCGTGGCGGCAGGGCAAGCTACGCGGAGGCAGGCCGAGGTCCGGCTGGATCAGGTCCGCGACGAAGCCGAGGACGGGACCGACGACCTGCTGGCCAACCTGGCGGACGCCGAGGGTGAGCAGATCGCCGCAGGGGACCGGGTCGAGGACATGTCCCTCACTGACAAGGTCGCCCTGGCCAACCGGGAGGGGATGTGATCTGGCTCCTACTTGCCTCCGCCTTCGCCCAGGACGTCCGGGCTGTCCCCCAGGGAGACTCCCGGGTCGTTCACGGCCCGGCCGTGACAATGCCCGAGGAGACGTTCACCGAGTTCCTCAGGGCCCGTGAGCAATTGCCCATCTGTCGCTCCGCCCTGGACGAAGCGACGAAGCTCGGGGTCGCGGCCAACCGCCGGGCGGTGGACGCCTACGGCATCGCCCGAGAGCAGTTCGCGGCGGATGCGCTCCTCGCCGCGGACCTGAACCGGCAGGTCGCCGAGCTCGCCGGCACGAACGTGCAGCTCGAGATGGACATTCGCCGAACACGCAACCAGCGCAACGTGGCGTGGGCCGTTGCCGGCGGCATGGTCTCGGGCGCGGTCGTTACGACCCTCGTCGTCCTCAACTGAGCTGGGGGCGAAATTTCAGGGGGCCAGGGCGGCCGAGGCCCCCGGCTGCGACACGCCGACCTCGCGGTCGGCAATGTCAACACGGGCAGTGACCCTGCCTCACTCCAGAGCTAGTTCCTCAAGCCGTTCGGCGACCGCAAGGTCGCTCAGGAGAGTCACCAGAGTCTCCCATGGGATGCCGAGTTGGGCTCCCCACTCGCTCCGGATGACGATGGCGTCGTCGTAGACCTCTGCCACCGCGGGAACAGGAACGCCCGACTCGGTCTCGACCTCGAGGTTGCGGACCGTCGACCGCGGCAGGAGACGGGTCATGCCTGGCCCGTCTTGCTTGACGACCACTGGGCGGCGACGTGGTCCATCCCCTCCAGGATGCTCTGGGCGATGCACTCGCCCAGAAGCTTATGGCCGGGCGATGGGCTCGCCGCCAGCACTTGTCCGATGAGCAGGGCGGCGTGGACCAAGTCCGCCCCAGACGCGCTGCTCGGCGGCTGCCACAGCCTGACCTCGACTTCGACCCGGCTGGGGTCGCCCTCGGCCTCCTTCTCCCGGAAGACGACGACGACACATCGGTCCGCCCCCTCACGAAGCGTCTCGGGCTCGCCGGGTGCGGGCGAGGCGTTCTCGATCGAGAGCGTCAGCCTCGGGCTTGCGCCCTTCTTCTCTTCCATCTTTGCTTCTTCCACTGCTTCTCCAAGGAATCATCGTCAAGAACACCCAGAGCGGCCACAGCTCCAGGTAGTGCCAGGGGTGAAGTAGATGTTCCACTATCCCCCCTCAGGAAGGAGATGCCGCTCGAGGTCCATGACCATGCCCGCCGGGTCGTCCTCGATGTTCTGGGCCCACTGCCGGAACCGCTCGAGATCGATCTCGATCTTGCGGTTGAGCTGGGGGAAGAACAGCACCGCGTCGCCGCCGACGCGGGCCACGCTGTCGAATAGGCGCCACGCGAACTCCCTCGGCCCCCAGAGTCCGATGTTCGTGCCGCGCTCGCTGAGGCCTCCCATCGCGTCGCCGGGGGTTCGTCCGCCTTGGAACCCTCCGTCGTTCACGAGGTCGATGACGTCGGTCTTGCCAGGGTCTGGCTCGGCAGGCCCGTCGTACTCGTCGTTGAGCCTGGGCACCGTGTCGGCCCAGGATCCGTCACCGTACCCGTACTCACCTCCGGTGACCCCGCCCTTCACGCGGGGCGAGAGGTACTTCTCCCGGTAAGTGAGCGTGAGGATCATCGAGTAGCGGTTCCCGAAGGCGCCGTACGCGGCGCGGATGACGTGTCGAGGCCTCTCGGGGTCGGGCTCGTAGTCGAGTGGGGCGAGCACGGGAAGCGGAGGCGGCTCGAACTTCTCGTGCTGGGCGCGGAACTCGATGTGCGCTCGTCGCTGGAGATATCTCCGAGCTCGCGTCCTCTGGTGTCTCAGCCAGGCGGACTTCTGCCCGTCGCTGTACTCGAGCCAGTTCTTCGGCGTGACGCAGGTGATCTGGCCGAGGCGGAATGCGGTCCCGCCTGGCGCCTTCCGCAGGAGGATGATGGCCTCCTCCTCCCGCTTCTTCTCTTCTTTCTCTGCCACTGCTACTCCCTCATCAGAGTCTCGATGAGACTCCTCTCGGACAGGACACGGATCAGATCCTTTCGGGCCCTCTGGGCCGCTCTGTTTAGCCGCCTCGCCTCCTCGCGAGACTTGTGGACGAACCCCCAGGTCTTCTCGACCCAGTCCCGCTCCCTCTCGGTGAGGATGCAGGCCGCGGGTGCGCCGGACTGCCCTCCGGCCTCCGGGTCAATGAAGCGAAAGATGACCCACTCGACGTCGTCCCGATCCTCGATGTCGAGGATCTCGATGGGCTCGAGGACGGGGGCCTTGGCCGCCCCGCTCCACTCAAGGAGCGTGTACTCTTCGCGGGCTTCCATGAAACTCCCCCAGGTCTTGCCGGCAAGACCCCTCCATCTCGGGCGCCAATACGTAGGTGCTCTCGTATCCCCTGCGCAGTCCGTAAGCGTAAGGGACGTCCTCCTCATCGACCAGGAGGTACCCGTCGTCCACCACGAGCTCCCGCGGCTCCACGTAGGGGCTCCGGTAGACCCGGACGGTCTCGTCCGAGGTCTCGTAGAGGATGGCCCACTGGACGTGGGAGGGCGCGCAGGTGAGGGCAGCGATGATGTCGTCCACACGCTCCCCTTCCCGCTCGTGGCGGTCCAGGTCCGGATTGAAGATGAGATGCTCCTGGTCGTCGGCCCAGCAGTAGACCACCCACTCTGCCTCCGGCCACCACTCCACGTGGTGCCCTATGGACCGTCCGAGGACCTCCTCGAACGTGTAGTGGGTGCCATTCTTCTGGTTGTGCTGCCTGATCGCCGACTCTGCGACGAACTTGCATACGTCTCCCCGCGCGGCTCCCTCGACCGCGCGCACCAGCGTAGCGGCCTGCCTCCAACGGAGGAAGAGCTGCCGCTCGAGCGGCGAGAACGCGTGGCGCAGCTCTCGCCTGAGCGAGTCTGTCATCGGGTATACGCCGCGAGCAGGCGGCATTGCATCTCGCATTCGTTAAACCCCCGTGCGCAGTTCCCGTGCGCACTCTTCAAGGTCCTTCGGCAGAGCGAAGCAGCGCCCCTGGCGCCCCTCAGCGGGCTCGCCCAAGACGCCTACTTCGCCGAAAGGGTGCGGGTCGAAGAAGGCACCGTCGCGGCGTTCAACGTTGCCCTCTTCGACCCGCCCGGATCTCAGGATGTACAGGTAGTTGTACTGGTTGAGGTCCAGAAGCACCTCGCCGAGGTGCTCTAGGGCGGCCCTGACCACCTCCACTGGGCCCGGGTCGAGGTCGCCCCCCGTGATCTCGAGGAGCAGTTGGTCGAAGTCCTCCTCGACGCGGGTGGGTGGAACCCACAGGGTCCAGAAGTCGTAGAGGTACGACTCCCCCCAGTCGCCGATGTCGCCGGCAATGACGTCGTCGAGCGACATCGGGGAGAGCAGACCGAACTCTCGCTCGACCCGCCCGAGGTGCTGCCGAAGGCGGGAGCGGCAGCAGTGCTCGACCGCCGTCAGGTGCGAAGGGAGGCGCTGCCGCCGCTCCACGAGCTCGGCGGCATGACGAACGTCACGATGCATGTCCCATAGGGGCTGGACCAGGTGGGAGTGCATCACGTCGCGATTGCCGAACGGACTCCTGACGCTGTGGAGCGCCTCGATGACTCTAGATTTCTCGATTGCGCCGATTAGCACGGCACCTCCAGGGGAATCACCCACCTTATGCTCGAAAAGTCTGAGGGCTTCCGCGCATAAGGTGGGTGAACTGGAGGCCCCATGGCCAAGAAGAAGAAGCTGAAGAAGAAGCTGAAGAAGGAGGGGCCGCAGGCCCCAGAGCCTCGCCCGCGCGGCTACGAAGCCGCCAGGGCGAGGCTCTGCGAGAGATTCTGGCCCGCTGTCCGGGCCACCCTCCTGCGAGGAGGGCACGGACAGTAGGCTAGAGAAGGCGGCCCCTGCTCCGGCAGGGGCCGCTCCCCCAGGACTCATCTTCGCCCCGGAGTTTCCAGATGTTCCCTGTCCACAGCCTCCTGCGGCGGTGCGCCTCGATGGGCGTCTACATGAGCTACACGTCCGAGGCGCTTGTCTTGACGGCCACAGACCTTCGGATCCCGCTGGAGCCCCGGACCCAGGTCTTGTTCTTCGAGGGGCAGGATCCCGTACTCAAGGAGTGCGATGCCGCGCCCTTCTACTGCATTGAGGTTCGGGGCTTGCCTCCGGCCCCCGCTGCCCAGCGGATCTCTCACCAGGAGCACCTCATCTTCACGAAGCTGGGGCTTGTCAGCAAGCCCTACACGCTCTTCATGGGCGAAGAGAAAGGGACCCCAGAGGCGCGAGCTGCCTGCTTGGCGCTCGCGCTTGGGGTCTGGCGTGTCGGTCCGGAGGGCGGCCTGGTCCAAGTCCAGGACAGTGCGCCGGAGGCAGACGTTGCCGAGCCATTTCGGCAGGCGTTCAGGAAGCTGCCGAAAGGGGCGATCCGGGAGACGCGATGATGACGACTTCGTCCAACAGGGCCTCGACGGTCTTCGTGTTCCGTCGGTGGTGCTCGGACAGGCCGTGTTCGTACATCGCCTCGCGATGGAGCCGCGTCGGGTAGCCCGCGTTGTCACCCCAGCCGTAGATGGCCGCTTCGGGCAAGCTCGCCATGAAGCGGTCACGAGCCGCCTTGGCCAAAACCGACGCCGCGGCGATGGTGAGGGACTTGTCGTCGCCCTTCACGACGGCCTTGTGCCTGAACCCCAGCCTGCCCGGAGACGCACCATCAATGAGGGTTGTCTTCGGGCAGGCCGTCAACCGGAATCGGTTGTGGAGAGCGGCGAACATCCTGCGAAGGACGCCTCCATTGCCGTACCGCTCAATCGTTCGCGGGTCGGCGCCGGCGATGAAGTAGAGCACGCAGCTCTCGTCGAGCATCCTGACGATCCGCTCTATCGTCGGCTTGGTGCATCTCTTCGAGTCCCGAAGCCCCGCTTTCTGGAGCGCTTCCAGGAGAGCGGGTTCCTGGGGGAGGACGACACCAGCAGCGTAGATGGGTCCAGCGACGCAGCCCGTCCCGACCTCGTCCATTCCGAGAACGGGACGGGGGTACTGCTGGTCGAACTCGACCCGGTTGAGTTCGACCCGGTTGAGCTCCTCTTCGCCCCGGAGTCTCATCGTGCCGTCAGGTAGCGAACGAACGTCTGGGTGATGAAACTGAATGCGTCCTCGTACACCGACTCGACCCCGAGCCTCTTCCACCGCCGCGGCCCGAACATGAAGTCCATGTCTCTTGGCGGCGGCGTTTGGTGCCCCATCATGAAGCACCAGGTTCGGATGCTGTGCCTGGAGCTCTCCGCAACCGCGTCTCGCGTCCACCTCCGGAGGAGCTCGGTACTCAGGACTCGCCCCTTGCGGCCTCCGCGACGGGCTGTCTGGTAGACGGGGAAGCCGTCCGACAGCAGCAGAATGTGCTTGTCGCCGGTGTGCGGCGTGAGCTTGCGGCCCGCGATCTGCAGGGCTTGCGGGATCGGCGTCGCGCCGTCGACGTAGCTGGTCGGGGAGACCAGGCCTGGCGCCTTCTTTGGGTAGATCGTGATCCTTACTACGCCCCCTTGCGGGTTGCAGAAGCCCATGACTTGGGAGTCCACCATGGGGAAGTCGAGCGCCCTCGTCAGGACTGCGTTCAGCCGCTCTACCTGGCGGAAGGGGTAGCCTGACATCGAGTAGGACATGTCGGCCAAGATCAGCATGCGGAACCCGCGGCCCGTCACGTCCTGGCGGAAGCACTCCAGCGGCTCGTTCGCCGCGCGCCGGATCATGTACTCCTCGGGGGCGAACTCATCGCCCTCGAGCTCGAGGCGCGAGCTCGCCCGATTCATCACGCGAACGAGCCGTTGCCTCCACCTCTCCGCCGTCCGCTCTTCCTCGGGCGTGAGAACGATGGGGACCAACGAGCTCTTTGGAGGGCGGACGATCTCGACCCGCGCCTTGACTCCCTTCGTAAGCATCCCGTCCTCGGATTGGAAGTTTCCGTTCCGGGATGCCGCAAGCTCCTGCTTGCGCTGCATGATCTTGCGGACGTGCTCGCCTGCCTGCCTGTCGCAGTCTTCGAGCTTCCGGGCGAGCTTGTCGGGGTCCCCGACGTCGACCCGCATGAGGTCGCTCGCGATCTTGCGGATGATTTGGTTCTCGCGGCCCTGATCCTTGAAGTCAAACCCCGCGTTGTCGTCGTCGAACGCCGCCGGCGGGGCCCCCCGGGCCATCCGCTTGAGGGCTCGGTCCATGCCATTCTGCTGGGCGTCCTGCTGGCGCTGCTCCAGCCGACTCTTCAGCAGGTCGTCGATGTCTCTGTTCTCGGAGACATCGCCCTCCGTCCCCTCGTGGGCCTTGGCCTCCTCTCCCTCCTCGGAGGACGTCGAGAGCGGGTCCGGGGTGCCTCCCCAGAGCGGCTGGCTGGCTGGGTCGTCGTCCTGCCCGTACTCCTCTGCCAGCCGCTTTGCGATCTTCAGGACGAGGCTGCGCGTCAGGACGAGGCAGGCCGAGAAGGTCTTGAATGCGGCTTGGTCCACAGCCCACTGGATGTCGGGCCGGAACTCGCCCCAGGTCGTGCTCTCTGGCTCGAAGCCGAGGGCGACGAGGATCGCGAAGGTCGACAGCTTCTGGATGTCGTCCCCGTCGGCCGCTTGCGCCTGCGCCCACATCCGCGGACCCACCTCTTCGTGGTACCACTCGTCCATCGACTCGCCCGCACCCGGGTAGAGCAGGCCAAAGAGGCTGTTGACGCGTATGTCATCGAGTACGTTGATGAAGAAGCAGAGGTCCTCGAGGAGCTGACCCTTCACCTGAGCGCCGAGCGGGCGCGGCGAGATGCGCTCCAGCTCTCCGATGAGCTCGCGGACGAAGACGGCTCGAAGCGGGATGTTCGACTTGAAGTACTTGTGGGCCAGCTCGTGCTTCGTCAGGTCGAGCCGGCGGGGGTGGTCCTTAGGCACCTCGATGCGGAGCCCGTCCATCTTTGCCCGCTGGACGTTGTTGTCCATAACGAGATGGAGACGGGGCTCCCCCAGCAGCTCTGCCGCGACGCGGACGTAGTCGTAGCAGATGCTGACTTCCCGGGTGGTGCCCTTCGCGTTGCGCGGGAGGCGAGGCGCGTTGGCCGGAGGCCCGCCGCCTCTACTTTGTCTGGGCATGGTGTCCTACCTGTTGAGGTCGACGTTGAAGATGTCCTTGATCTTCTCTTGGACGAGGTCGCGGTCGGACCCCTCGAACAAGGCTGCGAGGTATGTGAATGCCTTCTTCTGGCTTCCGAGCTTCCTGGAGTTGTCGATCCAGTGCTTCAGATCCCGCGGGGCGAGTTTGTAATCTGTCGCCTGGGTCCGCGTCTCTGACGCGAGCTGGGCGAGCTTCTCGATGGTGGCCTCGTCAGTGCCCGGACGGATCTGGCGGAGGATGCTCTTGTCGCCCGTCTGATCCGGGTAGTTGACCTCCCTCGTCTGGAACCTCGACGAGAGGTCCTTGTTCATCTCATTCACGCCGCCAAATACATACGGGTTCAGCGACCCGATAATGACGATCCGGCACCCGGGATTGAGGCGGAAGTTGCGCGCGATCTGGGGGATGTAGATCGCATTGCGCCAGTCTGTCAGAGCGTTTAGCTTCTTCTGACTGCCCGGCGTCAGCGACGACACCTCCTCGAGGAGCAGGAAGGCGCAGCGGTGCTTGTTGGCCATCTCGATCGCAACCGGCAGGGGCCCCGGCACGAAGACCGTCTCGTTGCCGACAGGCAGCGGCATGCCTCGAAGATGGTACTCGCGCGTGTCCTCGGAGCAGTCGAACGTCACGGTCGGGATGACCCCGCCGAACTTCTCCTGCGCCTTCTTGGCGCAGGTTGCCGCGAGGAGGCTCTTCCCGACCCCGGGAGGGCCCGAGAGGAGGAGGTGTCCGGATGGGGGCGCGTCCTCCTCGCCGTCGATCCACTCCTGCGGCATTGTCAGGGCGAGGGAGTCTTCGAGGATCCCGTCGAGGTCGACGAAGGTGTCCTCTACGTAGGGCTTGAGCTCAGCGACGGTGGGCCAAAGAATCGGAATCTGCATGAGAACCTCCTTCTGTGCGGAGGGCTTATGCCTCCTCTTCTGGCTCTCTCTCCTTGTAGATTGGGCAGTCCTTCATCCGTCCGAGCTCCACCACGGTCATGTGGGCGTGGCGCTGCTGCTCGGGTGACGCAGACCCGAGAATGTTCTCCACCTTGGGGTGCAGGAACGCGCAGGTCTCGGGGCTGTGAGCGCACCCCCTGCAGTTCCTCCCCATGAAGGTCGACCAATTCTTCCAGAGGTGCTGGGTCTCGAGCGCATGGACCTGCGCCACAGCGTCCGCCAGGCTCTCGTCGACCCCCAGGCGGAGGGCTAGGCCCTTGAGCGCTCGAGTGACCGCCCAGGGTGTCATGATCAGAGGCTCGTCTTTGAGTCGTGGCATCGAGGGGATGTCCTTGAAACAGGAGGCGTGCCAATGTATCGTGGCATCTTCTGGAGGTGCACTTGCGAAGGCTCAGACGCGGATCCCGCGGCCTCGCTGTCCGGAAGCTGCAGGAGCAGCTGACGCTCCGCGGACACCACACCGCAGCCGACGGGGTCTTCGGGCGCTTGACCGATCGTTCCGTCCGGCAGCTTCAAGCTGCCTCCGGAGTTCGCGTCGACGGGGTCGTCGGCGACCGGACTTGGGACGTTCTGCTGGTCGAGAGCAGGGGCGCGCCTCCGGGCAACCAGATCGAGCTCGACAAGATCTTCCTCTCGGGGCTGGCGAAGCGGGCTGCCGGCGCAGTGGTCAGAGACACCCTCCTCTACGCGATCGACTTCCTGGGCGCGAGGGAGGAGCCGCCGGGCAGCAACCAGGGGCCGGACATCGACGAGCTCGTCGCGGGCTACTGGGCACATCACGGCGTGACGCTCGCGAGGAGCCCGCCCTGGTGTGCCATCTTCGTCTCAAGCTGCATCAGGAAGGGTGTCCAAGAGGACGCATGGACCAAGACACCGATGGGCGGCTGGTTCGGGGCCGTCTCTCAGTACGAGAGGTGGGCGAAAGGTAAGGGGCTGTGGACCCGCATCCAGGCATCGACGTCAGTCGTGCCGGGTGCGCTGTTCACGATGGCGAGGAACGGCGGTACCAACGCCCACGCCGGCCACATGGGCTTTCTGATCCGCGACGATGGTCCTCACGTCGTCACCTTGGAGGGCAACATCAACGACGGCGTGGGGTCCAGAACCCGGAGGAAGGCCACGCTGACGGGAGCCATCGACTGGTGGAAGTGAGCGACGACAGGAAGAAGTTCTGCTTCTTCGATAAGGAGAGGAGCTGCGATGCGACGTGCAGAGCCTTCAAGGCTGCGGACGGCACCTGCAGATTCGTTACTGCAGCCAGCGTACTGGGGGACCTTCGGCGATGGCTAGAATCCGTAAAACCGCCGAGGGTCTGACCCTCAAACAGGTCGCTGCGCTGCTGGGAGTGAGTGCACGCCGCGTCCAGTACGTCCGCGAGATCGGGATCGTCCAGCCCGTCGAAGTGGGAGTTGGGCGAGGGCACTTCTGTCGCTACTCCGAGGCGGACATCAAATGGCTGTACCTAGTCCTGATCGAACTCGAAGACGTGGACTACCGCGTGAGTCGGAAGATTGTGGAGGCGGCGAAAGAGACGAGCAAAGGAAAGCTCGTCGCCCGTCTAGGCGAGTCCATCTTCCTGCACGTCGACCTGGCCAAGCTCGAGACTGAGATGGACGAAGTTTGGGCCCGACCAGCCAACCCGCTTCTTGACTGACCTCGATCGGGTGATAAGCTTTCCTTTGCTCGTCTCTTTCGCCTGGGCAGGCAGGGGCATCGGGCGTGAACTCCAGCTCAGCCCCCTCGAGGTCTGCGACACCTCGAGGGGGCTCTCTGCTCAGTCCTCCTTCCCCCTGAAGTGCTCGACCAGGTCCTCTACGGACTGGCCGGCCAGCTTCCTCGGCGAACCGCCGAGTCGCATCTGCTCCCGGAACTCCTCGACTCGGCGTGAGCCCTCTTCGCGGAACTTCTGCCGGAGGCTCTCCACCGTCTCCGGATGGTGCTGGCAGCTGACTGCCAGGCAACGACCGCCGAACTCAGGGCACCCCGGGTCCCTCACCCGCCCGTCCTTCGTGTCGAACTCCTCGCCCGCTCGGACGCGGGCGACTGCGCAGTTGTGGCAAGTGAACACCCATGACGCTCCGATGTACATCCCCTCGACACACCACACCTCCCCTTCGCAGGTGGAGCACGAGTTGACGGGCCGCCGCGTGCAGCGCATGAGCTTGGGGTCCAGCAGCTCGTTCTGCCATGCGGAGAGGTACGCCACCCCCTTCTGGTACACATGCTGAAGCAACGGGTCTAGGCTCTCCAGCCACGGCCTCGCGTGCTCGCTCATGATCCACATGAGCGTAGCGTAGATCGAGACTTCCACGAAGAGCTGCGTCGGGGGCTCCTTGCCCCACTGCTGGAAGCAGTCCTGCATTACAAACTGGACTGCCTCTCGCGTCTCCTCCTCCCTCAGCCCTGGGTGCTCATACCTTTCGCGGAACCCGTTCCGCGCCGGGTCCTCGCGGAAGACGAGCAGCTGGTCCGGGTCAAACTCGTAGTGCCCGTCGTACTCGAAGATCCAGCGGCTCGACTCCTCGGTGTCGAATATGCCTGTGTACTCAAAGATCCACCACCCGGATATCGCTACCCAGTCCATCGTCCCTACTATGATGATGGGGAGGGTAGAGCTTGGGTAGTAGTTCGCGTCGACGCCGAACTCCTCCAGCATGTCGAGGACGAACCGGTAGACACCCTCGTCAGGCATCCAGTCGGGCCGTTTCTCGATGCCTGCCCCCTTACGGTTGGCGAGGAAGTGCATTTTCCGCCTCCTAGCACATGTCTAATGGGCTGCGGTACAAGGCTCTTATGCCTCAAACCTCCCGCAAGTTG
>Ga0316190_10002189_pt1 | contig 14143 bp, 13 predicted proteins | sample Eddworburrow2_MG_FD_204929 | JGI IMG/M metagenome (GOLD analysis project Ga0316190, IMG submission 204929) | Coastal sediment microbial communities from Maine, United States - Eddy worm burrow 2 | ecosystem: Environmental > Aquatic > Marine > Coastal > Sediment | place: USA: Maine | collected... | reverse complement strand
TTATAATAAATACACACTATAAACCACCACTGCATTACAACCTTAAAAACCCACAAATGACCAGACAAATTAATCTATGAAGAAAAACCACTTGATCACATAATTCACACCAAACCCACTTTTTAATGAGATCTACTTATTACATATTAAAATAGTATGTTATTTACAACTCTATAAATAGCTTTTTCATAAATTACCGCACCACCCAACCAATCGAAAGTGTCCTAATATTATAACTACATATAAACAATTATCTTAATTGAAGTACACCAACCACTCTCCTAAAACGTTTTTTAATCTATACACTTATTCTCAACACTCAAAACAAACCAAAACTTTAACATACATACTCTATAAAAATAAAAATTTTTTGTTTTCCAGCAAACCAAAAAACTAAAATAATCCACACAAAAGATTAATTTATTTTTTACAACAAACCCAAGGTATCTCTTGAAAGAGAATACAAACCCTCTATGTAGCTTTTTAAAACAAAAATTATTTAATCTAAAAAATTAATTAGATTATAAAATTTAACCAGCTAATTGTTTGTCTAGTTAAGTCTCCAAAACAGTATCCCTAAAACCTTTATAAATTCATCTTAATACTAAAAAACATACTCAACCAAGCTCGGAAGCCATAGTTAAATCAAAAAAACACCATGTATAATGTAATTTCTAAATGTTTTAATAACCTTTTATTGACCTAGGTCACACCTAGTTACAAATTCCTTTACTTTGTTTTTTATAAACTAATTTAGTCACATACCCATAAGTTTAAGATGTTTTGATCACAAACCTATGGAATGATATAAAATCGATTAACTAGGCTTAATACAAATTAAACACCTGATAAATAAATTCAATTAACCAAATCAGACCACCAAAACACAAGGCATTCAGAAATCTTTATTTCTTACAACCTCACTAACAACTCTCTTTAATAAGAACAAACCAAACCTATAGTCAGTAATTATGGTGTGTAGTTTAACCCACAAACCCACAATACAAATTAAAAAACCACAACAATTTATACTAACAAACTTTAGCCTAAAATTTTAGGGTAAGTTTATTTTAGTAAAAACCTGACCTTTTATATATCACCAAATAAAAAGCCTGGATCTACAAATTATAAAACACCACATCAACACAGCAACCTATACCAAACTCTATTTCTCAAAACACTTAATTTATGTAAAAAACACAATCTAACAAAATAAATCAATAAATCAACTTAATAATAAAAGAATTTATAATAAAATTAACAAAACTTTTAAGCAAACTCCAGGCTTACATTTAAGATATCAATAGTTGATTCACATACACCTATACCCCCTCCTTTTTTATGGTTACTTGTTTTTAAGTTTTTGTTGCTTTTTTACTTTAAAAAAATTTAAACTCACCTTACTACTTAATTTTTTTACCACCCCCCCCCAAGTTTTAATTTAAAAAACCATACAATTATAAATTGTTCTACTTAAAAGTAAATTAAAAAAGAAAAATATCTACTCTTTATTTGGTATCCAAGTACGATAGATGTATAATTACACTATGTTTAAAAAAGTAAAATCTACCCCACACAATAATGATATTCATGCTATAGAAAACTCAGAAACAATCATTGGACACTCTGTTAAAGTTGATGGGCAGTTTAAAAGTGAAGGCAACATAATTATAGAAGGTCAAGTTAAAGGATCGATAAAATCAAAACACCATTTACTCATAAAAGAAGATGCCAAAGTTAAGGCAAATATTGAGGTTGGAAGTGCTGAAATATCTGGGGAAGTTATAGGTAATCTAAAAGTAAGTAAAGAAATAAAAATTAATTCCACTGCAAAAATTTTTGGCAACATAGAGGCTGATCTTATAGAAATTTCAATAGGTGCACAAATCCTAGGTAACTTAAAAATGGTCTTAGATAACTTACCACAAGACGACAAACCAGAAACGATGTCTCTTAAAATAAATAAACAAAGACTAAAAAAATAACTAAAAATAGTAAAACCTTGGGTGTTATTAAATAGTCTTTAAGTGCTATATTAGTTTTTAAATCCTAAAAATGGTCTTTTAAATTAACTCCTCCAAAATATACTCTCCTATTAATACCCAACCTTCTCGTTAATCTAGAAAACAAGATATTAGTCCTAAATATTCTTTCGTACGTTCACCCCCCCCAATAAGTGGGGAATAAACCCATAAAGTGGTTAATCTATGAGTACATATAATTACATTTACCACCACCTTTTAAGAGGGGACAAGTATTTCCGAACCCTTACTAACATTGAGTTTAAACTAGAAAAAATTGGATTGAAAGGGAAAATAGAAAGACTCTTACCATTCTCTAACCCTAATGAGATAGTTACAAAGCTTATAACAAAACATGAACAAAATAAGACAATAGTAATTTTAGGAGACGACTCCTTGTTCCTAAAAGTTTGTCATATTATTATAAGTACAAAAATAGAACACAACAAAATAAACACAATCTCATACATCCCAATGTTCAAAGAGACCAACCTAACAAAAAATTTAGGTTTGAGTTATAAAGAACAAGCAATAGAAGTCTTAGCTGGTCGTATAATAAAATTTATAGACGTTGGTAAGATATCAAATAAGTATTTTCTAAATAAAATACAAATAGAAAACAAATCTACTGTGTTTACAATTAATAATAAATATACCATCACACCTCCCAGAAATACCGTATATACTTCAATAAATAACCTTAGAGACATTTCTTTGACCAAAAAAAAACAACATACAACAAACCCATGTGACGGAATTTTAAACCTATATTTTATAGTTAAACGAAAAACTTTTTTTAGTAGACAAAGTTTATCCATCAACTCAGTCATCCCTTGTCGCTCCATTAAGATAAACTCTTTAGATGATGATGAAATTGAAATCAAAATAGACTCTGTACACAAACTAAAATCCCCACTTACTGTGGAAATCCTTCCTGGAATTCTGCCCCTTATAGTAGGAAAAAAACGAAATTTTAACTAATTTTAAACTTAATTTTTTATTACCTCACCCTCTATAATATCTGTGTTTTGTAAAAGTTTATTTGTTTTCTCGTGATTTTTTTTATTGTCTTCTAATTTGTTGTTGTTTTTTCTAAAAATTATCTTTTGCTGTAAAATTGTTAAAAGAGTAAATATAAACCAATAAAGGGTAAGTCCCCCAGGAAGAGAAATACCTATAAGGATGGTTACACCAGGTAATACATAGCCCATTTGTTTGTTCATCATACTCATCATTCCTTCATCTTTAGCACCAACCACATTAGGTTGTTTTTTATGTATAAGCATACGAGTTTGAAAAAATTGTGATATCCCAGTCAAAACAGCCAGTGAAACAGAGGGTATACTTAAATCAAGAAAACCAAAAGATACTGTATTAATAACACCAGGATTTGTTACAGCAGGATAAAGCATCTCTAAAGTTTCTGGTTTTAGTCCATCCCTAAAAACACGAAAAACAGCAAATAAAAATGGTAACTGAATTAATAAAGGAAGACACGAAGAAAAAGGATTCACTTTTTCTCTTTTATAAAGTTCCATTGTAGCCCTACCCAGCTCTTCTTTGTTGTTTTTATATTTATTTTGTAAGGCTTTAAGTTTTGGTTGTAATTCTTGTAAAACCTTTTGACCCCTAAGCATTTTAATAGACAGTGGGGTTAATACTAATTTAATTATTATAGTAAGCACTATAATTGCAAAACCAATATCTTTTCCTGGTAAAGTATTATAAAGATAGATTAAAGTATTAAATATTGGTTGAAAAAAAACTAAACTAAAAAAATTCATATTAAGTTCCTTAATAATTTAATTACCAAAATTAGATGAGTCATTTTTTACCCTAACAGGATCATAACCACCATGAGATAAAGGGTGACAAGATAAAATACGTCGTATCGACCTAAACACACCCTTAAAAAAACCTAAACTTATAATAGCCTGCTTTGAATACTCCGAACAACTAGGATAATATCTACACCCCAAAAAAGGAAATAAATCCGAAAGAGGCCCATGATCAAATGAAATTGTTTTTTGATATAGATTAATTATAAAAACAACTACCTTTTCCATACCTTTAATATTATATCATTAAATTCATCAACCAACCGAACAATGTTTACAACCCCCATAGCAGGCTTAACCCTAACCACAATATCAAAGGGTTTTTCTATTTTATTCCTAATTATGTTTTCTACAACAAACCCAAGCTTCCTTTTTAACTTATTTCGAAAAGTAGCTCTTAAATCTACCTTCCTAGAAACAATAAATACACACCGTATGTGTGGTGTGCTACCTGGTATATAATTTATATTCAACCCCTTTCCTCTAAAGAAAACCCCCTTCTTTAACACCCTTAATATATCTACATTTTCATTTAACCTATTACGTCTAGCAAACATATTGCTGGGTTAATTGATTTATAAACAACCAAACCAACTATGCAGATAATTTTACACGCCCTTTGTCTCGCCTCCTTTTTAGGACACGCTTCCCCCCTTTGGTTGACTGGCGTTTACGAAACCCATGAGACCTAGCCTTCTTTCTTTTTTTGGGCTGATATGTTCTTTTTGGCATACACCTTTAAAATAAGACAAACAAACTAAAATTTAAACTTAATTCCATCCATTAAAATCTTATTTAAAGTAACACCAAAGAGAACATTAGTCAAAATTCTACCTTTTACAACATAAAATACATCACACCTACAGCCAGACTACTAAGAACTTTTTAATTAATTAAATAACAAAGTATCCTAATATTAAGGACAAAACAAACACCAACCGGTTTTATTTTAATAAAAATAAGAATTTTTATATTAAATACACCACCCTAGAAATATTCCATATGTTGTATTTACTAGTGTGTTTTATTTAAAAAAAGACACCAATCTCTATCTGTGGTGTTTATAACACCCATTCATGACCTATACACAGAGTCTTTAATAATGTTTTGATTTTCTGACAAACTCAATAAAATAACAGAGACTAGTCTATTTGAATCACTTACCTTTATATCGATTAAATTCACTAACAATATTATTTGTATTGAATTTTTATTTAAAATACAACAAAACAAACAAACTCATTGTTACTATTTAAAGTACAGATTCGTAATATTAACTCTATTAACATTTTGTCCACTTATTATAAACAAGTCTTTAGATAAAAGTAATTTTTTTAAAAATACACTGTGTTAGAATTAAGATTATATAAAGTCTTTAAATTAAATATATGTCAAAAGATGAACTATGGCAGGCAACACTAGGTGAGCTAGAGCTTATTCTCAGTAAAGCGAATTTTAATACATGGTTTAAAGATACTTTTGTTGTTGATCTAAACAACGACTGTATTATAGTAGGGGTCCCAAATACATTTACACAAAGCTGGTTACAAAATAAATATCATCAAGCAATTCAAACAGCCATAAAAAACATCTTAAACAAACCAATCAAGGAAATTATATATAAAGTAGAGACAATTAAAAAAGGAGATATTCAAACAAACTTACTACAATCAAAACCATCATTTGAATCGTCTGAAAATAGAGTACCGACAAATCAAACACAATCTAAATTAAATAACAAATACCAATTCAATAGTTTTATTGTAGGAAAAAATAATGAGTTAGCTCACGCAGCAGGTCGAGCGGTAGCTCAAAAACCAGGTGAGACCTATAATCCTTTTTTTATTTACGGTGGTGTTGGTTTGGGTAAAACCCACCTTATGCAAGCGATAGGACACCAATCACTACAACACAACCCCAATATTAAAGTCCTATACACAACTTGTGAAACATTCACAAACGAATTTGTTCAAGCCATTAAATCTGGAAACACCAAAAGCTTTCAAGATAGATATAGAAGTGTGGATGTACTTATTATAGATGATATTCACTTTATTGCTGGAAAAACCGAAACCCAAGAACAATTTTTTCATACATTTAATGAATTACACCAAAACAACAAACAAATAATTCTGTCATCAGACAGAGCACCAGCCTCTATCCCCACTATAGAAGCACGCCTTAGGTCTCGTTTTAGTTGGGGTATGATTGTTGATATTTCTCAACCAGATGTAGAAACTCGTACAGCAATTTTAGAAACCAAGATTAGTGAAAAAAACATCAACTTACCTGAAGAAATTATTAATTACATTGCACTAAATATTCAAAGCAACGTTCGTGAACTAGAAGGGGCTTTAAACAAAGTTATAGCCCATTTCAACCTAACCCAAACCAAACCAAACATAGAAAATACAAAAGAAATACTAGCAACCCTATCAAGTGGTAATAAAAAGGGAATAGTAACACCAAAACATATCCTAAGAACTGTGTCTGAATATTATGATGTAGCTATCGAACATATTCTAGGTGCTTCACGAAAAAAAGGACTGGTGCTACCAAGACAAATTACAATGTATCTAATGCGTGAAGAAATTAATGCTTCGTTTCCAACAATAGGATTAGAAATGGGTAATAGAGATCACACCACCGTCATGCATGCGTGTAAGAAAATTATTAACGAAATTGAAAAAGATGAAAAACTAAGTCAAAATATCTCAATCCTAAGACAAAGAATATATGACTAAGTCTTAAAAACCGTTCTTAAGCTGTGCGTATATAACAGAAAATGTTAACATAGTCCAAAAGAAATCCACAGAAAAACACAGTTTAGATTGTTTGCAAAAAAGTTATCCATCTTACTAAATTCTATTCAACCTTTTAATCCACACCGCAATTAAAGTCAGTTTCTTACCTAATCAAACGACCCTTAATAAATCTATAAACCTTTGGTAAGTGTTTTTCTTTACCCACATTTCCACAGACTTAATAATAATAATAATAATTAATTAGTTAATATTATATTAATAGTAATAAACTTATAAACACATGATCCAAAAAAAAAGCATATGAAATTTATAGGAACAAAAGAAAATATTAATCGAGGAATAAACATAGCAGGACACTTGGCAACAAGAGCTAGTAACTTACCTATTTTAAATAATGTTTTGTTAAGGGTTCAAGGGGGTGGTTTGGAGGTATTAAGTACTAATTTAGAGATAGGAATAAAAACTAAGGTGCGTGGTAAGGCTGAGATGGACGGGGGTTTTTCTGTTAGGGCAAAAGTTTTGCTTGATTATATTAATTTATTACCAAGTGGTAATGTGGAGTTTAGTGTAAGTAACGATCAGATGTTGGTTGCTTGTGAAAATTTTAAAACTTCTTTGAAGGGTCAAAAAAGTGAGGAGTTTCCAATTATTCCTCAAATTCAAGGTGATTCCCAAATTAAAATACCTCTTAATAAGCTTAAAAAAACTTTAGACAGTGTGTTGTTTGCGGTATCTCTGGATGAAACAAGACCTGAAATAGGTGGTGTTTTGGTGTGGTTTAATGAAAATGGGTTACGTTTGGTTGCAACAGATAGTTATCGTTTATCTGAAGTAACGACAGATTTAATTCAAAGTAGTACTGAGTATAAGATTATTATTCCTCTTAAAGCTTTGCAGGAGGTTAGTAGAATAACCTCGTTGAGTGAGGGGGTTGAAATGGTTGAGATATATTTTGATGAAAACCAGGTTATGTTTGGGTTGGGTGGAACATTCGTGACATCTAGGCTTATTGATGGTAATTACCCAGATTATGAACAAATCATACCAAGCGCCGTACAAACTAAAATAAAGATTTCAAGGGATAATTTAATCCAAGCAGTAAAAGCCGCTGCGCCTTTTACTAAGACCGGAATTAACGATGTTAAACTGAATTTTGAGCCAGATATAAAAAAATTAACCCTAACAGCGAGTAATGTTCAGGTGGGTAGCCAGGAGATTATTCTTCCAATAGAAGGGTCTGGTGGTAAAATAATAGTAACTTTTAATTATAAATATTTATTAGATGGTCTTTTGGCTGTTAAAGGTGATACTGTGATTATAGAGCTTGGTTTAAATTCGACACCAGTAATATTGCGTGACCCGAAAGAAAAGGACTATTTGTATCTTATAATGCCAATCAAACAATAATTTACTTAGTAAATTATTGGTTTGTGTTTAGGGTTTGTTTATTGGGGGGGTAATATTTGTGTGGTATAAATATTTTAATGAGGTAGTATAAAAATAACTTATTAAAGTATATTGACGATAACTGTTTGGTTAGGATAAAATTAAACAGATATGTGGTGTCTGTGCAAATATTTCTGGAAGTAGTATTTTAATTAGATTTTTTGCCGGGGTGGTGGAATTGGTATACACGCAGCACTTAAAATGCTGTGAGCGAAAGTTCATGCGGGTTCGAGTCCCGCCTCCGGCACTAACATAAAAATGTTGTTTTGATTAAATATAAAATTAAAAAAATAACGAGGTTGTTATAACTTTTTAATAAAACATATGGATTATTATTTATTGGCTTTAAAAAAAGTGCTGTTTTTGGTGGGTGTTCGAGTAGAAAAGAGTGTTGGTATTTTATTTTATTTAACTTTATTACTAGTTTAGTTTTGCGGGTTGTTATGGATGTGTTTGGGGATGATTATAGGGTTATTGGTTTGTTGTATAATTTGTTTATTATTGTTCCTGGTTTGGTTGTTTCAGTAAGAAGATTGCATAATTTTGGAAAAAGTGGCTGGATGATGCTAATCTTGTTAATTCCATTTTTTGGGTAGGTTTGGTTTTTAGTTTTAATGTCTTTAAGTTGTAAATTAGGAGATAATAAATATTGTTTAAATTCAAGAGAAATTAAAGCTGAATTAAAAGACAAGACTACGTAATTTTATGTTTTTATTTTTTCTTACTTAAAGTAAAAGTTTCGTAGCCTATTGTAGGATTATAAAGCAAGAGGTTTGGTGCTTCGTTAGATTGTTGTGGTATACATTATTTAAACTGTTATTCTTTTACTACTAAAATAGTAGAGCATGTATAGGGATACTGACATAGGAAGACCTATTCCTATTGGATCTGTAAAAAAGAGTCTCTATCTAATTCAGAGGGTTTTTTATATGATCTTGACCTTGGGTATTTGTACGGTGGTCTTGTTTATTCTGGTGTTGCGGACTCAAATAAGTGGGAAAGGGATATTGTGTGGGTGTTGATGATCCTTATCTTAAATTAACCAAAAAAGAACGCGAAGAAAATATTAAAGAAGAACTTAAGATAATAAAGAAAAATATTTTAGATAAAATGAGTACCTTGCAGGGTGAGGTATGTAATATTATCCATGGTAATAAAAGCAACTTACTTTATTATAAAAAAGTTGTGTTTCTGGTGTGTTTTATTTTGAGGGTGAAAACAATGGCCACAAAAATCACGAATTAAGTAGTCTCGAAAAAAAAATTACTAAAAACATTGAAGGAAAAAATTTTGTATAAAAAATACGAGGATTTGTTTGATTTGAGGAAAAAATTCTTACTCTTTCTCTTGGTGCATGTGTTCAATTCTTTTGCGATGATTCTTTGGTTATTTCAGATGAGCTTAGTTTAATTTTTAAGACCATTGATTCACTTGTCAAGGGGATTGGTTCGGTTGATAATGAAAATGAAGAAACAACTAAGCTTTTTTTAAAAAATCCTAGGTTAAAAGATTTGTATGACGAGATAGTTTTTTAAAAGATAAATTCAATAAGACTTATTTAGATACAATTAAAAATTACCTAGAAACCAGTGGTGCGTGATGAGGGGGTTGAACCTAGAACATACGAAGAAGCCTGTGTGCTTGGGGAGCTTAATCCTTTTGATAACCTGCCTTGTTTAGGTGAATTTAGAAAAAAATGGTTTAGAAGCTATTAATAATAACTCACAACTAAAGGAGTTGTTTGGTGGGTTGTTAATTTATCAAAAGAAAATTAAAAAAATTGATGAACATCTTGAGGGTTTAGAAAAAAACAGGTAAGGATGGGTGGTTTAATGATTTTGGAATTTTAAGAAAAATTAATTTGTATAAATAAAAAGTAAAATTTATCAATTTGTTTTTTATTTATACAAATTAATCCATTCAAATTTTTTGTTAAGGAAAAAGAGTATTCCAGCTATTAGAAGTATTCCTATTAAAATATAGAGAGGGTGTTTTGAGGAGTTTTTTCTATTTTTAATGAGTATATTTTGCGTACTTACACCAGCAACCTCGCCTACTAGGGTTGTTTTTTTAATATCTTCTATTGATCGGGGGAGGAGACGGTAACCTGTTTTAGTTTCTGATACAAGACCAGTTATTTGATATGTTTTACCTTCTTGTAAATCACGAGACTCGACTTCAGAATTTGTTGTGAGGTATACTCGTACCTCTCCGTTTCCATCATCCAGGTATATGGTTGATCCCTTAGATGACACTACTTCTCCTGAGGTGGTTATGAGTGAGCCCTCTAATTGTTCATCAATATCATAGGTGCCTATAGTGATGGGTTCGAGTAATTCGTTGTGTTTTTGAATTTGAATATCGCTTTCTTGAGAAATTTTAATACGGAGCTCATTTCCATTTTCTGAAATTGAGCCAGTTACTTGTATTTCGTCACCTACCTTCATTTTGGGAAATAATTTTTTTGCGGAGTATATTTTGATACCCGAAACACCGTCAACTATATAAAAGTAAGTCTTACCAAAAATGTTTGGTACTACTGCAACTATTCCTTGTGTGGTGACAGAGGTTCCTATGTCAATGTCTTTGATGTTTTTTATGGAGAGTACTTCTGAGGTACTATGTGATTTTTTGTTTTTTTCGTCACTTTCTTTTTTGTTTACTTTTTGTTCTTTCGTTTTTTCTGGAAACCCATTTGTTTTTCCGGGTGTAGGGTTACTACTCCAATCCCATAAATTGATATTGGTTCGTGAGTATGAAGATCCAGAAGGTGCTGAGCCTATATATTGTATCCTATTGAGGAGGGTCCCATTAGGTGCCCATAATTTTAAATGGTCATCAGTATTATTGAGTGCAATTTTTGAGTCAGTGCGCTTGATAATTGTGTATTCTTTTGGTCCTATTTCTCTATTTTGAATAATGTAGATTTTCTTTGAACCATCACCAAGTACAAACCCAGTAAGAGAGATGGTTGTGTCTCCTAGATTATATAACTCAATCCATTCCTCATCTTCATCTTGTCCGTCTGGGTTTGGTAGGATCTCGTTAATAATAATGTTTGAATAATTATAGTCAGCTAATAGTTTTGGATCTATCTCTATAAGTTCTTGACTGTCGTTTTTGTAATTATCTTGGGTTGTTGTTTTGTTGTTAGTTGGTTTGCTTGTTTGAGAGATACTTGTATTTTTGAGTGTGTTTGATTTGTTTTTTGAGCCAGGGGTTTGTAGTGATGTCCACACCCATTTGTTTGTATTACTTTTGGACCAACTTTGTGCGTTTGGGGCTGGTCCAAAATATGAAACCTGATCGATAGTATAGTGAAGTGGATCTAATAGGGTAATAATTTCTGTATCAGAGTTGTTGAGAGTGATCTTTGAGTTATCACGTGGAATAACTATATATTCGTTGGGTGAAATAAGAGTTTGATTGGGAAATATATATTTGGTGTTGTTGTCTGATAGTACCCAATTAGAGATATTTATAATTTTATTATCTTTATTTTGAATTTCTATCCATTCATTATGAATATCTGAGCCATCTGGGTTTGGTAGGAGTTCGGAGATAATAATTTTACCTGAGGTGGAATATTTTGATTTAGTATTTTTGGGTTGAGTTGAGTTTTCTATACTATCTACTGAAATTTGTTCTGTCTGTTTTTGAATGATGGTATTTTTTTTTGGTGTTTCAATTACTATAGTTTCTTCTTCTGTTTTTGAAGTTTGATTGTTTATTATTTGAAAGTCAATAATATTATTGTCTATGTCAGAGGTTCTAATAATAATCTCGTTCTTTTCAGGATTTATGGTAGCACCCAATCCTTCATAAGTGGTAGCCTCACCCCACCCAACCAGATCAACTATGGTGCTACTTGAATTATTATAAAGTAAAAGCGTATTATTGTTTGCTAGTGATTGAGAGGTTGAATAATATAAATCAGTTTTGTCAGTATAATTATTGTGGGCAATTGTTAGGTAGCCATTTGGAGGGATTATAATTTTTGGGAAAGCAGTGAGAATATTGTATTGGTTGTTTGATTTTGTTTTTTTTGATAGTCGCCAGTTTTCTAAATTAATACTTTTGTTGGTTGGATTAAAGAGTTTTATATATTCGTCTTTGGTAGTCTCACCAGATATTTGGATTTCGTGGATAACTATATTATCTGATGAGTAGGCGTGAGTAAAAAGAGGTATTAGTGCTATTACTGGGATCAACAGGATCTTGATGGTTTTATAGATAAGCATGGGTTTATTATATCATGTACACGGTATTGAATATATTTTATTTTTTTATGTGGTTGAGATGAAGATTGTTGACTTTTTTGGTTTATTTAATTATAAAGTATGTGTGTTCTTTTAAACTTTTAGCCGGGGTGGTGAAATTGGTAGACACGCTAGGTTTAGGACCTAGTAAGCGCAAGCTTGTGGAGGTTCAAGTCCTCTCCCCGGCACCAGAAGTAACTTGTTCGGAATTAAGAATATGGAGCGATTTTGCGGAAGCCAAAATCGCGCTTTGATTTTCGCCAAAACCCTTTCCGCCTACGGCGGAAGCCGTGAAATCCCATAATTCCCCCCAGCGTATGGAAATCGTTTTGTCCTTGATTTCAGGGTTAGAGCCGATTTTCTGAAAAAACTTCTTCCATTCTAAATGACTAGAAGTTTTTTCTAGATCGGCCGCTTGTTTCAAGGACAAAACGAAATTCCGCAAGGGTTCGACCCAATTCTTTCTCTGTTGCCCAAAATTTGTTTCTGATTCGAGCAAACCCGCTTTTTCACGCATGAGCAGGTCTTTGCGTTGTAGATACATGGAGCGTTCAATGTCGCCGTCCAGAAAAACTGAAACGAGTTTATCCAGTTTTTCTTCGTTTGCTCGAATCTTCTCTTTCAAATTTTTGGCAACATTTCCTTTTTCAGAAATTGATTCTTTTTCCCAAGCAGTAATCTGCTTATCCATTTCTTCAATTTCAGAAAAAGGAAGTGACACTGATTGAAGCAGTGTTTGCAATTGTGTGGCGAGTACCTTTTCTTGCGTATACGGCTGTGCGCACTTTCCATTTTTCTTGGTGCAACGATAGTAAGTGTAGCGTGTGCCAAAGCGGTTAGTGGCATATTGAGCCGTAATCGCACAGCCGCACTCGCCACACTTTGCAAACCCCGTAAACGCGAAAGGAAGCGCAACTTTGGACTTTCTCGGCTTCTTGCGCGAAGTGAGCACTTTTTGGACTGCTTCAAACAGTGTCGGAGAAAGAATTGGCTCAAAGTTTCCGTTGTGCCATTCTCCGCGATGTTTGATAAAGCCGAGGTAGGCGCGGTTGGTCAACATTTTCACAACGGAAACTTTGGCAAGTGGCGTTCCTTTTTTCTGGACAACGCCGTGATCCGCCAAAAAATCCGCTAGAGATTTCAGGGTATATGTTCCCGTGGCGTATTCCTCAAACGCTCGCTTAATAATACGAGATTTCACTTTGTCAGGTTCAATATTTTTTGTTTTCAAATTGTTCACATAGCCAAATGGAGCGAGCGTTAACCATTCGCCACGGCGGATTTTTTGGCGGATTCCACGCTTCACATTTTCCACCAAGTTGTCAGAAAAATATTTGGATTGTCCGAACGCCACTTGCAACATAAATTTGCCTTGCGGAGTTGGCTCAAACCAAAACTGCGGAAAACGCAAAGAAGCAATTTTGTTGATGTCTACAAGGTAAATAATTTTACCTCCATCAACAGAATTACGGGCGAGACGGTCGGGGTGCCAAGATAATATTCCCAAAGGTTCGGGAGAATTTTCAATATACTCAATCATTTTGGCAAATCCGTTTCGCCCGGGCTTCTTTGCGCTTTTCGCTTCCGTAAATACTTTTACGATTTCAATGCGTTCTCTGCTCGCATATTCGCGTAACTCAAAAAGCTGTGCCTCAATAGACATTATTTGCTGGTCATCTTCCTCGGTACTCTTGCGAGCATAGAGAACGCATTTAGTTTTGGTTTGAGTTGTTTCCATACGCTGGGGGGAATTATGGGATTTCACGGCTTCCGCCGTAGGCGGAAAGGGTTTTGGCGAAAATCAAAGCGCGATT
>Ga0316190_10002187_pt1 | contig 14150 bp, 21 predicted proteins | sample Eddworburrow2_MG_FD_204929 | JGI IMG/M metagenome (GOLD analysis project Ga0316190, IMG submission 204929) | Coastal sediment microbial communities from Maine, United States - Eddy worm burrow 2 | ecosystem: Environmental > Aquatic > Marine > Coastal > Sediment | place: USA: Maine | collected... | reverse complement strand
CACGCCCCACGGACGCCCAGCATGAATAGCCTGAAGGTTAGCCGCATCAGTGAACCTCCAGAGATCCGCCTTAGACCACTTCTCCCAGTCCTTACACTGAAGAATGAAATCCTCCGCTAAATGAATATCCCCCACGTCCTGGAAACCTACCTGAGCAGGACGATACACGTCCGTAGACCGATGGAGAACGGAACGAAGGTAATTCACCACCGTAGTCTCCCAGCGCGTACCCCGCGCCTTATTCGCTCCCATCCCACGCCTCCCCATCATCCAACTCAGAGAAGAAATCATAGAACTGATCGAACATATCCACGGACGGACCCACTGGATCCTCCGCCGTAATACTCATAGCCGGAACGTAAGCCGCCCGGATCTTAGCCGCCAATACCGCCACCGCTCCCACGAAGAACCCCAGCATAAAGTTACTCATCTTCAGCCACCTCCGGATCCGAGAACGTAGGAACCGTCCAGCTAAAGCCCGTCTTCTTAGACTCGATACGCTCGATACCGATATCAGTAACATACGGAACCTTTACGTCCAGGCTAACCGCCGTCTCCTCCAGATCATCGAAGCGCGAGACCGTAGATCGGCTATTCTTGCTAAGGATGAACTTACCGAGATCCTCAGCTCCCACGATACGACCCAGAATGATACCGTCAGGCTTACACGCCAGCCCATCCTCTGAAGCCTCCCAGAACTCAGGAGAGTTAGAGCCATAGGTAGCCGCGCATAGGCAAGCTTCCCCATCCTTCATAGTCTCTCCGTCACAATGACGGATAGTCTTCCACGTCTTCTGAGACTTCAGGATCATAGCCGTACGAAGGTAATCCACACGGAAGGAGATATCCGTACCCTTCCCCAGCGAGACCTGGAAAGGCTTACGATCGTAATCCGTCTCCTCTACCTCCACTCCGAAGAGATCAGAGAGAGCGTCCGCTACCTCCGGATCGTCCGTACGGATAACCCAGTAGTCCAGGCTCTCAGGCTTACCATCCACCTGACGCCCATTCTTCAGCTCACCGACGATCGGATCATCCTCTTCGTCTTCGTTACGTGGAGCGTTCGTATTCAGAATCTTAATAGCCATACCTTATAATCCTCCTATGGATTCTTGACACGGAAGTGTCAGTTAGTTAGTGAACTTACCTCTACGTTTACGCCGGAGCGAAGGAGTAGTATCCGAACCGTGAACGATACCGCCAGACCTGAAGTATACCGTAGCAGAAGGAAACGTCCACACTACCTCGTCAGACTTAGGATCCTTAAACTCCTGGAGCCCATCCTTATCCAGCGGACCCTCACTCAGAAATAGCTTAGGCATTACTCGTACTCCTCATCCGTTGTATGCTCGTCCAGGAAGTCAGATCCGAGGAACTCACGAGTAAGCTCAGCGTACCGCTCAGAAGCCTTAGCCTCCCCAGTAAGAAGCCCGCTCGTGAAGTGTTCCTGATCGGACTCCCTACTACGCTTAACCGGAGTGACCGAAGGACGAGCCAGCTCAGCCGCCAGGACGCCACCAAGAGCCACCGCCCAGCCAGGGAGCATAACTCCCACGAGCGTAAGCCCAGCTACCCCAGCCGCCACGAGGACCGCCACCACCCTAAGAGGCTCATAGTCCAGAACATGAGAAAGCGCCTCCCTAGCCTTCATCCTTACCCCATCCCTTAGCGTCACGATCCAGCCACGAAATAGGCTCAGGCATACCCAGGAACGGCTCCCTACGATTAAAGAGAGACCGCTGATCCGCCACCATCCGCGCCCGCTGAGTAGGCTCCCCAGCCTCGATAGCATGACGAGGAATGTAAGGACCTGAGCCCATAACCGTCTCCGTACGCATACGCTCATACTCCGTAGCCGTACGAGGACGATCGTCCGTACCCTTACCCCTCAGCTCGAACTCCATAAGAGCCATAGCATGGAAGATAACCGCTCCGAGATGGTGACGCTCCTGCTCCTTATCGATAGACTCCCCATCCCAGAAAGCCTGAGCGTGACGCTGGAGCGAAGCGTACGAGGAAGACCACGCATAGCCGCGCTCCCAGTTACGATCTTCGTACTTCTCAGCACCCTTACCGAATACCTTAGCTACCTCCTCAAGAGGAGCTACTGGAATTAGATCATATCGTTGTAGCTTAACGCCCTTCTCCCCTCCAGTAACCTCATCCACGGAACGGACCTCACCAGTATCCGGAGTGACCTTAGACCTCATACTCTCCCACCTCCTCAGCGACCTCTAGGAGCCACTTAATCAGGATCCCTATCTCAGCCCCAGCGTACGTAGCATTAGGGACGAAGGAAAGCGTAGGAGTATCTCCGTCCGCGTCTTCCATCTTACACTCCGTACATTCCAGATCATCCAGTACGAGGGTATACGTCACGATCTCCGTAGCCATTACTTACTCTCCTTCTCAGCCTTCTTAGCCTCACGCGCTTTACGAGAGACCTCATTCTTATTCATAGTCGCTATAGCCTTCTCCAGATCCAGGATAGCCCCAGGCTCCCACTCTTCCACCCCAGCGATAGGAGGATAAAGAACCTCGTCCTTAAGTTCCTTCTCCCAGCGGAAGACGCTCAGGAGGTTAACGAAGATCTCGAATACGTCCGGACCGATAGCCACCGGTACGAGCTTCCACGAGTCAGGACGAAGATGGATCACGAGCCCCGTCATAGAGTGAGGCTCCCAGACCTCAGGATGGAACGTACCCTCCGCCGCATTAAGGACCATCTTCTGATCCGCTGAGCGATACGCTGAGAGCTGGATAGCTACTTCAGCGTGAACGCCTGAACGAGTAGTCTTCACGTCCCCCAGGATAGGAAGCTCCGGACCTTCGTACCACGAGGGAGGAGCCTCCATATTAGCGAAAGCGCTCTCAGGGATCCGGAGCGAACGATCCAACGTACCAGAGTAGTTATGCTCCGTACTCCAGATAGAAGTCTCCACCTCCACGATCTCCGCCTCCGTCTCCTCACGGAAGGCTAGGTAGCCACGAGCATAAGGAAGGAGATCCCGATGGATACGAGCAGGAATCCCGCCCAGGTTATCCACGTCCTCCGTCATAGCGTGGACCTCCGTACCCTTCACGGAAGCCGTGTCCAGGTTACGCATATGAGAGCGCTTCAGGAGATCGATAGCCGCCTCCCTCTGACCCTTAGCCACGAGCCCGATAGTCTCAGCGATATTATCCACCGCCGCCTCCGCCGTGACCTTAGCCGCCCAGAACTTAAGGAAGTCCTTAGGGAGCATATTCACGACGGACGTAACGCCTACCGCCTTAGCTCCCGTCTCAGGATGGATATAGTAGCGAGAGTTACCCCGCTTCATCGTACGCATTACCGGATCAGTCATAAAGTCTCCTCATCATATCGGTTCATCATTAGGTTAGGTCAGTAGATCACTCAATACAACCTAGCCTTTAGAAATGCTCGTGAACGTGACCGCTATAGGACCTTCTACCTGGAGAGTGACGAACTGAGCCCGCCCTCCGCATCTCCACCACGTAAGGACCTCTACCGTCTTCAGCGTAGGGAATACGTCGATACGCTCGATCTCGAACTCCCCACGCCTACCCTTCACCTTAGCCACCGCTCCCACCTTCAGGACGTTACGCTTCCCAGGTACCTTATAGCTCTCCAGTGTATTTCGTTCTATCATGCTCATTCTCGTTACCTCTCATGTTAGTTAAGTTGACATCTCAGTGTCAGGATTCCGTATTTCGTCTGACTGAGTTATGAGAAGGATGAATACGTCACTATTTCACCTTCTCTATATATCACCATTATTCAGAAAGTTACTGAATAGTGACGTATTCGTCCTTCTCCGCGTAGTTAAGCAGCCTCCGATAGGCCGAATGACCTAATAGTCTCGACCGTCCGCCGTCCAGCCTCGATCTCCGCCCGGATCTCCTCCACCGGAATAGGACGGAGGTAGCTAGGGAGCTTCTCCCCCTTCTCCCTAGACATTGTAGTGTCCCTGGAACTCAGCCGCCGCTGGAAGCTGAGCCAGCACCGAGCGGCAGAACTCAGCCGCATCCTTACGATCCTCGAACCGCGCTACATGCTCCCCCATGACGATAACGCTAAAGCGGTAGTTCCCCAGGATCTCCGCTCCCACTCCAGCATCATAGATAGCTGGAAGAATCTGAAGAGCCACGATCCCGGCTCCCTTGCTTACGTCTACCTTCTCCATCTTTACCTCTCCGCTAGCGGGTACTTCCCGCTTGCTTATAACTACTCTACGGCATAAGAGCCGGATAGCCGTATAGGCCATCCGACCCTTCTACCTCAGCTCCCGCCCCAGCGCTTACGAGGATTACGCTCAGCAGAGATCCGCATAGGAAGCGTTATATCCGCCTCCGTACGACGCTCTCCCGTCCAGAGATCCCGGAGAGCCTTAGCCCTATCCCCAGGAGCCCCATCCGCCTCCAGGAAGCTCTTAGCCGCATCCTGAAGAGCCTTACCGTAACGAGCCGGATCGTACTGGATCCCCTCTTCGTTATCGCTCATCCTACTTACCTTCCTTCCGGAGCATATACGAGGTATGCTCCCTAGCGTACTTCTGGCTCATTCCCAGAATCGAATATCCACCTACGTTACCGCAGTCCTCACACTGAAGCGCCCAGCCATCCAGACCGCCAGCCTTAGCCGGAGTCTCCACGAGTGTAACCTTATGCATTCCCATATCATCCTCCCAGGATGGTTAGCGCTGAAGAGATCAGCGTCTGGTAAGTAGCTACCAGGCTTACTATGTTGCTCAGTGTCGGTGCGATGCTCATACTACTCTAACGGTACATTCCCCCAGAAGCTTTAGCAACTTCTGGAGGAATATTCCTCAGCTCCTCTACGCCCTCACCATCCCATCAGGGAGAGGAGCGCCAACTCCAGCCATGATAACCCCGTCCACCACGACCGTATCCACCTCCCAGAACTTCACGGTACGAGCCACGGTACCGCCCCAGTTACGAACCGTGAAGAGATCCGCCTCAGGAACCTGGAAGAAGACCAGGGTAGGGAAGGTACCACGAGTCTCAGCCAACTGGAACCCAGCAGCCTTATCAGCCTCCTGGACGATCCCGCTACGATCGTCTACAACGATCATCAGCTTAGTGTTCCGATCCCCACGACGATCCGAAGCGACTAGCCGCCCGATCTCTACTGGCTTTACGTTCTCCATGTTTACCTTCCCGCCTCCGGTACTTCCATCGGCTTGATAATAGTAACGGTACACTACCCCAGAACCTTTAGCAACTTCTGGAGGAATATTCCTGAGTGGGATAGGTAGGCTCCGCCCCTACTCCGTAGCGGTACTGCCATCTGCTACGTCTCTATAGTTGGCTAGCTTCCCTGAGACGGTTTACCAGACCGCTACCTCAGGTTAGGTATGCTAACCCTATCCCTCGTATCCGCTCCTCAGCGGTTCTTTAGAAGAGGCTCCTCCCCCTAGCCGTATTGAGCGGCTATTCGGCTCAGCGTGAGCCTAGGGGAGAGCCCCTCCCCCTCAGAGACCTAAGTCCCTGCGGAGGATGGTGGAGACCAGGGAATTACTCCCCTGGATCTCCACCAGGGAGATGGGGCAATAAGCCCCATGAGTGAGGAGGAGATCCCCCTCAGGAGTGAAGATGGAGAGCGTGTAACCGCCCTCTACCTCCTGGGAGAGAGTGCGGTATGTTCCGCTCTCCCCCTCGTACGTTCCCTCGATCATACTTACCCTTCCGCTTGCGGGTACTTCCCGCTTGCTTATAACTATTCTACGGTACGTTCCCTAACTCAGTGTATAGGCCATATGGCCCTAACCCTCAGCCAGCGAAACTATCCAGTTCCGCCAGCTCAGGGAAGAAGGTAGCTAGGTTAGCTCCGTAGTAGCTCTCCCCCGTCTTAAACGTAGCGCCCTCGTCCTGAGTAGGGAGCCCCAGCTCACCCTCCAGGTAGTCCTCCACGTCCGCCTGAGTAGCCTCAGAGACCACGAGAGTATGAGGAGCGAGGTACTGGACGAGCTTAGAGTACTTAGTAGTACCCATCTGGATCACGTTCACGCCACCAGTGAACTCGTTACGGAAGCAAGCGTAAGCGTGGGTTACCCGCTTGATAGGAGCAGGAGTGAACTTACCGGACCCACGGTAAGCCGTGATCTCAGACTGGAGCCATTCCCGGAGAGCTTCCGTCTTAACGAGAGTCTCCTGAGTCAGGACTACCGCTGAGTACCCGATACGCTCATCAGGAACGAGCTTACCCTTAGCGTCCTTATTCTTCGGATCATCGTACGTCATACCCAGCTCCTCAGCGAGCTTAACGAACTTACGGTTATGGTAGCGACCCTGACGGCTCGTTTCCTGGATCCCACGAGCTTCCGCTAGAGCGTGGACCGCCTCGTGGACTACCGTCTGGAGGACCTGATCCGCTCCAGCCGCTAGGCACTCAGAAGCTATCATGATCTCGTGACGAGGAGCGCCGTCCGCCGTCCACGCATTAGGAGCGAAATGACCCCAGACCTGAGCGCGGAGCGTACGTCCGTGATCCAGCTTAAAGAATACCGGAGGGAGATCCGGAGTATCCATCCGGAGACCTTCATAGAGATCCTCCAGGAGGGAGATGATCTTGCTAGCGGTAGTGGGTCCTTCTACTTCTTCGTTCATTGTGACTCCTTAGTTAGTTGGCTTGATAAGAGTAACGGTACACTCCCCCAGAACCTTTAGCAAGTCCTGAGGGAATATTCCGATTAGATCGACTGACGCTCGTAAGGACCAGTAAAGCCCTCAGCGCTGTAATCGAAGTAGAGCGTACCCGTAGGCGTAACTCCCAGGAGCTTACCGTAGTGGACGTTCGTACGATCCGTGGAGTGAACGCTCGTGAACGTATCCAGGACGATCGTAGGAAGGCTCTCGATGAACCCTACTCCGTATGATTCTTCAGCGTATGTCATTCTCTTACTCCTTAGTAGTGGCTTGCTTATACATACTCTAACGGCATATCAGCGGAAACCTACATAGGCCATATGACCCTTCATATGAAACGATCGTTTCCTTAATGATCGATATCCGTAGAGGGTCGCCTAGTCCCTCGATCCGCTTCCGCGCGCCGTCATGACATAATAGTACCGATAACGGTACGGTTATGATATAGGCCGGACGGACCTATGCAATAACGCTAGCTATAGGCCGCGTTCCTGCCTATAAACGGAAGAGAGCCCCTAGCGCCAAGGATCCGGAGGAGGGAATCCTTAAGCGCTAGAGGCTCGAAAGTTGACACTAAAGTGTCAGGATAAAGATAGGCAGGACGATAGAGGAGCCCCGGTAGTAGAAGTCTCAGAACTGAACAAAGTAGCAAACTGAGGATGATACACGTTAATCGCCCCAGCCCCAGTAAGCCGCCTAGCCTGAACACTAATAATCAGAGACTCCAGCGCATCAGAAGTAGCCTCCCCCGTCCAGCCGTTACCCACGTCCGTAAGAGAGCTTAGCGTAAGCCGCACCTGGAGATTATCGTTAGTCAGAGCCGGAAGCGCCACCACGTTACTCTCCTCAGTATTCGTATGAGTAACCTGGAGCCTAACCTCACCAGTAGTAGCCGCATCCACCGTAATAGCGATAGCCGCGCGGAACACTGGAAGCCCCATCCCGATAGCCGTAAGGGAATACTGAGTAGCGAACGATCCAGACGTAACCGCCTCGAAATCACTAGCTCTCTGCCATCCCCCTATCGTCTGAGCAGGATACAGCGGACCGTCCCCGCCTACCGCCCATACGATAAGCCCCTCATCGTTACGGACCACGAGCCCGAAATCCTCAGCGCCCGTAGTAGGGTTAGTGAAGCCTCCAGCCTCTACCCTCGTATTCGTACCATCATGAGCGCTAGCACGCTTCAGAGGATTAGCCCTCTCAAGCTGGCCTATCCTCGTTTCCAAGGCTCTCAGATGCCTAGCTAAGTCTGGCGGTAGAGCTGGATCGTTCATACTTCCCCCTTACGTAATGTCACTGAATATCACGAGGCTAGTAAGCGTCAGGGAAACCACTTCCCCGCCAGCCTCCGCCTTAACCGTCTTCTCCACGATACGGTACTCCCCAGAATCATCCAGGTAACCATAGTCCGCTCTCAGCTCCACGATATCTCCAACCTGATAAGCCGTATGAACCGGCTCAGCCGCTGGATCCACCTGGATCTTATACTGGACCACGGAAGACGAGCCACGAGAAAGCGCGCGCCCAGCATGAGCCCGAAGCGTATCAGCCTCGATAACGTCCGTAGCGGAGACTACTCCCTGGAGCAGAGGCTCCGAGGAAAGCGCGGAAGGATTAGTACGAGTCCTGATAATCTGACCAGGACCTTCTCCCTCCCCTAGAGCGTCCACCTCGTTAACCCTAGAAGAGCCGTCCCTAGTAAAGGAGAGCGCTTCCGCGTTAGACGCTAGATCGAATACGTAATTAGTAGCCTGACCTAGAGCCGGATAGGTAGTACGGAACTCCACGGTAGGAGCCGTCTTATCAGCGTTATACGCCACCTCATAACGGAAGTCGAAACCATCCTCCACCGCCGCTAATTGCTCGATAGCTTCTCCGAACGGTTTACGATCCCACGAGTTATAAAGCCTCGTCCTCGTCTTCCCTGACACTTCCGTGTCAGAAGTAGAGATGATATCCAGAGAACCGGAGACCGCCTCCGCTAGATCCACGAGGGACCGCGCTATAACGAGCTGATCGATAGACGAGTAGCTAGCCGTAGCCCTAATAACGCGCCGCCTCAGATACGAGTGAAAGCCCGAAGCGTTAAGCGTGAGCATATTCCCCGCCACGTTACCGGAGAGACTCCATAGGATCCCTCCCCATATTAGAACCTCGTCACGCTCTACCCATACGAGCGTAGTAGCCGGATCCAGATTAGCGTCCGTAATGACCTGGAGCGCGTCCGGATCCTGAATACGAAGCGGAAGTGACACGGAAGCGCTACCAGAATCGTTAAGCGTCTCCGTGACCGCTACAGACATAATCGGAAGCTCCGCCAGGAACGTAGCCGGATCCGTAGCCGCGCTAATAAGGACTCGATACTTAGCCATACTCTCCTCCTCCTAAACTCATACAGCCGCTGAGAGGTACGTAACCTCCGCAGTAATCCTATCGTTAGTAGTCCACGTAAACGGAGTAGTAGCATCGATAGTAGACCTCAGCGCGTACGTAGTAGAAGCGTCGATAACGTGAAGCTCAGCGGAAGCCGTAGAGCCGGTAGATATAACCAGGCCCAGATACGTAAACGTAGAACTAGCATCGTAATAGTGAGCCGTACCGTGACAAGAGCGCGTAGAATTAGCCGCTACCGGAAGGGTAACGGTAAGCCCAGAAATGGACGAGGTAGAGCCTAGAGTGATATCCAGGTAGCACGTCACGATTCTATCTATCGACTGATACCACGCCTCGTTAATCGTACCGTTACCGAGCGTAAGCCCAGAAACCGTAGGAGTCCACGAGGTAAACGAGAAGAGCCCGTAGGCCGTCCTCGTATCCGTAATGTTCGCATCCACGACCGAAGAAGCAAGCGCCGCCACGGAAACCTGAGCCAACGTGAACGAGTTAGCCGGAGCCGCTGGAGCTGAAGGAGAAGCCGCTGGAGTACCCTCCACGACCGCCAGACTCCAGGCATTAGTAGCCCCAGAGTACGAAGCGTCCTCCACCTTAGCTACCACGAGATCGATCCGCGGATGAGTAGCGTCCGAGGTACCAATAGTTAGGTTAACCGTAGCCCGATTCTCAGCGTGATACGTACCCTGGAAAGTAGCCTCCGTACCCTTAATCCAGATACGCCCAGCCGCTACGTCTACGCTCATGTTAGCGCCAGAAGCGCGCTCCGATACCACTAGGTCCGATACGCCTACTACGCCCTCCCCGTCCTTCAGGAGGGAAGCCGTCATACGACGGAGCCCCTCCGCAGGATGAGTACCACCCTGGATAAATGTAGCCGGATTCTGCTCAGTCATTGTCCTACCTCCTTATATGTCATCATCCGAACATCTCCACCACTACGATCCCTAAAGCTCCAGCACCGCCCGCTACGCCAGTAGTAGAAGCACCGACCGCTACGCCTGAGCCGCCTCCACCAGGGAAGTAGCCAGCCTGAGCACCTTCGGTAGAGCGTCGATCATCGGTCTTACCTCCACCGATACCTCCGCCGCCAGCGCCGCCAGCGCCTCCCCATAGCTGGTTAGCCGCAGTCCCTAGTGCCATACCACTACTACCGCCACTTCCGATAGCCTTAATCTGACCAGCCGATACAGAGCCGCCGCCTCCAGAGAGAGCGCCAGTACCAGCAGCACTAACCCCTGAGAAGCCTCCGCCGTTACCACCAGCCGCCACTACATGAGTACCGAAGGACGAAGAACCACCAGCACTACCACTAGCACCTATACCACCAGCAGCACCAGAACCGCCCACTGATACCGTCTCCGTAGTACCTAGATCGGCCACGGAGAGAGTACTCTCACCGTATCCTCCTCCGCCTCCGCCACCGGAGCAGGACCACTGACCCACGCCAGTAGTAGGACAACCAGCACCGCCACCGCCACCGCCCACGAGACGAATACGCACCCATTTAGCCCAAGGGTAATCGGCTTTAGTCCAGGTACCTCCAGCCGTGAAGATCTCCTGAGCGTAGCCAGGATTAAACTGAGTACGATCGTCCGTAATATTAGCGTCCACGATCGAAGTAACGCCAGCCGCTACCGCAATAGTAGCGAGCTGAAGAGCGTTATCAGGAAGCGCAGGAGCTACCGGAGACCCAGCAGGAGTACCAGTAACCACCGCCAGACTCCAGGCATTAGTAGCCCCAGAGTAATTAGCATCCTGGACCTTAGCTACCAGGAGATCGATACGGTCATCCGAAGGATCACTAGCAGAGATCACCACGTTAGTAGACGCCCTATTCTCCACGAAATACGTACCCTGATAGGTCCCCTCAGTACCGAGGATATACGCCCGCCCAGCCGCTACGTCTACCGACATATCAGCGCCTAGAGCGTTCTCCTCCACGAGGAGATCCCCCGTATTGAGGAAACCCTCCAGAGAGCCGGTAAGCGTAGAGATCCATCTCCGCACGTCTTCCGCTGGATGAGATCCAGCGCCTAGAAATATAGCAGGATTCTGCTCAGTCATTCTTCCTCCTTAAGCCCATACGTCTCGCCACGTAGCCGTAAGCGTAGAGCCGGAATCCGTAGGAGCGCGATACTCCAAGGTATTAGAACCTACCGCTAGATCGAACCATACAGACGAAGGATCCAGCGTGAAGTAGCGAGACGAGCCCGTACCACTAGCCGCTGAACCGTTAAGCGTTACCGTCCGTAGATCCGTATCCAGCTCGATATAGTTACCGTCCGTAATCGTAGTGTTAAGCTGGATCGTCTCCCCAGTAGTGATATTCTCCACGAGCGGATCCGTACACGGACCATCGATCCGGAGAACCACCGGAGCCGGATAGCTCCCAGCGTTAACCGCCGTAATCTGACCACCAGTATCCACCGCCCCGAAGGTAAGAGGGAACGTAAGATCGAACGTCATCCCGCCAGCGTTAGAAGTCAGATCCACGTTATCAGTAGACTCCGCCAGCGAACGAATACGCCCGTCCACGGAGTGAAGCTGAATAGATATCTCAGCGAGCCCGTTCATATACTGAATATCCATAGGGATATCCCGCTTACGGACCCTAGCGTTAAGGTACGTCTTCACGCCCCCAGCCAGACCAGGAGCCTGGAAGACCGTCTGGACCTCATCCGCTGAAGGAGAGAACGCCTCCTCCAACGCCTGAAGGAGAGTAGTCATAGTAGCCGGAGTAGCCTCCGCTACGTCTATCTCCAGAGTCCAGGAACGATCTCCAACATAATCAGAGCCAGCTCTCCCTCCCTGACGGAAGAGGAAAGCCTTATCCTGAGCCCGCACCGTAGGAGCCGCCGTTAACCCCTTAATCAGACGTAGATCGTAAGAGGTACCGTCTCCAATAACGAGACCGTTCCTCTCTAGCATCCAGTCCCCAGTAACTAAATCTCCTACAGCCATATCAAGCCCTCCTCAGATCCCATAGAACCGCCGCTCCGATACCCTCCGGAGTAGCCTCAGAACCGTACACGTTAACCACTACGCTACCGTCCGCCGTACCGCCAGACTCCCGTCTGGACGTCACACGTCCGGAGTTAAGACCCTGCATATCCAGGACCTCCGGACCATCCTCTCCCACGAGGACCCGCCCGTCCACGGAGCCGCCATGACGGAGCCGCGGAATATCACGAGGGTTAACGTTAATGTCAGGACCGAACGGAACCGGAACCGTGAACTCTAGAGCGTTATTAAGCCGATCGATGACCTGAGTATTAATCACGTCCTTAACCGCGCCCAGTACCGCCTGACCGACATCCCCAGCGAACCCAGCGACCGCTCCCAGCCCGTCCTTCATACCGTCCAGGATAGACGAGCCAATTGACTTAGCCGCGTCAAATATCTTACCCGGAGCATCCAGGAGAGCATTAAGGAGAAGCTCCAGACCCAGATCCATAGCTACCCCGAACTGAGCCTTAATCGTATCGAAGATACCGAAGAATACATCCTTGATCCCTTCCCAGACCTCACCCCACTCTCCCTTAAAGAGAGAGCTAAAGATCTTCCAGAGACCCATGACCGTATCGAACATACCCTTAAAGACATCCACGATTCCCATAACGATAGGTTCGATGATCTCCCACATAACCTGAGCGCCCAGCGATACATCCTCGAAGAACCCAGGAGCCCGCTCAGCGAGCCACTCGATCCCCGTAGCCAGCTCCTCTACCGCCACCATAAGAAGCTCCATAACCGGGACGAGAGCTATCATAATCTGATTCTTGATAATCGTGAACCGCTCCCCGAGACCGCGCATAGTCTCCGCCATCTCAGTAGTAGCGCCCTCGTTACCCTGGAGCTTAGCCGTCATCTCTTCCAGAGAAAGCCCTGAGCCCGTCATAGAACCGATGATCTCGTTAGCGGACGAACCCAGCAGATCGAAGGCTAGCTTCTGCTGGTGAGACTGAGTAATCCCATCCTCGAACATCATGTTAAGTTGCTCCCAGGCTTCCGCCTGCTCCGCTGGAGTCATATCCGCCATAGCGGACTTAAGCCCCTTGATAGCCTTACCGGAATCCACGCCGTTAGCTTCCAACGTAGCCACCAGCGCCGTAGCCTCATCCAACTCAATACCCATATTCTGGAGAGTCTGAGAAGAGGAAGCCAGCGCGGAATCCAGAAGACCGATATCCACGCCCGTAGCCTGAGAGATAGTAGCGAGATCGTCCAGATGACCAGAAACGCCCTCAGCGTCCAGCCCCCAGCTATTCATAATCTCCCCCACGTCATTCTCAGAGATAGCCCCGAAACCCAGACGGTTAAGATCCAAGAACTGAACCGTAAGATCCTCCAGGTCATCCCCCAGGAAGCCAGTAGTAGTCTGAAGGTTACCCGCCGCCGCCGCTGTAACGTCGAAGGACTCAGGAACGCGCGCCATAGCATCCTGAGCCTCATCCCACGCCCCAGCCAACGCCTCACCAGTAAGACCAGTAGAGACCTCAAACTCCCGCATATTCTGATCCATATCGATAGCCGCGGACGTAAGAGCGCCAAGAGCCGCGACGCCAGCAAGCGCCACGCCCCCAGCCGCAATAGAAGCCGCGCCAGACGTAGCAGAGAAGCCCGTAAGAGCCGTCTTAGCCTGACCGATAGCCCCCACGAGCCCCTTAGCTGAACCGATGATATCTACCTTAATCGCATTAGCCACGGTATCCCCTCTTTACTTAAGTCGATCAGAGTCACGTCTCCGTAGCTCAGCCTTACGCTTCTTATCATCTAGATACTCCATCATCGTAGCCACCTCCCAGAGAGAGAGGCTAGTAGCCTCCGTCCAGGTAAGCCCTAGGACCTCCATAAGCTGGAGACGCTGAACGACCCGTATATAACGAGCCGCCTCACGTCCCCTTACTCGTTTCCCTCAGTCCCTACATTCTCGTCCGCCATATGGAGCCGGATACCGCCCAACGGGATCCGCTTCACCTCATCCAGCGTCTGATAGCCGTCCATCCCGTTCCGCTGAGCCGTAATCAGACCCATAGCAAGAATGAACTTAACCCTAGGCATACCCTGGATCTCAGCCTCCGAGG
>Ga0316190_10002185_pt1 | contig 14150 bp, 14 predicted proteins | sample Eddworburrow2_MG_FD_204929 | JGI IMG/M metagenome (GOLD analysis project Ga0316190, IMG submission 204929) | Coastal sediment microbial communities from Maine, United States - Eddy worm burrow 2 | ecosystem: Environmental > Aquatic > Marine > Coastal > Sediment | place: USA: Maine | collected... | reverse complement strand
TGGTGGAAATAACGGTCTCGGCAGACAAAAGCATTGAAACCAGAGAAAGAGCTTTTACGCCGCCTAAAATCTACTCGCCAAAAACCGTCGCAAAGCGCGAGGAGCCGGTTGCCGCAAATAAAACAGCACCGCCAAGACCTGCAGTCGCCAGTGTCAACCCGGAAGCGAATGCGCATGTCGCCGCAAAATACGACCAAAACATGCAGGCAATCAAAAGTGAGTTGCTCAGGCTTAGAGCTTCTTTTGACTCTCTGAAAAATGACATTCGGCGAACCAACATGACGCTGCTGCCAGACACATATCGCTTTTTGGAGGAGGAAAAAGGCGTTGAGCCTGAAATGGCTTCAGAACTCATCCAGAACGCTTTTTTGAAGCTGGAGGGCGGTGACATCAAAGATCGGAATAAAGTATTCTCAAAACTGCGTCAGGAAATTGCCAAAAGTATTGCAGTCGACAAAGCCGTGGAACTCAAGCTTGACGGCTCCGTTTTGATTTTTCTGGTTGGGCCGACCGGAGCGGGCAAAACAACTTCCATTATCAAGATGGCGACAAACCCGCTCCTTTATGGAAAACATCGCGTGGGTTTGATAACAATTGACACCTATCGGGTGGCGGCGGCAGCGCAATTAAAGACTTTTGCCGCGCTGTCAAGGCTGCCGCTTGAAATCGTTTACAACTGCGAAGATTTCTCCGCTGCACTGGCCAGGTTGAGTGATTGTGATGTTATTCTGGTCGATACGGCTGGCAGGAGTCCGCTGAACCGCGAGCATCTGGCAGATATGCAAGACTACTGCAAGATCGCGCGCCCGGACAAAATGAGCCTGGTGCTTTCCGCTTCCATGCGTTCCGATATTGTAATGGAGACAGCTTTAAATTTTCAAACCTTGCCCATTACAGATTTGGTTGTCACCAAAATTGATGAAACCAGAAAATTGGGAAATATCTACAATGTGGGAAAAAAAATACAACTGCCCATTTCATTTTTAACTAATGGTCAAAAAGTTCCTGACGATATAGAAGTGGCAGACAAAAATGCAATTGCAAACCTTATTCTGAACGAATGTTAACGAAATTAATACTGAAAATAAGTCTTCTGGCAGCTGTGATAACGGTTATCTATTGCCTGCTCACAAATGTTTCTATCACTGCAAGTTTATCCCGATCGATCATTGTCTTTGCCGGGTTTTACGCCATCCTCGTGGCATTTTTTATAAGCCTGCGTTTGATTTTTGAACCTGTTAACAAGCAGGACGAAAGTTTGTTGCAACAAGCCCCGACAAAAACTGAAACGGAAGGAGACAAACAAAACACTACCAATACGGCAACGGCTTCGGAAGCGGCTGAATTGGTTGCAGTTGAAGCGGCGGGAGGTGTAAGTGAATAGCGAAGATCTTGTCAAGCAATACCTGAAGACCAAAGACCCCAAACTTCGCGATCAGGTCATTATTCGCTTTGTGCCAGTTGTAAAATATGTAATGGCGCGGCTGAACCTCTCAGTTCGAAATAAAACTGAGTTGGAAGATATTCATAGTTCCGGAATTATGGGACTGTTGCACGCCCTTGACGACTACGATCTTTCCAAAAACACAGCTTTTAAAACCTACGCAACCTGGCGCGTGCGCGGTGGAATTCTTGACTACCTGCGCAAGATCGATTTTGTTAGCCGGGGAGATAGAGCCAAACTGCGCGATATTGAAAAAACCATGAACCAGATCTCCTTCCGCTTCGGGCGTGAAGCGTCAGCATTCGAAGTGGCCAATGAGTTGGGCATGGAGTTGCGCGAGTGCCACCGGTTGCTGGAAATGGCGCAACTAAACTTCATGCTCTCTATCGATCAGACTCAAACCCACGATGGCGAAGAAGTGCGCTTAAGCGAAATTTTACCTGACCCGGATGCAATCGGGCCGTATGAAGAAGTCTCACAAAAAAGCACGCTTAATGCCGTCAAAGAGGCTATCTTTAAGTTGCCGGAGAGGCAGCGTCTGATCGTCTTGATGTACTATACTGATGAAATGACATTGCTGGAAATCGGCAAAACGCTTAACTTATCTGAGTCACGAATCAGTCGTTTACTAGGAAAGGCTGTTTTGAGCATTCGATTGGAACTGAAAAAAGTAGATGCGCTTAGCGCGTAAAACGATGCGCCACGCCTGAGCGGAAACATGGATGTCGAGCCCCGTCTGAGGCTTCGAGCATTTAAATTTTGACGAGGAAACAATCATGGCTGACGTTAACCTCACAACACCAGCGCTGCCAACCGACAAAATTCCCATTATCAAAAAACAGCCACAGCAAGCGCTTAACCGAAAAGAAGAAAAAAACAAAAAGAAGAAAAAACCATATTTGATAGCTCACCCCGATGAAGTTGAAATTTCCGGCCTGGAAGAGCCGGTGGATGTCAACTTAGCGCCTCGGGTAAAATCCGATAAGGAAGTTGGAGAAAATGTCGATGTTCGCGTCTAAACAACTCAGCAAAATCATTTTATTTCTAATATGCATAATCGCACACAAGTTAAACGCCGAAACGCTTATTGATGTCAGAACAGGATATCACGGTCAGTTTTCAAGAGTTGTGCTGCAATTTGACCAACCGGTGCAATATCGCGTTTCTCCGGGTGGCGACACGCCCTCTATAAAACTGATCGTTGACAAAATTCATGATATCCGACTGACCGGCAAGGTTATCATTGAGCGTGACGACCCCATTCTTCAGGCTATTGACTACCGTCAAACCGGGGCGCAATTAGATGTTTCCATTTCATTGAAAACAAAGTCTGTATCCATTCGCCAACAAAGCATAAACTGGCCTTTCCGCGTGGTAATTGATATTTATCAAAATAATCCGGCCGCAGAAAAAGTGAGTGATTTTGAAAACACTCTGGCTCAGAATCAAATTGCAGAACATGAAACAGCCGCGTCGGGCGACACAGATCCACTTGCGCAAACCAAACAGTTCTCCGACTCATTGCTCCGGGAATTGCTGCCGGCCATTGCCGTGGCAAGCCCGACTGTCGATTTTTCCAAGCCGATAGTTGACCTGCCTAAACCTGCGGTCAAAAAGAGCGCCGGGGAGAAAAGAAAAACTGTTGACCAACTCGAAAATCCGGCGCCGGAAAATGAAAGTTCTTTTCGGTTAATATGGGTAATTTGTATTGTCTTTCTTATAGCTGACGCATTTCTGCTGCTTTTCTACTTAAAGAAAAAGTATGAACGCAAACCAGCTGCGCCAAAACAGCAAAAACAAGCTGTTGCAACCCCGTTTAGCGTGCAAGAGCAACCGATAGAAAAAACCATTCCACCTCAACCAGACTCTGATGCGCAAACCAAATTCAATCTTCCGCCCGTTGGCAAGCCATTTGAACAACAGGATAAATTAGAGGATCACGCAACATTTCCAGCTGAAAAAAGCCCTGAAGAGTTTTTGGGAATGCTGCAAAGCGCAGTCAGAAAAAATAGTCAGGCCTCTGTTATGACCGGTTTATCCGCAATGAAAAATGACTCGGCCGCGCTCAAACGGGCTGAGAAATTAGACTCCTTGATCAATAGTTTAAGCCAGGCCACTCAAATCGAAAAACGTCCGGCTTCCGCGCCGCCGGAATTCCGCGAAATTGTCAAAGAATTATATCCGGAGGCCATAACGGACGAACTCAGCGAGGAAGAGGTTCGCAACGAGTTGATCGGACGCGACGGCATTGAATTTATGCGCAATATCAAACGTTTGCATGTTATGGTCGACTAGCGGTCAGGCCTGGTTGCCCGAACATAAAACATCGCGCTCTTGCGTTCCGGCTGACCTTTTTCATCTTGTGTTTTTCAGGCGGAGAAATTCTTTGCGCCTAAAAATGTCACCGTGGACGGGGAAGGCGCCATTTATGTTGTTGACGCTGAACTTGGACTATCTCGTGAAATTTTCCGTTGACGGCAAGGAATTGCAGTCATTTGGCGGTTTCGACCCCGGCGAAAAAGAATTTGACTTGCCACAGGGCATCGCGGACACCGGCAATAATCGCATTGTGCGCTTCAAACTTTCCACAGACGTGGCAAACAAGTAAAAGAAATAGTGTTTTAGTTCAGGCCGAAGATGGCGGTTAGGTTTGGTGGATCCGATTGGCATGGGGAATCTGAGCAAGAAAGTGGCAACGTTGGCGTAAGCCCTGCAGCCATTTTGCTGGTTTCCTCAACCATTTTGCAAGCCTCCTCAGCCATTTTTCATGCTCCCTCAACCATTTTTCATGCTCGTGCAATCATTTTCCATGCTCCCTCAGCCATTTAGCGGCTCCCTGCAATCATTTGACAAGCTCTCGGCAGGTGGTGGTTTTGATAAAAATCTGTGGAATCTGCGAAATCTGCGGAAATAAGTCTCAATCCCATCTTTAGTTAGGTCACTTTTCAGACAGCTCCTCAAAATATATCCAAATAAAACAATAGCTTAGGTCAAGTCGGTGGTGTAACCTCGATTTTGGCCTGCTATTTTTTGCCATTTTTCTTTGTCACCTCCTTTTTGTTGTTAGTTTAAGTTTATATTTAATAACGAAATAAGGCTTGTGGTGTAATTTCCCTGTTTTTGACCTCTAAAAAGAGCCCTTTTGTCGTTTTTTTCCAGAGCCTCAGCCTCAAACTTTTTTATTGGCTTTTTTGTATCGCGAGATTTATCTCGACGGATGGCGCGGTCGAGTCACCCATTTATGTTACTTCATGTCAAAGGCGCCCGGTAAAATCAATACCATCTCTTATTCAGAGTCTCGAAGCCATCAGCGCGGGAACGACGATACAGGGTTATGACGTTCGTTAAACTTTTAAACGAAACCTTAATTTTTGAAATGAGGATGCGTTAAATAGATTGGGTCTATAGTGAAAAAAATGAGGCATAAGTTTCTCCGAAAAATATTTTTTCGAAGAAATCCGCCTTCGGTCGAGCAGCGAAAAGAAAGTGGAAAGATGGTCAGATTTTTCTATATTAGACGCGTCATATAGATCAATGACAAATAAACACTTCGAATTTATTTCAGCGAGGCGAAGAATGAACGTAATGAAAATTTTTCTGGGCGGTCTAATGCTTTTTTCTCATGCAAAAGCAGATGTTTCGTTCGTTGTAGATTTAGAAACCGGAGCGCCCATTGAAGGCGCAGTTCTTTATTTAAAGGAGCAGCGGCTCGCTTTTCGTTCCGACGTTAACGGCAAAGTTGAACTCCCTGAAAAATATAACAGCAGCGTTGTAGCGGTTTTTTCAAAGAATTATCTCGATGCAAAGGTTGAATTGCCCATCCGTGAAATAAAATTAAAATTCGACGATGCTTTAATGAACGAAATTGAACGGGAAATGGCTTTCACCAGGGCGGACACTTTACGGGGGGCGCAAGGCGCTTTCAGGAAAAACAACGATCTCCTTTTTTATGATCTGAATATCCGGGTTGATGTTGCCAATAAATATCTTTCCGGTTGGAACACGGTTCGGTTTGAAATGCTTGAGAATAGTCAACGGATTCAACTCGACCTGTTTCAAAATATGCAAGTTGACAGCATTGTTTTTGCCGGTAAAAAAATTGGATTTACTCGAGCGGTCAACGCAGTTTTTATCGAATTTCCCGAAATGCTGCAGGCGGGAAAAATTGCAGAAATTGATTTCCACTATTCTGGTTACCCAAAATCGGACGGTCGGTTTGGCGGTTTTACTTTTAGCCAGGACTCGCTCGGAGCGCCGTGGGTGTTCACAGCTTGTCAGAATATCGGAGCCAGCCTTTGGTGGCCCAACAAAGATCAGCAGCCCGATGAACCCGACAGCATGAAAATGCATATTGAAATCCCCGCTGATTTAGTGGATGTTTCCAATGGTCGGTTTTTGGGTAAGGAAGATTTGGGCGACGGTTTTGTGCGCTATAACTGGAGCATAAATTACCCGATAAACAACTATAGCGTCTCGGTAAACATTGCCCCTTTTGTCCATTTTTCTGAACGTTTTGGCGATCTAACCCTTGACTACTATGTGCAGCCGTACAACTTGCAGCGCGCAAAGGAACAATTTAAACAAGTCGTTTCAATGCTGGCGTGTTTTGAAAGTAAATTTGGACCATACCCTTTTCCAAAGGATGGCTATAAGCTTATTGAAGCGCCTTATCTCGGCATGGAGCACCAAAGCGCGGTCACCTATGGAAACGGCTATCAAAACGGTTATTCCGGTCAAGATTGGACAGGCGTTGGCATCAGCACAAAGTTCGATTTTATCATCGTGCATGAGTCAGGCCATGAGTGGTTTGGCAACAGTGTGACTGCAAATGATGTTTCCGACGCATGGATTCATGAAGGGTGGTGCACGTATACGGAAGGCGTTTATGTGGAGTGTTTATTCGGTTATGAGGAGAGTCTTCGATATTTGAATGGATACAAGTCGAAAATCAAAAACAAGCAGCCAATAATTGGCCCGACCGCTGTGAATCGCTGGCCAACCTCCGACCAATATTTTAAAGGGGCGCTTTTCCTCAATACACTCAGGCATGTGGTCAACGATGAGCAGAAGTGGGCATCGTTTGTTCGTCTCTATACAGAGCATTTTAAGTGCAAAAATATTTTCACCACAGATGTTGTTAATTTTTTTAACGAGCGCCTTGACCGTGATTTCATGCCAATATTTCGACAATATTTATATGAAGCGCAATTGCCGGTTTTACAATTAAAATTTTCTAAAGCTGAGGTTCAGTACAGATGGCAAAGCGGAGTTTCTGATTTCAATATGCCGGTCATGGTTAGAACGCCTGCCGGAAATCAACTTTTAAATCCTGTGTCTGAGTGGCAAAGCGTTGAATTAAACGGGGTTGGCAAGGAAGACTGGCAGGTTGCAACCGACCTGTTTTACATTGAGACGCAAGAGCTTTAATTCGCAAAGAGTTGATTGAGCCAAAACAGGCAATTTACTGAATGGCGTAGGACTTGTTGCCTTTTTAAATGGAGATTTTTGGATCCGGTCTGTTTTGGCAATGATATAGTTAGCTTGAACACACATAAAACAGCATGCAAGTGAGAGAAAGTATGACGGATATGGAAAAAGCAGATGCCATTTTACGGATGATGGACATGCATTTCGCAAAGTTCCGACAAAGTAGGGATATTGAATTCAGAGTAAATATAGCTATCTGGACCGGACTTTTCATTCTTGGTAAGTTTTTTACAGATTTGAAGATACAAATCGTGGGCTGGGGTTGGTTTCTATATATTGGGATTTCATTGGTGATCGTTTTCTGTCACTATCAATTTTGGATGAAACCAATACAGGCATCGCAGAATCGGGACTCTAGTTTTGTCAGGGATTGTCGCGGAGCAATACAAACAATTACAAAAACGTCCATTCAATATCCAATCCTCAAACAGAGATGGATTTTTTTTGAAGTCGGCTTCTCTGCGTTAATTCTGATTGGATTAGCCATTATACTTTTTATTAAATAAATTAGCTAACGCTAACAATTAGATCAAGCGGATCGCTATGGCGCCCGCTTATCACAGCGTTAGTTTGCCAAGAAGCTTTACCTTCAACTATAGTTATTATTCAACTCATAAAAGGAGTAAAAAAATGCCTAAATTTGTAATTGAAAGAGAGATTGAAGGCGCAGGTAAGTTATCTTCGGATGACTTACATGGAATTTCTCAGAAATCTTGTAGTGTATTAGAGGAGCTTGGCCCGAAAGTTCAATGGGTTCAAAGCTATGTTACAGATGACAAAATCTATTGTGTATACATTGCACCAGATGTTGCATCAGTACAAAAGCATGCAGACATGGGCGGGTTTCCAGCTAACTCTATTTCGGAGGTTAGAGCTATCATAGACCCAACTACATCGGAGTAAATGGCGAACTAATCAAGTAGGCGGCTTCGACCTATAGACCGGAGTGCGCCTCTCATACCACCGTATATTCGACGGGTGGCCTTGACATAAAATGAAAGACCTGTGTGGCACGCGCCTTTAGTGCGTGCTCATACAAACGTGACCAAAAGGAAAAGGTCGAATAATTGACAACTCAACGCAGCGCTTGGTTTAAGCCAGCACTTTTTGTACTCGCTCGCTGTTTTGGCAGTGTGCTTTTTCTAACTTGTCAGTGCTCTGGACGTTGCCGTTTCAGCGAATTTTCAGAAATATGTGGGTTTACAGAGTTGGGAGTCGTCTATTGAGTTCAGTGAAGAAAATGGCAACGCCAGTGACTTCGGCGTTGTCTTTTGCCAAGGCGCCGAAGTCTGAATAGAGCGATGCCCTACTGTTCTTCTGTAAGCGCGTTTTGCCTGAAAGTTTACCCGGATGTTTCTCCAGCCAGTTTTTGCAATGCCCTTACAGCCGCCTCTAACTCAGGTGCTTTTGTGTTGGATGGCATTGGCTTGCCAAAGTAGACTGTCACCCGGCGCGAAAACGCTTTTGGTAACTTAAAAATTACTTTTCCGCCGGAACGACTGAAAATACTGCCCCACAAATTGTGCATATAAACTGGAATAATGGGGCAGTCAACGCCCTTCATGACTGTTTCAAATCCTCTATGGAATTCATTTATTTCACCACTTCTGGTCAACTCGCCTTCCGGAAAAATACAAACCGTATGATTATCCAGTAACTGTTTTCTTGCTTCCCGTAAACTCGAAACAATTGCTTTGGCGCCGCCGTCCGCATTAATCGGAATAACACTCATCAGCTTAAAAAAACGATTTAGAACCGGCAAGTCGTAATAAGCCTGATACATCACAAAACGAATGAAGCGTTGCACCGTTGCATTTAACAAAAATGCGTCGACAAAAGTGACATGGTTCGGAGCGAACAAGGCAGCTCCCCGGAACGGCACATTTTCTCCTCCTACAATTTTGATATTATACAAAGTATGTGTGAGCAGCCAAAACATGAAGCGGGTGTAGTATTCAGGAATAATCGTCCAAATATACCAAACAACAACAAAAATTTTAATTCCGAGTATCAGGTAAATCGTAGCTGGAGAAAGACCCAGGGCAACAGCAAATAAATAATAAAGCGCCGCGCCGCCAACCAGGAAAAAGCCATTTAATATGCCCACAGTGGCAAGCGTTCTACCTTTTTCATTTGCTTTCGCATGAAATTGAATATACGCGTAGAGCGGAACCACAAAAAGGCCGCCAAATATACCCGCGAAAAATAATATGATCGCGCAAACTGTATAGTTATCAGTAAAATACAATGCGATGGCGCAAAAGGCTAAACCAAAGCCGCCAAAAGGCGTCAAGCCCAACTCAACCTTTTGGCCTGACCAACGACTGGCAAGAAGAGAGCCAGCCGCTATACCGACGCCGAGCAGCGCAGGCAAGAGCGAAAGTAGAATGCTTCCCGCTTCCTCTTCCGATGGTATATCTTTGGCGAACAACAAAATGTTGGTTTGAAATAATAGACCAAGCATCCAAAAATAACTTTCCGCCAGACCTGCAAGAAAGACTTTTTTTTGCTGCTTCAGGAAAATGAGGTTTTTTAGAATACCTGAAAGCGGATTCCATGGAAAAGGCTGGGTTGCAACACCCGGTTTGCCTTTCTCAATAAAGAGCAGGAACAAAGAGCCGATTATGGCGACAAAGATGAGATAGAAGGAAACGAACAAAGCGTTATTGTCGTGATAGACAAGCAGCGCGCCTGCGCAGACATTGCCAAAAATGATAGCAACAAATACGCTCATACTGACCAGACTATTCGCTCGTGTTACGGTTTCAGGGAGACATGATTCAGGAATATAGCCATACTTTGCCGGCCCGAAAAAAGCACTTTGCGTTGCCATCAAAAAAAGAATCATCATCAATATATTTATATCACCGACGTAGAACGCCAGCGCTCCAAACAACATCACAAGTATTTCGACAAACTTAACGATGCGCATCACATCTACTTTTGCAAAACGATCAGCAAAATAACCCGCCCATGGACCGAACAGGACAAATGGCGCAGTAAAGAGAAAGGTTGCTTGTGAAATAAGGTTCTCAGCGTTTTGCGCAACCAAAATTTGCAAGATGTAAAGCTGCAACAGCATCTTAAACAAATTGTCATTGAAGGCGCCCAGGCTCTGCGCTAACAAAAACAAAGAAAATCGTCTTGGCAGTTGTTTAGGGTTGCTCATATGTATGTCTCTAAATGTCTATTAAACCAAAGGCGTAATTTATACTTTTTGCTGCAAATCTCAATTGTGAAATTTGCTTATTCCTTTATTCTGCGATAGCGCAATACATTTAGCGCGCTTCCTCTGGCTTCCATTATCTTTTGTTCGGTTGACAGGGCGGCCTTGATTTTGTTTAAAGAGGAACATAAATTGGTGCCGCCTCATCCAGGCAAGCGGTTTTCTGAAATATAACGAAAAGATCCGACAGGAGAGGCAACTAAGAGTTAAAGCTAAGTATTTAATTGTTTAGAAGAATATGCGAGATAATTCAAAAAACACAATCAGCAATCAAAGCGACATCAACCCCGATCTTGAAAAAATAGTCAAAAGACACCTGTCTTCTGACTATGCCAAACCATACAGACAGGGCAGCGAGGAAATTTTTGAGCAACTTTCACGGCGCGTTGCAAAACATCGCGGCCAACTGATCTTTGATTCAGGTTGCGGAACCGGGGAAAGCGTTATTGCAATTGCCGGGCAATTTCCGCAAGCGTTGGTCATTGGCGTTGACAAGTCCAACCTGAGAACCGACAAAGCGCGCCAAAAGGTATTGCCTGAGAACGCCATGCTTATTCGTGCAGATGTAATTGATATTTGGCGACTGGCTGCGCTGGCAAACTGGCGTTTGGCGCGTCACTTTATCTTATATCCAAACCCGTGGCCGAAAAAACAGCAATTTAAACGACGCTGGCACGGTCATCCGGTTTTCCCGACACTTCTTGGGCTTGGCGGTAAAATTCATCTGCGCAGCAACTGGAAAATCTACCTTGAGGAATTTGCGGCGGCAGCTAAAATTGCGGGTAAGGCTGATGTGAAAATCAAAGTTGCGACGTTCCAGTCTATTACACCCATCTCTGCTTTTGAAAAAAAATATTCAGACAGCGGACACGTTCTTTTTCAGTATGAGCTAAATCTTTGCGACGATCCGGTTGTGTCGAGTGTCTCCCATTAATCCAAATCAGTCGCCCGCTGTTTGAAATAACGCAATCGAGCGAGTAAATTTTGAGTGGTAATTGAATCATTCTGAAAACGCCTTTTTATCAGAAGTTTAACCGGGTATTTTCTGGAACAATGCCGGTGGCGTCGGGCAAAATTTAAAGATGCTTGCTTGATTGTCTCGACGATTTTACTTTACTTAGGGTTCAGGTCAAAATAATATTACCCTGAAAATCTTGGATTATGAGTTCAGATGGAGTGGAAGGTGGCAAGTTTATTTCGATCAAATGCCTTGAAGATCACTCATTTACCAGCTCATCAGCACAAATACATTAAAACAAATCGGGAGAGGCTCGTATATGTGTCGCTTTTTGGCTTACAAAGGGACTCCAATTCTGATGCATCAACTCCTTTATCAACCGCAAAATTCCTTAATCCATCAAAGCTATCACGCGCTTGAACGGAAAGATCCGGTGAACGGCGACGGTTTTGGCGTTGGCTGGTACGTTCAGGAAATTGCGCCTGAGCCGGCAAAATACGTCAGTGTGAAGCCAGCCTGGAACGACAATAATCTGCAATCCATCGCCGCCAAGACAAAGTCGGATTGCATTTTCGCCCATGTCAGAGACGCCAGTGTTGGTCAGGTCGCCGAGTTGAATTGTCACCCGTTTGTGTTTAAAAATTTGTTAATGATGCACAACGGCCATATCGGGCAATTTAAACAAATAAAGCGCAGGTTACGGGAGATTCTTGCCGACTTCGTTTACGATTGGATAGCGGGAGGCACGGATAGCGAGCATTTTTTTGCATTATTTCTCAATGAACTCCTGCGCAGCCGCAAAACGGATTACCATCCGGAGGAAGTTGCCGAAGCCTTGAAAAGATCAATTCAAACATTGAAAAATATATATATAGATTGCCAGGTCGACGGCCATTTTTCACTCAACCTGACTGTCACCAACGGCAAATGGATCGTTGCCACTCGCTACAATACCAACAAAGAAGTACACGCTCCAACCCTTTACTACTCTTCCAAAGAGAGTCGATTCGAGTGCAATGACGGCGTTTGTCAATTGATAAAGGCAAAGCCATCAAAACGGAATGTTTTGGTTGTCTCGGAGAAACTAACCAGTATTGAAGAAGATTGGCATAAAATCCCGGAAGATCATCTTGTTATCGTAGATGAGAACCTGAAAATTTCAATTTTAGCAGTTGGCGTTTGATTCAAAGTGACAATCAATCGGTTATTTTTTAGAGCGGACGTAAAAAAAATAAATCAACGCAGGTCATCGAAATGAACAAAATTATGAAATAAGAAAGGAATTAAAAATGAGACAATTTTTCACAGGAACATGCATACTTCTGGTCGGCATGAGCCTATACGCATCTTCCCTTTTCGCAGATCTGAAAAACGAGAGTGAAACAACCATGAAGCTAAAGGGCGTTCCATTCATGGGAATGCTCGGGGCAAACAAACCCAGCCGCCAAATTATGTACCTGAAAGGCAACAAACAAAAAACCGATACGATGCTGGAAGGAAAACTTCAAACATCTCATATCGTCGACCTTGATCGTAAAGTGATGATCAATCTTGATCACCGTATGAAAACCTATTCGGAAATGACTTTTGAACAATTTCGAGCCATGATGCAGAAAAATGTTTCAGGCGCAATGTCTGACATTCAACAGGAACAACCCGACCTTGTTCTGAGTGCAGAAGTGGATGTGAAGAAACCAGGCGACAAAAAAAATATAGCCGGACTAGCAACGGAAAAAGTGATTCTTGAAATGACAATGAAAGGCTCCGGAACAGTGGAAAAGAAGGATGGTGGAAATGAAAACGTTACGGGCGGCGTGAAAGTCATCTCCACACAATGGATGGCCAAGTCGGGAGCCGGACAAAAGGAAATGCGGGATTTCACGAAAAAATTAGCTGAGGTGATGGGCTTCATGCCGGGCAAGGCGGGAATGTCGAGTATGTTCGAACAAGCCCTGGGAAGCAATCAGCAAATTGGTTCCGCTATGAATAAACTCCAAAAAGAAAGCGCAAAACTTGCAGGCGCTCCGATGTATACACACACCACGGTAGAAATCGTCGAAACGGAAGAAAAAGCTAAACGAAAAATGCATCAAATGCCCAAAAATCTTAGCGGTTTGATGAAAAAGTTGGGCAAAAAATATAAATATGGCGCAGAAGCGACGTCTGGCCTCACCGTGGAAACCACAACAAAAGTTTTGAGCTGGGACACAAGCGCGCTCCCCGACGCAATATTTGAAATACCTGCCGACTACAAAAAAGAACAACAAGCAGTCCGCAAATACTAAATAAAATAGGGAAGTCCGCTAAAATACAGGACTCTGTTGATTAGCAGTAAAGATGCATCGTAAACTAATTAAAATATATTACTTACATTGAATGTTTGATTGGATTTTTCGCTGTATTTACTGCATTAATACTTGTCGAGTCAAATTCTGTCGTTTTTTGGTAAGAAAATTTGACTCGACAAGTATTAAAGGATGGTGAAATCACCTTTAATTTCCACGCCCTTCCTGTCTTCACACAAATATATGGATATTATCCAGGGCTTCTAAATTCTGGAAATTCATAACGTATAAACAGACATTAACGGTACAATTGAGCATTATAGGAGAAGAGATGGTTTTCCCTCCAAAACTAAAAACAAATGACTATCGAATGACCAAAAAACACATTTTCATTTACTCCTGCGCTATTTTATCTTTTTGGTCTATTGTCTCTCTGATTATGGGAAACTTCACAAAACTGCCGGTCGGTGATGAAATTGATTATGTTATGAGAGGCGCAGGATTGCTTGCAAATGGACTTGAGGCAATTTCTGACGGATATCGACCGCCTCTATTCCCATTCTTGGTCGCAGCGTTAAACTTGGTTGTGCCTGAAAGGTACCTTTTGTTAGGAATGCGTATTTTGAATTTGGTGATTGTAGTGTTTAGTTGACAAATAAATCTATATTTATTATCTTCTTGGTACTATGCCAAGAAAGCCACCCAGAATCGTAATCAGGCCGGAAGACAGGCCGACCTTGTTGCGCTGGG
>Ga0316190_10002183_pt1 | contig 14155 bp, 17 predicted proteins | sample Eddworburrow2_MG_FD_204929 | JGI IMG/M metagenome (GOLD analysis project Ga0316190, IMG submission 204929) | Coastal sediment microbial communities from Maine, United States - Eddy worm burrow 2 | ecosystem: Environmental > Aquatic > Marine > Coastal > Sediment | place: USA: Maine | collected... | reverse complement strand
GCCAGGACCTCGTTCACACAGACGCATATCCAAAGAAAGTGGACATGATTCGGGAAAACGTGTCCGAGAGTCATAACGTTTTTGATGAAGACAATGAAGAGCGGGTGGAGTGGGTTGAAGACCTGCGGAACCCTCCGGCGCATGGATACGTCAAGGACAAGGCGGATGTGGTGTATTTCACCGGCTGCGTGGCATCTTACTTCCCCATGGCTCAGAAAATCCCCATGGCACTGACTGCTGTCTTGGATGCTGCCGAGGTGGATTTTACACTGCTGGCTGAGGAAGAGTGGTGTTGCGGGTTTCCGCTTCTGGGGGCCGGACTGCGGGATCACCTTGGGGACCTCATTGAGCACAACATCGATGCGGTGCAGGCCAAAGGTGCCCGCAAAGTCGTCTTTGCTTGCCCTTCATGTTTTCAGATGTGGCGTGAACACTATCCCCATGACTTTGAAATTTACCACGTGACGCAGTATCTCAATCAATTGATCAAAACCGGTCAATTGCCGTTCAAAAAGCTTGATCTTACCGTCACGTTCCATGATCCCTGTGATCTGGGGCGCGGCAGTCGGGAGTATGATGCGCCCAGGGAAGTTATTCGCGCCATCCCGGGAGTTAAGTTGGTCGAAATGTCCCACAATCGTGAAAATTGTCTTTGCTGCGGCGGCGGCGGTAACCTGGAGATGATCGACAGCAAATTGTCCGGTGAGATTGCCAAAGCAAAAGTCGATGAGGCGCTGGGGACAGGCGCCCAGGCTGTGGTGACCGCCTGCCAGCAATGTGTGCGCACCATGGCCACCCATGTTCGCAGAAACAAGCTCTCTTTGGAAGTCATGGATGTTGTTGAACTTGTAAAAAAGGCCTTAACCATTGACGATTAGTTCGCTCTCAAGTTTCCCCCGCATTTGCCGATAATCAAACAGCACTGAATAACTATTTTATTTTAATTCATATAGAGGCACTAAATGAAGTATAGAATTTCATTTTTTTTCATGACGATCAGTTTTGGATTTATTTTTAGTTGCAGCGGTGTGAATACCCAGGTTGAATTAGAAAAGTCCCGCATTCAATATTCCAAACCCCAGGCTTCAACCAAATTGATCAAAGGTGAAAAGGTCGACTATGAATTATGGGTCGATAAAAACAAATGGGAGATTTACGATTCTAGCGACACTGTGTTTATAGATTTCAAGAATATGCTGGGAAGCCAGGGTACCGGTTTGAGCCATGTGCTAAGGCATAATTCCGGTGAATCAATGGCCATCATTCAAGAAATCCAGACGGCTACAGACTTTGAAATTCTGCATAAAACCCTCTCAGAATCATTGTCAACGGGGAAGGGCAGCATCGTTAGTGAGGACATCAGAAGGGTCAATGGCAGTGATATTTTGTATATTAAATGGATGGAGGATTTGGGCACTTCAAAAATTGTGTGGTTAAGCTATTATTTATCAAATAAAACCGGCCACATGAGACTCGCCGGTGGAACGACAGAGGACTTATCAGCAGAATATGAGGCTGATATAACCGATTTATTAAATGGCCTCGTTGATTCTAATTTGAAACTATGACCCAAAATCAGTGCTGAAGCGGGCAATAATTTTTTTATCGATTTCATCTTTCACAAGGGAAGTGGATTGCCTTGATTAGGAGTTCCTACCGCGATCCGGGTAATTGAAACTTTCCCTTCATCAAAGCAGACGGCCACGTCGGTTCCAGGCTCCCGCGGGCGTTCATGGATGCTGCCTTCATAGATGTATTCGATTTCATTTTTTTTAAATTCGAATTTATGTGGATTCGTATCTAATCCACAGAATCCGACTGGTAATTCAGAGTGATTGGCCAGCGGATGCGGCAGGTTGACATTCCAGAAATGTGAAGCGGCAATGTCCCGTTCCATTAGCATTTTCAAAACCACCGCTGCATGGTATCCGGTAATAGCCCAGTTGACCTGGTGGCCTTTGGCAATATATTGCGAAACCGCAATGGATCGACATCCTAATATTGCGGCTTCCCTTGCCGCAGCCACCGTCCCCGAATTATAGACATCAGAGCCAAGATTGGCACCCGCGTTAATTCCCGAAACCAGCCAGTGAGCGTCCGGTGCTATTCGCTTCAGCGCTAGACGGGAGCAGTCTGCCGGCGTGCCCTCAACGTTGAAACGGTTTGGTCCTATCTGATTAACCCGGATGGGGGATCGGGTGGTCACTTGGTGAGCAGCACCCGATTGGGGCTGCGCCGGCGCCACAATGACAATCTGAACGCCGTCTTGAAAGCAGTTTTCCAGAGTTTCAAGCCCCGGCGCATCGATACCATCATCATTTGTCAGAATGATTTTCAAATCTGTTTACCTCCTCCGATTATGACGATATGTTTGACTAAGGGATTTTAGAAAGTTATTTGCTTGGCAGAAATTCGATGGTGTAAGGGAAAGCGTTTAATTACTTGCGCCTCGGTGATATCCTCATTTCGGGCGATTTTTTCATCAATTTCATCCGGATAAAGTGTATAATATGAGAGTGCAGATCGTATCTGCTGGTCGCTTAACCAGTGATATGTTCCTTTCAGATTCTCGTAATTCTCACCTAAGCCCTTGAACGTGGCGATAAATTCCCAGATATCAATGCCGGTGCCGGCAATTTTGTCACGCCTTCCGGTTGGGCCATCAGCAAAAGTGACCGCCGGACATCTTCTCATCTTTACCGCCTCAATGAGGAGATCTCTGGTGATACCGGAAAAGTCTTTACCAGTGCCAGAAGCCAATGCTTCAATTTCTTTTATCGCCTCCCCTGGCAAACGAATGCTTTTTTGGACGGTTGTCATAATATAGCTCCTTTTAGGAGTTTGATATCAAATTACGTTGCAATTTATTATAAGTCAATGCCCTTTTATTCATTACGATGCATATAAAAACGGTATGCCACGCAAAGCTCGCATCGATGCTCCCGGGGCCTTGCATCATATTATTGTTCGCGGAATCGAGCGTCGGTGGATATTCTCAGATGATCAGGACCGGGATAATTTTGTTGAACGACTGGGCGATATCGTCACCGAGACGCAAACCGTTTGTTTTGGCTGGGCGCTCATTCCCAATCATGCCCACATTTTATTGCGAACCGGCCAAACTCCGCTCGCCACAGTGATAATATAAACTAATCACAAGGCAAGCAGCTTATTGATTTCTTAAATAAATTTTAGTACAATTTTATGTCATGAATAAGATCATTGATAGAACATTAACATTTGGTTCATGGCCAATGCTTTTCTTGGACATTTTTTGGTATTCTAAAAGACCCTTCGCTACTATAGAGAACAAAATAATTCGCAACTTGTTCTAAATTGTCGGTAGCTTCTTCAGAAAAATTTTCTTCTTCCTCACCTAATGTTTCAATCTGGGGTTTTAAATACTCTTTTTTTTCTTCAGAAACAGGCATTTTGACCGATTCAATATCTGAAACTACCCATACCTTAACCTTCCTGTAAACAGAAGCACTCTCGTATTTTTTAATTGTATTTTTATAACGTAATTCAGAATTTCTCCAATTTAGCGGATTATTTCTCCATTTTCTTTTGTTCCAACGGTTTTTCCAACTGCTTGAATCTAAAGTTCTTTTAATGTCAGGGCGATTTCTCCAGTTCATTGAACTATTTTGCCACCTGTTTTTGTTCCAGCGCAATTTGAATTCCCATTGCTTAGCGCTTAAGGGAGAACTTCTCCATGCATTTGAAGTCTTCGCAGTATAAGGCAATGTTCTCCAATAATTTGAAGTCGTTGAGGTGAGTGGGCTTTTTCTCCAATCTTGAGCATATACTGATGTAAATGTTAAAATTGTTATAAATAATCCAAGAAATGCTAATCTAAATTTCATATCCAATACCTCCCGATAAATCACAATATAATTATTATCCCTGAAATCTCAACTTATTTATATACGGTCTAATTATTGAAACCGATTCTCATTGAAAAATAATCAGAAAATTAATGATTTAGAGTTTTATCCAAATTTTCCTTGCGCAATGAATCCTTTCTCTGAGAACAAATAAGAGGCCTAAGTCGCTTGTTGGGTGCGGACTAAAATGGTATTTCGCAATTTAGATACTGTGCGCTCAAAGCCTGAAAACGCCGCTTTGGATTCTTCTCCCCAGCTATTTTCATGCTCGACTGCGGTTTTTAGTGCTCTGACCTTATCTTGACAATTTTTCAGAAAAGGTTTGGCATCAACCGTTTTCACAAAAATTGTCTGTTTCGCTTCCTCAAGGTCTTTGATCAACAGTAACAGTTCTTTGCGGTCATCCTCTTCAGCTTTATCCAGAATAACCTTGGCATCTGTTATGATTTCTTCTAGTTGGGCTATACTCATTACTATCTCCTCTTCTGCAAAATCCTCGACAAGCGGATAATTTAGCTATTCGCACATCTTTGAGTATTTTAGCTGGTTAACACCTGATAGTCCTCTTCACCGGATACGCCGAGTCCGAGTTCAATTGCTCTCTTAATAAGCGGCATCTCCCAAACCGGCATCTTGATCAGGTTGTCGCGCGGATAGGATTGGAGAATTTTAACTCCTTCAACGTCGATCGCTATTCGGTCGCCTGAAGCCATGATGACACTGGGTTCGACAACTTCACCCTCGGCAGGCCCATTGGTTACGAAAGACTTGCGCCCATCCATAATGATCAAATCAGGGCCCAGGGGCAAAGAAAGCTCGATCATTTTCATGTCCATGGGCTCGTCGGTCTTCCCCAGTCTGTAATCGGCGTGCATATACTGCATGTCAACAGGGTGGGTCACACCTACAATGAGCTTCAAGCTCATCGTAAAACGGGCCAAGAAATGATGTTTCATACAAGGTAAGAAAACAATTTTATCAAACCCCTTTAAAGACTTATGATATCCGGCTTTGGTCCACCACTTGGCCTCCGGCCCTAACTTGATATCCATCCAAGGACCAGAATCGAAATCAATGACCGGCAAATCTATCTCTTCGGCGAACTTGAAAACACCCATCTCTTCTAGTACCTGGGCGGTGGGCATCCACGGCCAGCCCGCACGTTCCCCTAAAGTTAAATTGGTGATGCCCTCTTCCCGCAACAGCTCAACCACCGCGCCTAGAAATCCAAGATCACTGGATGCCGGAAAAGGATCATCGCTGTTAAAATTGGCTTTAAGCAACACCCGATCTTCGGGATTCAATGCCTGGCGAACACCGCCGATCATGTCAACCGCCTGTTTGATCGCTTGTTTTAATTGGCGATCGCTGGTGGAAACAATGGAAACCAGCGCTTTGCCGTCCCGAGTGTAAACATTCTCAGGGCGATATCGCCACTCATTTTCCTCTAGCACCTCGCGTTTCATTGCGAAAAATTCTTCTTGTCTCATAGACATTACCTCCGTTTTTAAAGAATTTATCCTGAACTTTGCTAACTAATTGCTCCTTGATAGAGCGCTCTTAACTGATCGATAAAGTCCTCAAACGCATGATTCTGATATTGCAGCAGTCGCTGCGATTCATTTGTATCGTACCAACCTGTCCAGCTTGGCTGTTCCTGGAAAGTGGCGCTTTCAGGAGGAAAATCGAAGGCCTCGCAAATAGCACGTGAGTATTCTTGACCGATCAATTGCCAAGTTTGACCGCCGGCAATCTGCAGGATTTTTCCCGTGACTGCTTCATTGCCAACACAGTTTACGACAGCTTTGGCTACGTCCGCGAGATGAACAAACTCCATGCGCTGATTGGCCGTAATAAACCACGGACGCGGAATTTCTAATAGTGCCGGCACCGAAACTCCAGAAATTCGCAGCAGCACAAAAGGTCTACTATTTTCTAGAATGTCCTTCTCATTTTGCAGTTTCGTCTCTCCATAGAAATCAATGGGCTTCTGCGGATGATCAATGTCGACGATTTCCGCCGTCGGCACTCCATAGGTTGCCACCGAAGACGCAAAGATGATGGGTATCTCCGGATTCAACGCTTTCAATATACTTCGCGTGCCTTCAATGTTTATCCTGCTGGCAAGCTCATTATTTCCTTCGCTCATCGGTGGCATAACTGCAGCCAGATGCACGGCCCAGTCGATACCATCACAGGCCCGTGTCAAGTCTGATTTTTCGCAAATATCACCATGGAACACTTCGATATTAGTATGTGCATTGGTAAATGAATAATCAAGGTCCGGTAAGTCTAAGACACGCACCTCATGGCCAGCTTGAGCCAGCTTAACCACCGCCTGTCGTCCCACATTTCCCGCTCCTCCGGTAACAAGAACGATACTCATCGTCAACATCTCCTAATATCTATAACATCTGTACACTGACGGCTTTCTCCGTCTCGGCATCAGATAATACGGTACGACTGGGATCAAAGGCAAGACATATTTGTTGTTTCGCCTCAGCCCGAAAATCCGGTTGGGTCACAATTTGAAGCCATATTCGAGCGGCAATGCCCACCCTAGGATGAAGAATTTTTGCAACGTTAGGGTTAATTGTGTGGGAATTTCTACAATTTGCTTGAATTACTATTATACTTGTGGGCATTATAATCAAAATTAGATTGCCGGTTCCGGCTTTTATCAATAACTAACTCGGTATTCTGGACGAATGGGATCTGCCGTGTGATGGGGTGAACCCGGTGGCCAGGACCAATGTCGCTCCAGAGGTTGGACCTCCGGGAGAAGCGGTTTTATATGCCTTTTCATACACCGTTCCGCTGGAAAACGATGACCTGCTTCCCACCTTCATCATCGCCGGAGCCGGCGAACTGAGAGAAGGAAATCTATCACCCGATTACATCGTAAGGGCAGGTGAAACAGGTATGGATGCGGTCAGGGAAAAAGTGAAGTTTGTGATCGGTATCATGCAATCACGGTTATCCGGACTGCAAGTGAAATGGGCGGAGGTCACCACGGTGGATGTCTACACGGTGCATCCGCTCCATCATTTTCTGGCTGAAGAGCTCCTCATTCCCATGCAGGAAGCTGCCCGGCACGCTGTGCGCTGGTATTACAGCAGACCCCCCATATCCGGTTTGGAATATGAAATGGACATGCGGGGAGTGCGTAAGGAATTCTATCTTTAGAAGTATAACTCTTTGAAGCAGACGATAGTGTCAGACTATCGAAACCACTGCACTTCGAATGGTATAACATGCCTTCTACCTGGGGGCTGCACCCATTGCCGCTGCAAGGTTGCGAACCGCTTTCTTGCGGGAGCCCATCTCTAATATAGCACCCAGAATTCCCTGGGGTAGGAAAATAATGAACAAAATCAGCATCAGGCCGTAGATGGTGGTATCCAACCCAACCATTGCGGTTCCAATGAGAACCCGTAAAAATTCCGCCAGTGAAATCGTAATAATGGCGCCCACCGTGGGACCGAAGGCCACATACATCCCCCCGGCAACCACCGCGAACACGATCTGCAAAGATATGCCGACGCCGGATACCGTATGCGGATTTATGTACATCTGATACTGGCCGTATAAAATTCCTCCGAACGCGGTCATCACCGCGCTGATAACCGTAATCCGTAATTTTTGACGGGTTACGTGTATGCCCACCGAGGCCGCGGCGTCCTCATCCTCGGAGATGGCTTCCAGGGCATAACGTTCCATGCTGGAATCAACCTTCTTCCAGACCCAGATCCCGAAGGCCCAAGATACCAACGCTATCAAGTAAAAAGTTTCTTTATCAGCAAATTGCAGGGCATAAAGCGATGTTCCCTCTCCGAAACGCTCCGGGGTCAACCCCAACGAGCCACCGGTATGATCTCTTAACGCCATGATGAGCATGAGAATGACCTCGCTCAAAGCAAGGGTCACCAAGGCAAAATAATGCCCGACGATCCGGAACCTGAAACAGGGATAGCCGATCAATATGGCAACCGCCATTGAAAACAAAAGCGCCAAGGGGATGCCGATCCAGGGGGTAAGGGATAGATAATTCCATAACATGGCGACGGTGTAGGCACCGACCCCCATGAAGGCACCATGGCCGAGGGAAACCAGACCAAACCGTCCCATTATGGACCAGCTCGTATACGTAAAGCTCCAAATGAGGATCGTAATGAGCACGTGCATGTAATATTGCGGTACGCCAATAAATGGCAGCGCTATCAGTACGACGGCTCCGATCAGGTAAAATAACTTATTCATGAACGGCTCCCAAGAATTCCCTGTGGCCTGATGAACATCATGATAATGAAAACCGCGAATGCGATCACGTAACCCCATTCGATCTCAGTGTAAAATCCACCAATTGCTATAATTTGGCTGAAGATGAAAGCGGCAATAAATCCGCCGAGCATATTGCCGAGTCCCCCGAGTACACAGATCATAAAGGTGATGGGACCGAAGGAAAGTCCGATGGCCGGGTGAATGTCATACTGAAGCACCAGCAGACATGCGGCCAGTCCGGCGAGCCCGCCGCCGATGGCGGATGTTATCAGGTAAATTTTGCGGCTGTTGACACCCATCAGGACCATCACTTCCCGGTCTTGTGAAATGGCCCGGATAGCGGTTCCAATGTAGGTCCGCGCCAGAAAGAAATATAAAACGATCATTCCAATCAGAGCGGTACAGAAAGCCAGCAGCCGGGCAAAGCTGATGTAAATTCCAAAAACTTCCAGGACCGGAAGTCGAAGTCCGATGTTGCGAAACTCGATGCCGAACAGCAGCGTGGTAAAACTTTGCAGAAAGAAGAGCAGGCCCCCGGTGGCCAGCAGCTGGTTGATGGGGGCGGTACCCAGAATAGGTGAAATAATCAGAAAATGTACGAGATACCCAACCACTGCAACCACCGCGATGCCGGCCAGACAGGCGAGTATCAATGGAATTCCGAATTTCACATAGAGGAAAAAGATGGCATACATTCCGAGCATGACCAATTCGGCGTAGCAGATCCAAACCACATCGATTACGCCGAAAATCAGATTCAATCCGAGTGCCAGCAATGCCAGAACACCGCCCAGCAATATGCCATTGATTATCGTTTCTAAAAGATAAATATCGAACATGCTGTTCCACCAATCGTATACTGTTGTTAAACGCCGATATAGGCTTTGCGGATCTCTTCACTGCCGAGCAATTCAGAGGCGCTGCCACTGGCTTTGATACTGCCGACTTCCAGCAAGTATGCTCGATCCACTACTTTGAGGACCTGCTGGATATTTTGCTCCACAATCAACACGGTAAACCCTTTCTCCCGAATCTGCCGTACCAGTTCGAAAACCTGCTGAACGATCACCGGAGCCAGGCCGGCCGACGGCTCATCCATAAGAAGCATTTTTGGATTCGACATCAAAGCCCTGGCGATGGCGCACATTTGCTGTTCACCGCCTGAAAGCGTGCCGGCAAATTGTGCACAGCGTTCGGCAAGGATTGGAAACAGTTCATAAACAAATTTAAGACGTTCTCTGAACTGCTTTCTCGCAGACGGGGTGAATGCCCCGATCTTGAGGTTGTCTTCAACCGTCATGCGGGGAAAGAGACGTCGATTTTCGGGAACATGGGCGACACCGAGGTTGATGATGGAGTGGGGCGGTACGGTTCGCAAATTCTTACCCTCCATGGTCAGCGTACCATCACCTGCCCTAACAAGACCCGATATCACCCGGAGCAGCGTGGTTTTTCCGGCACCGTTTGGTCCGATGACCGCAACCGCTTCCCCCTGTTCAACAGCCAGACTGATATCGAATAGTGCCTGGAATGAACCGTAGTATGCATTTACGGCTTGGAGTTCGAGCACCCTAACCCTCCTTATAAAACGGTTAAATTCTGTGTGGAGAAAAGGTAAGAAATAATGCTATTTGATCATTTTTTGCAGTTGGACCTCTTCACGGCCGAGATACACTTCAATCACTTTCGGATCAACGGCCACATCTTTGGGAAGGCCCTCTGAAATCTTCTGGCCGTGATCGAGCACAATCACACGGTCAACCACGCGCATCAAGACACCCATGATGTGCTCCACCCAGATAATCGTAATTCCCTTTTCCCGCCGGACGGCCTCCAACATGTCCGCTGCCTGATCCATTTCAGTCTCATCAAGTCCGCCGAGGCTTTCATCTGCGAGAAGGAGCTTCGGCTGGGTGGAGAGGGCTCTGGCCAGTTCCAGTTTCTTCAAGCCCGCCGCACCCAGCGTATCGATCGTAATCCCGTGATCCGCAGGTAAATTGACACGATCCAGGGCTTCTTTGGCCAGTTCTTCAGCTTTAGACCGCGAAATGGTCCCGTTATGCCCGAAATAGGCGGACACTTTCACGTTATCAAGGAGGGATATTTTGCGGAAAGGTCGCGGGATCTGAAATGTACGGCTAATCCCCAGATGGCAAATCTTAGCCGGGGCCAGATTGGTAATATCTTTATTGTCAAATTTGAAACTGCCACCGGAGGGTATGAGAGCACCGGAAATAAGATTGAAGATGGTGCTCTTTCCTGATCCGTTCGGTCCGATTAACCCTAAAATCTCACCTTGTTGCACTTCGAAGGAGACATTGTCGACGGCAACGAATCCCCCGAAGCGCATCACTGCGTTTTTAACTACTAGCACAACCGCACCTTCCTTTCAGCCTCACAAATACCGCTCACTTGACGGCATAGGGCTGAGAAGCGGGAAGCGGCAGAATCGGATCGATGGTCTGGAGCGCAACCGGCCAGGCAATCTTGGTCTCCCCATCGACATATTGCATAACAACAGGGGTTGCCCGCATACTTTGTCCAGCCATTTCATGACCCGGCGGGTAAAATTTGACTCCATACCCCTGGATGGTCCCGCCGACCGGAATGTCTGTATCCAGAGCGGCTTTGCGCAGGGATTCGGGGTCATAGCCCCCGTACTTCTTGATGGCCCTGGGCAGCACATCGGTGAGGAAGATCCAACTCTGATTGAAACCCATGCTGGTATGCGGTGGAACCTCCTTAGCGCCCGTGGCTGCTATATAACGTTTGACCATTTCTGCAGTCAGGTCGCCAAGACCGGGCGCCAGAGTTTTGGGATCCAGCAACTGTGCGGCAACCGGATCGACGTTGAAGGTGTAGTTGACGTCACTCCCGAAAGTGGCGATCAGTTTATCAATCTGGCCGTAACCGGCACCGTGTCCGATAAGCGCTTTGAATTTAAGGCCCAGCTCACGACCCTGGCGCAGCAACAGCGTGATATCCGGGTTGTATCCGGTATGTAAAATGACATCCGGCCGGGCCCGTTTTAGTTTGGTCACCAGGGATGAAAGATCGGGAGCAGTGGCGGCATATCCCTCTTTCAAGACGATTTTCATGCCGTGGGCCTTGGCGCCGATTTCATTGCCGGCTGCGATTCCGCTGCCGTAGGGACCGTCCTCATGGATGATGGCTACCCGGACATCCTTGACATCTTTGCCCAGTTTCGATTTCGCGTAATGGGCGATAAAATCAGGTGAAGCCAAACCATAGGTATCACTATGAACCTGGCATCTGAAGACGTATTTCAGGTTACGCCCTTTGAACACGGCCGAAGACACGCAGATATTGGCCCACATGAATTTCTTCTGAGCGTCCACTTTGGCCGCCAGCGGCACGCATTGCCCGCTGGAATAGAGACCCATCAGCAGATCCACATTTTCCTGATTGAGCAATCGCTCCGCTTCGTTGATGGCCACTTCCACCTTGCTCTGGGCGTCGGCATAAATCGCATTGATCTTATAGCCTTCAACACCGCCCCGCTCATTGATCATATCAATGGCGATCTTTGTGCCTACGGCACCCGGTTCGGAACCACCGGCTGCGTAGGGACCGGTGTAGTCAAAGATTACACCGACCTTGATCTCTTTGGCTGCAGCCTGAAGGCAAAACACGGACACAAAAAGCAGAATCATCATTGTACCAGCAAGTATCTGGAAGTATTTCCTGTTTTTCATAACGGCCTCCTTCTAGTGGTGATGGATTGATGTGACTACAAATTGGTAGGATCCCCCAGTTTCTGACACAAGTAACCTCGAAACTCTAACAGGTCTGACCTGATCAGCGTAAATGAATCTTCGAAGTTACAATTCTTGAAGATTAGGAGAAAATGATACATTGTGTCAAGGAGAGATTTGCATTACCGGGTTATTTAAATGCCGAGGTCGGGATCCTGGTAGTGGAAAAGGCAGGAGATATCTAAAAACAGACCTCGGCATTTCATCAAAAAATACCCAATTTAATCGGCAACCATCAGAATAATCTTGCCGATATGTTTACTGCTCTCCATCAGTTTGTGCGATTCGACAACATCTGCCAGGGGAAAGCGGGCTGCGATGAGGGGCTTGATCTCTCCGATTTCGATCAACGGCCAGATTTGAGCGCGTAATTTTTCCGCGATCCCGGCTTTGGCTTCGGCAGACCGGGGGCGGAGCGTGGATCCGGTGACGGTCAATCTTTTGCGCAGTATCTGCATCATATCAATTTCAACCTGGGACCCTCTTAGAAACGAAATACTCGCAATGCGGCCGTCCACCGCTGCCAGCTCCAGGTTGCGGGCCACATAATCACCGCCTACCATATCCAGAATCACATCAACCCCCTGCCCGTCAGTGGCCTCCTTTAGCACCTTGACATAATCCTGCTCGGTATAGTTGACCGCGACATCAGCGCCAAGGCTTTGGCAGGCTGCGCATTTTTCTGCGCTGCCGGCTGTCGTAAACACCTTTGAACCCAAGGACTTGGCCATCTGGATGGCTGCTGTTCCAATACCGCTGCTGCCGCCGTGTACCAGGAAACTTTCACCGGGTTTGAGCCCAGCGCGATCAAACACATTGGCCCAGACGGTAAAAAACGTCTCCGGAAGCGCCGCCGCCTCTTCCACGGGCAGCCCCGCGGGCACCGGCAGACACTGACCAGCGGGTACGGCCACGTATTCTGCATAACCGCCTCCGTTTGTCAGGGCACACACCCGGTCCGCAACCGACCAGGCTGATACATCATTGCCGGTCGCCACCACTTCACCGGACACCTCAAGGCCCAAAATCGGGGAAGCACCGGGAGGGGGTGCATAGAGCCCCTGTCGCTGCATCACATCCGGCCGGTTCACGCCGGCCGCATGTACCCTGATCAACACCTCGCCTTTTCCGGGATCAGGTGTCTCGCCCTCTTTGATTTCCATGACTTCCGGTCCACCATGTTCGGAAATATTAATAAAGCGCATCTCTAATCCTCCTTTCGGCGCAACTCGCCAAATTCCTTATCCCTCCTATTAAATAGGAATTTAGCGCAAGTCAATACCAAAAACCACCATTACTGTTATTTTCTTGACAAATTTTGTTTTAGCTGGAAAATAATAGCAGGCGCTTGATGGTTAAGCTTTTTTTTGATTTTGGAGCACCTGCCATGATCCTGACCAAATCCCATTTACTCGAAGCCATCGCAGAGCAAAACGGATTCACCAGCAAAAAAATCCTCAGAAACAAGGCACACCTTGATCACAGAATTAAAGAATCGGGGATTTAAAGCTAAAATCGCCGGTGGATAAATATTTTCCAGAAAAAAGGATTTTAATTGATGACCTACAACTGATGTAAAGGAGGAAATGAAAGGAGTAGCACATGTCACTTTCAAGGAAGGAAATCGAAAAGGCCTTAAAACAATGGAATCTCGCCTGGCACAATCATGACCTCGAAGGGGTTATGGCCCTCTTTCATGAAAATGTAGTTTTTGATAATTGGACGGGTGGAAAAGTAAGGGGAAAGGAGGCTCTCCAGAAAGCATGGACACCATGGTTTGCTAATCACGGGAATTTTCGGTTTGTGGAGGAAGAAACCTTTATCGATGAAAAAGAGCAAAAGGTTCTTTACCGCTGGTTGCTTGAATGGCCTTCGTTTGAAAGCGGGAACGAAGGGAAGCCTGAAAAACGAAGAGGCGTCGATATAATTCATTTTAAAGATGGTAAGATAATTAACAAATTCACATATTCAAAAACCACTATTGAAATCGATGGGAAAAGGAAATTACTTCACCTTTAAAATATATAGGGGAATAAAATATGCAAATTAGTCATACGAAAAATATGAGAGCCGCCATTGTAACCAAGTTTGGTGGGCCAGAGGTGCTGGAATTAACTGAAATACAAATTCCAACCCCAAATTCTCATCAAGTACTCATTCGTGTTCATGCAGCAAGTGTCAACTTTGCGGATATAAACGCACGCAAAGGCA
>Ga0316190_10002182_pt1 | contig 14156 bp, 12 predicted proteins | sample Eddworburrow2_MG_FD_204929 | JGI IMG/M metagenome (GOLD analysis project Ga0316190, IMG submission 204929) | Coastal sediment microbial communities from Maine, United States - Eddy worm burrow 2 | ecosystem: Environmental > Aquatic > Marine > Coastal > Sediment | place: USA: Maine | collected... | reverse complement strand
CTGAGCTTCGATCTCCTCTTTCTGGGTCTCAATCTCTTCCTTTTGCTCCACCACCTCCTTGGTTCTCTCTTTGACCTTCTCTTCCAGGTCGCGGTTCATGCTGGAAATGCTTTCCACATAATTATGGATCTGCTGGGTCATTTCATTGTAGCCCTCAGCTAACTCCCCGATCTCATCGTTGGTGCGCACAATGGTATATTGTTCAGCCTCTCCTCCTCTGGTATTCTTGATGTTGATCAGCAGCTCCTTAAGCGGGCCTGTGATATCACGATTGGTCCAGCGGATGAACAGTAGCAGGTAGATAAAGGAAACCAGGAGGGCGTTGCCAATCCCCACCAGCATCACTATGGAATCGATGGCATTGACAAAGTAGAGTTTCTCATAGTCCCCCAAGGGAACCTCCTCTTTGTCTGCTCCCACAATGGTACTCCAGGGTCCGAATAAAATTTCTCGCTGTTCCCGTGAGATATTGTCGAGATCCAGATCCTTTAAGGAGGTCAGGCTCAATACCAGGTAGACCATGACAATCAACAGAGGAAGAAAAGTGGTCATTCCACTGGCCACCATGAAACGGTTCCGGATCTTTCCTCCCTTTCGTTTGAAAACCCTCTTTCGGAGTTCTGTTTCGGAATACACATGATCGATGTACTTGATATGCACCCGGTGCTTCTGCCAGTAATAGACAAAGAGGATTTCCAAAATGGTGGCCACCAGGGTGAGGTAGTGAAGCTGGACGAACATTTCCCGTTCCACTTCCCCGTCAAAGCTTACTTTCTGCACCAGGAATATCAAGGAGTAGATGAATACCACAATATTGGGCATGGTCACGATGAAACTATTAATTACAGGCATTCGCAGAAGGTGCTTCTTGCAGTAGGCATGCAGCTTCTCGGGGATCTCCTTCTTTCGGACTTTCAGTTTGAAGTAGCGCTTAAAGGGCCTGTTGTAGATAAAGCCAGCCAGGAAACTAACGAAAAGCAGGATGAAGAGGAGCAGGAAATAACGGGCAAAGGGTCCTTTATCGGAGAAAACATCGACATTATCGTCATTTTTAGAGGAAGGACCGGCGATCACAAGGCTGCCATCCTGATTTTGAGTGGTATCCTTTACCATAAGTATGGTATCCCCGTCATTGAACACGGTATCAGTCTGGATGCCTGCTATTTGTATGGCCTGGTTAATCAGGCTATCGATGTCCTCCTGACTGAATTCAGGGAGGGAGTCGAGCGAAGATTGAATGGAATCCCTAATCAATTTAACCTGATCCACTGTACCCTGGTGGTTAGCGACGAATCTGGGGACATTCTGGAAAACAATAAAACCGATGAAGGGAATCACCAGGAAGAAATAGAGTATCACTGAGGACATATAAACTCTCAGGCCATAAAACGTTGGAATGCTCTTTTTTTCCATAGGCTTACTATGTGGACCGGAATAAATGTAAGGGAGAAATTCTTCAAATCAAAAGATTAAAAAATCGTAAATTGGAGAAGGATGGACCTAAGGAAGATATATCTGTTGCCATTTTTGCTGGTTTTTCTCTACGGATGCCACATTCCGGGAATAGGGGGGCTTCATTATGGAATCATTGAACCTCCGCTAATTTCGGTGGACGTGGCAGCCGATTCAGTGCTCTTTGCCATAATCGGCGATTACGGGAAGGCAGGGGATAATGAAGCGGCTGTGGCCAACATGGTAAAGGCCTGGGAACCTGATTTTATTCTGACCACAGGGGATAACAACTACCAATATGGCGAGTACGCCACCCTGAAGCAGAACATAGGTGATTACTATTGTGATTACATCCACAATTTTGATGCTCCAGAAGAATTCCGCTGTCAGGGCAAAGCTATGAAAGAAGAGGTGAACCGTTTTTTTCCCTCGCCGGGGAACCACGATGAGCTGGGTCCTTTAGATCTGGAGCCCTATCTGAACTATTTCAGCCTTCCTGGGGAGGAGCTTTACTATGCCTTTACCTGGGGCGATGTGGCCTTCTACTCCATCAACTCTTTGTCGTCGGCAGATATGGAAACGCAGCGTAAGTGGTTGGCCGGTGAAATCAGTAGATCCCCTAAAGCTTTCCAGGTGGTCTATTTTCACCATCCTCCCTTTTCGCCGGGAAACCATGGTGATACCGACTACATGCAATGGGACTTTTCCCAGTGGGGAGTTGATGTGGTGCTATCGGGTCACGACCACATATATGCCCGTCTGGAGCACTCAGCGCAGGAAGGTCTGCACTACATTGTCAATGGAGTGGGAGGAAAGAGCCTCTACTCATGCCATGAGGCCTATGCGGAAGAAGGAGTTGAGGTTTTGAATTGTATGGATGGCCACTACGGCGCCATGCGCTGTACGGCAGACTCCACGCGCCTCATCATGGAATTTTATGCCATAGACGATCCAAGCCGGCCCCTGGACCGGCTTGAGATTCTAAATGACTCTCAATAAAAATCAGAGGTTGTTGCCCGACCATTCTACCGGCCAGTCGGAAAGCCCCTTGTAGAACATCAGGTGCTCGTAATGCGGCTTAACCTTTTCCTCGATGGCCAGCATTTCGTCGGCAGTGAGCGGTTCAAATTCCTTGGCAATCTGCACGTTTTCTTCCAGTTCGGCAATTTTATCAATGCCCACTATAATGGTGCTTATGGGAAGCGACATGGTATAGCTCATAGCCTCCTTCATGCTAATAATGCCTCCATTGGAGAAGATCCGGTCGCGAGCGGGAATTTTCATCCCGATGATCCCCATATTTTTCTCCACCGCAGTGGGAAGAAGCTTTTCGATATAGGGATTGTGATGCTTATCGGCAGCATTCAGAGCCATAAGTACGGCATCGAAGTCATAGCGATCCACCAGCTCCTTCATGGGATCGGGATCGGTGTGACCGCTGATGCCCAGGAAGCGCACCACTCCTTCATCCTTGGCCTTCAGGAGGGCCTTCATGCAGCCTTCGTCCGAGAAGATGTGATCGATGTCCTCATTGGCGGCGATATTATGAATCTGCCAGAGATCGATTACATCGGTCTGAAGATTATTCAATGAACTCTCCAGGTGACGCATGGCCCCGTCGTAGCTGCGGTCGTGAGTTTTGGTTGCCAGAAAGACCTCGCTGCGGCGGGTTTTCATCACTTCGCCCACATGCCTTTCGCTGGTCCCCCTCAGGTGGTCCCCCTCGCTGGAGTTTCCGTCCTGGCCATACCATGCTGAGGTATCAATGTAGTTGATGCCCAAATCTATGCATTTGTTTACAATAGCAATGGCCTGTTCTTTCATGCCCACCTGTTCTACGGTGGCCTGGGCCCCCAGGCTGTAGATGCTCACACTTTCTCCGGTAGCCCCGAAAGGTCGTTGAGGGATTTTTAAGGCTGGGCCAGAACCAGATGTTGTGCAGGACTGCAGACTTCCAAGCAGCGGGGCCATTCCCATGGCAGAAGTTCCGGCGATCAACTTACGGAGGAATTCGCGGCGGGTGTTGTCGATGGATAATTTCATGGTATGATAGTTTAGGTTAGGAACACAAGAGTTAAGCTGCAAGATAACATCTCTTCCCAAATTAGTCAAATGGAGCGTCAATCATTCCGGGGAGCTGCCAACTCCTCCCTATCTTGACAGCAGTATTTTTCCTGCCTCCTCCAGTGCCCTGATGTCCTCTTCCGGGAAGGAACCATCGCCTTTGGGCCCCACATTCAGCAGAAGATTGGCATTTATGGATGCAGCATCATCCAGCATTTGCAGGACTTCATCAGCAGATTTATGGTTTCCGTCGTGCTGTTTGTTGTAGCCCCAGGCATGGGGTTGAAGTGTGTTGCAGATCTCCCGGGGTTTGTCCTTGTTCAGTTCATAGACCTTACGGGCTACCTCAAATTGCTGACCCACCTTGGCACCTCCTCCTCGTTCCGGAGCCATAAAATCTTCGTCCCCGTTTGCACCCTGCTTAAAAGAAATCAAGGCGTGGGGGGAGAGAGACCTGACCAGGGCATAGGTGGAGTCGACAGGGAAGAGGTCGGGGCGGCTGTAGTAGCCCATAATGGGATCAAACCAGATGCCTGCAATCTTTGGATACTGGGTGAAAAGTTCGGTGATCTGCTGATGCACAAAATCTACATAGATTTCAAAATCCGCTTCTTCTTCATACAGGTATTCTGCTTGTAGCACTTTGTAGGCAGGACGGGCATTTTGCCAGCCTGCTTCTCTGGGATAGAAGTAGGGATGTTTCCAATCGGCTCCGTATGAGTAGTACAGAAATAGTCCCAATCCTTTCTCTTCACAGGCCTGATAAAGTTCCCCTATCAGGTCCCTTCCACAGGGGGAATTCATTACATTGAAAGCTGTCGCTTTGGTTTCAAAGAGGCAGAAGCCATCGTGGTGCTTGGAGGTGATGGTGATGTATTTCATCCCCGCTTTAATGGCCAGATCAGTGATCATATTTGCATCGAACTGATCAGCTGTAAAAGTCTCTTTAAGTTGGGCATATTCTGCCACCGGGATGGTATCACGCAACTGCACCCACTCGCCCTTTTCGAGCTGACTGTACAGGCCATAGTGGATGAACATTCCATATTTGGCTTCCTGGAACCATTGCAGGTTGGCTTGCCGTGGATTTTCCTTGAATGAGGCTTCATGATCAATCAGATAGGAGGGAACTTCGGGACTATTGTTGCATCCACATATTCCCAGGATCAGGACAAACAGGATCAAATTGTGTGAGTTTTTCATGGTATTCAATGATTAGATTTATTCATAACGCAGTGCTTCCACAGGATTTCTCCGGGCGGCCCGCCAACTTTGCCAGCTGACGGTCAGGATGGCCACCACCAGGGCTACGAGGGCTGCCAGGCCAAAAATCCACCAGTCCAGCCGGGTTTTGTAGGCGAAGCCAGCCAACCACTTATGCATAAAGTACCATCCCAGGGGAATTCCGAGAACAATTCCCGGCAGTATCCACTTAAGAAAGTCCAGGTTCAGGATCCACAGGACCTGGACATCGGTAGCCCCATTTACCTTCCTGATTCCAATCTCGCGCACCCTCCTTCGGGCAGCATATTGTGCCATCCCGAAGAGTCCCATGCAAGAGAGCAGGATGGCAATAACTGAAAGCAAGCGTATGCTATGGGCCCGTTTTTCTTCCTGCGCGTACATGGCCTGAATCCAGTCGTCGTAAAAGTCGTATTTAAAAGCAAAACCGGGAGCATGCGTCTTAAAGACCTCCTCTACGCTGGACAGGGCCTGGGCCATGTTACCCGGGTAAAAACGGATGCACAGATGGGCCACATTTGGTTCATTGCGAATCTGTAGATTAGCCATGGGGGTGTACAGGTCCTCGAAGTGGAAATCTTTAAAAGCCCCAACTACCATACTGCCAAATACTTCCCGATTTTCGGCCGAATCCCATCCTCCCAGGTCCCTGAGTAAAGATTCATTGATCAGGCTTACTTCTGTGGATTCAGCCGGAAAGAAATTTCGCCCGTGCTGAAGTTCCAGCTCAAAGGTTTCCAGGAAGCGGTAATCGGCAGAAATCATGGAAGTGGCCAAACCATCATTGCTGGAAGTGCTCCAGATAGCACCAGGTGTACCCATAGAGGCGCAACAGTTCTTCACTACGGCCAGGGAGCTTATGTCCTCCATCATGGCAGGAACCTTTTCTTCGATTTGGTAATGGACCATCAGGCGGACCAATAAATCGGTGCTGTAACCCAGGTCCTTGTTCTGTACATACCTGATCTGCTTGACCAGAGTTAAGGCGGAAATGATCAGCGCTACCAGGACAGTAAATTGCAGGATGGTCAGAAAGCGGCGGATATCAAAGCTTTTTCGACCCATACCGGTCTGCTTCAGCAGCATCTCACGGGGTTGCAGCCTGAGGATGGCCATGGCCGGGTAAATCCCCGATACCGCTGCTACCAGGGGCAAGCAGGCCAGTACCAAAAGCAGGGTCAGGGGATCTTTCAGAATCATCCATATTTCAATTTCTTTTCCCAGGATGCCTCCGAGTACAGGCTTAAGAAAGATGGCCAGCACAAAAGCCAGAACCAGGGCCAGAAGCACCTGGAAAAAGGCTTCCCGGATAAATTGCCGGATCAGCCAGGGACGATCGGCACCGAATACCTGTTTGATCCCAAGTTCGTGCAACCTGCCGGTACTCTGGGCGATGGTCAGATTGATGTAATTGAATACGGCAAGAATAAGAATAATAAGGCTTAGCCAGCCCAGCAGGCCCAGGAGTTTTACATTGGCATGTAAAAGGCCATCCCATGGGATGCTAATGTCGAAATACGCTTCTTTGAAAGCTTGCAGGTAATACTCACGTCCTTCATACCAGTCCAGGTAGGGGTGGATCAGGGCTGTCAGGCTATCCTGCAGTACCTCCGGTCCGTGTTCGGGGCGAAATTTAAGAAAGATATTATGCAGGTATGCTTCCTTATCACCAGTGGAGGTCAGGCGGTAGCGAATCCTGAGATCCGCACTGCAGAATAGTTCCCCCTGCAGGGAGCTCTTCTCCGGGAAGTCCTCCACCACAGCGACCACTTCCAGGTCGTATTCATGTGAGACATTAATTATCTGGCCTATGGGATTGGTATCCCTAAAGATTTTCCGGGCACCACTTTGAGTCATTACCGCCTGGTAGGGATCCCGGAATAGTTGGTCCCTTTGACCGGAAACGATATTCATGGAAAACACCTGGAAGAAGCCGGAATCGCAATGTACCACCGACAAATCAAAGTTTTCTTCCTTGTACAGAACGGGACTGGGGCCAAGTACCACTTTGGTGGCTGCCCTAACCTGGGGGAATTCGCTCAGCAACTTGTCCCGGGCCTGCTCGGGGATATCGGAGGTATGATCATTGGTCAGGATCCGGTAAATTTGTTCCACCTCCGGAATGGACCTGTCGTATTGTTTTTCGGACCGGATAAAAGAGAGCAATAATACCACCACGGCCAGACTGAGTGAAAAACCGCCAATGGAAATCAGGGAAAAAACCTTGTTCCGCGACAAGGTGCGGTAAAAGAGTCGGAGAGTCCTCAAGGCTATCTCTATTTATACACTTCCTGCAAATAGCCCAAGACAAATACTGCCGGTGCATTCCAGTTGAGGCATACCTCGTTGGAGGCAAAGCTGGGTTCCACATCTTCAAAGGATTTGGCCGGGAAATCGGAAGCATACTCCACAGCAGCTCTGTCCTGCTTGTGCATGTTGGGCCCACCAATGATAAAGCCGGGTACCGGAGCTTCCACACCATCGGCTCCACTTGGCCTGTGGTGGGGATTCATGACCTGTTTGGATCCGAATCCGGTGAGGAAACTATAACCGGTAGCATTCTTTCCGAATATATAATCGGTGTTTCGTATGGCACCATCCAGGTACTTCTGAACGCCGCTAAGATGATGGGCAATGCATAAGATCATGGCCTGGTTGAGTACATCGCTGTTGGAGCCCCATTCAAAATGGTCAATGCTGATACCATAGGGAATGGAATTAATCTTTTCCAGGATCTCGTCCGAAAGGGCAAGGTGTTGTTTTTTCAGGTTTCCAGCCAGTTCAATGGCTGTTTCATCTTTAAAATTATTACCATTAATCAGCAGGGTATGGAAGCCCATGTTCCTGATAAAGAACATCCAGCTATTGGTGATCTGGTGCATGTAGGGCTGAGGATTTTCGATCAGGTAGTCCAGGTAGGCCTGTTTCCCGGTGGAAATAAGGAGCTCAGAAGCTGCCCAGTAAAAATCATCACTTGAATCACTGTCTCCATACTGTCCGGTGACCACATCTTCAGGATTCTTGTAGAGGAGATCTGGATGGGCCACTGCCCACTTCCAGGCATCTTCAGCAGCTTCAAGTGCAGCTGTAGCAAATTCAGGATCCCTTTCTGCATAAATCCGGGCGGCCTGTGCCATCACTGCTGCAAAAGTCAGGCTGGAAAAGGTACCCTTACCTATGATGTAACGATCCAGGTTATAGGCTTCAGGCATGATGAAGCCGCCAAATTTTAAAGCTGTCAGTTTGTGAAAGACACCCCCGTCTTCGTCCTGCATGGTCATTACCCAGTCCAGCTCATAGCGGACCTCGTCCAGCAGGTCGGGAATGCCATTGCCGCTTTCCGGGATATTCAGTTTATCTCCCGGAACGGCGTTGGGGACCATCTCAAGCAGATTCAGCATCTGGCTGACAGTAATGGCCGCATTGACCACATATTTTCCATAGTCGCCGGCATCGTACCACCCCCCGGGTGAGTTTAGAGTGCCCTCAGTCTTCCCTGATGAAGGATGATAGAGACAGAGGTCATCGGGATGTCCGGATGCCCTGTACCATTCTCCTCCATACTGTTCTTCAATGGCCATGGAGGCACGCTGGAAATAGAAACTCTTGATGGAGGCATCCAGGGCCGGACCGTATACTCCCGCATCGATCTCAAAAGGTGCAGAGATAAGCCCGGTATTCAGTTGGATGGTATAGGTGCCGGGTTTGCTTACGGCAGAGAAATTCCCGGCCGTGACAGATTCGCCTGAAGCCTCCCAGGTTCCTTTGTTCACCAGTGTTCCTTCAAAAGCTTTCTTCCCGTCTTCATCCAGAATCACAAAAGTGGCGGCTTCATGATCGGCCACCACGAACTCCTTCACGGCAGTGGGATAATAGCCAAGCTGGTTGAAGCGAATATGTTGGTGCTGATCCTGTTCTCCGGCGGGGACAGGTGCCTTGCAGCTCAAAAGAGTTATGGCAAAAAGTGCCATCAGAATAGAAAGATTTTTCATTGTCGGGATAGATTTATCAGAATCGAATAATGCACCTTAAATGTAGCTATTTAGCAGGCGATTCGGGAACAAACGGTTCAAAAGGATATGTATCAGGAGTAAGCACTGTTCCGCTGGTAAGCGTGAGCGGGAATTCAGAATCGGGATTAAAGACCACCTCCACCAGGGCTCCTTTGTAACCCGCACGGGGCGAAGCAATGGGGATGATGTATTGACCATTCTCCCCAATCTCAATCTCTTCCATCTTCCAGGCCTCTTCTCCAATCACATAGGATTTGAAGTCCCGGCCCTCGGGATTAACTGCCTCCCAGCGTCGGATCTGGTAATTTACTGCGGGATCCACTTTGGCAAAAATGGTGTCGCCGCTTATGTTCCAATCGAAAGAGGGAATCTGTGTATCTGTAATGGTGGAATGGTAGAAAGAGACCAGGTTCTCGGGCAGGTAGGAACCATGAAGTCCGTGTCCCACATTGGGGACATACTGCAGGTAGTTTTCCCCTTTCAGGTCGTCCCAGTAAAACTTCCAGGAGTCCGTCACAAAAAATTCATCGCAGGTAGCATTGATCAGTAACTTGGGCATTGTGAGACGATCCAGAAACTGGTAGGGTTCGACCAGTTTAAGCATGGTCATAAATTCATCGGTGTTGATCCAGTTCATTATGCCCTGATTTTTATAGGGATCAATGGCAGGGGCCCACTCACCGTAGCATTGCCAATGATGCTCAAAGGAGGGTATTACATTCAGCAGGTCGATGACCACCGGGGCTATGCCCATAACCCGGTCGTCAACTGCTGCGACGGTCCAGGTGGTCCACCCCCGTTTGGAAGCCCCGGCCACAAAGAATTCCTCTACAGCCTGGTGCTCAGAAGCACAAATCGCCTGAACCACATCCATGGCTCTGACCACCGCTCTGGTCATGGGGAAACGTGCGAGCCATGGCTGCAAATTTTCCGTGGCACCTCCTTCTAAAAATTGCAACCAGCCATAAGCAATAAGGTCGTCCTCAAAAACTCCTTCTGCTGTGTCTTTCATATAATCGAGGGGTTGAAAGGGTATGTTGCTGATGTGAGAGATCACCGATCCTGTGGCCAGCGCAGCCTGGATCAGTTCTTTCTTTGCCGGGATGGGAATGGTATCGCCTCTCCAACCTCCACCGATCATCATCAGGGATTCGGTCTCCCGTAGCTCATCGGGCACCACCATGGTGAGCCAGTGCCACCAAATAGGTTCATCCACTTCTGCTTCTGTGAGCCAGGTGCCGGAAACCAGGTAAATCCGGTATTCGGTCCACGATTCTCCCCGGACCGTTTCGGCAATTTCATAGCTGAATGCATCGTCAGCTTTTTCCACGTAGGCTTTAAGAGGGAAGGGATCTTCGACGCTACTTGTTTTGGGTTCAGGACTGCTGCAGGAGGTAAGAAGCAGGGCAACAAAGAGTATAAAAAGATAAGATTTCATGGTTTGGTTTTAGGTAGTTTACCCTTACAAGTTAGCGATTTATTAGTACATTTATTAGGTAACCTTAACCCATTTCATATGACTTTTCTATTCTTATTTGGTGCTGGTATTCTGCTGACCCTTTTCATTATCTTTTTCATCATTCTCCTTCCGATACTTGCCCTGATCAGTGTTCTGATGAATGACTTCCGAGGGAACGATAAGATTATGTGGGTGCTGATCATCATCTTCCTGCCCTTCCTGGGTTCGCTGCTCTACTTTCTGATTGGAAGGGATAAGCGGATTAACAGGTGAGTGGTTAGTATATAAGCTCTTGAACAAAAACGTAATACATCTGTTTAGAAACTCTAACCTAAAACTTAAACTATGATTCAAGAATTTAAGAAGTTTATTAGCAAAGGCAATGTCGTGGAAATGGCCGTTGGTCTCATCATGGCAGTCTATTTTGGAGCCATCGTAAAATCTCTCGTGGACCACATCATCATGCCTCCCATAGGGATGCTGCTGGGAAATGTGGATTTTTCAAACCTGAAGCTTGTGTTGCAGGAAGCTACAACCAATGGCGACGTAGTTGTACCTGAAGTAGCCATCAGCTACGGCTTGTTTCTAAATACCATTATCACATTCATTATTGTTGCATTTGCCATTTTCATGGTAGTGAAAGGATACAACAAGATGAAGGCAAGCGTCGAGAAGAAAGAGGAAGAAGCCCCTGCTGCTCCTCCGGAGCCTTCAAAGGAAGAAGTTCTGCTGGCTGAAATCCGGGATTTGTTAAAGAAATAACCCAACTCTCATGTATGCTCTTTTGAGAAGATGAGGCCGCCTCTTTTTTAAGGTTGGATAGAGGGCTCTACTTTCCTAAGAATTTGCATTTGGTCCCTCTGGTGGCATCCAATCTTTTCAGCCTGAAGATTGTTAGGGAATTGGCAATTCATGTTTCACAACTTAAAGCTTGACTTTCCGGATATTTATATTGTAACTTGTTGATATTCATCAACACCCCAGCAATCATGAAGCATGAAATCCTTTCTGCTGTAATTGCTTTTTTCTTTCTTTTTATTGGTGCTTTCGCTTATTCACAGGACTATGATCTCATAGTAAGCACGAAGGGTGATTCTATAGCCTGCCATATCGATAGCATAAGTGATACTCATATCTATTTTGAGATGAGAAGCCAGAACAGTTGGGCTCAAACACACATGGGTCTTACAGATGTTTCGGAGTACAAACGTGATGCAATTTTTAGAAAAGATTTCGTATTCAAGACCGGGACCTCCATTATTAAATCCCGGAAGCCAGATCTTCCAACTTCCATAAGGGATATTCAGAAGAATTCTATTTACATAGGGATATTATCCCTTAATTATGCAAGAATGGTCCCTGCAGGAGATAAAGTTGGGATTAGTTTCGGAGGAGGACTGTATCATTTTGATGCCACAGGTGTTGTAGGAGAACTTTCATTCTTAGTGGGAGGCGTCAAGCATTTTTTTGAACCTGGGATCATGGGGGTTTATTTTTTTGATTCAAATCTCAATCATGATAATCCGGAGGAGGACCCTATCACCAGTGCAGCCTCAATCAGGGTGGGTTACCGCTATCAGGGGCCGGAAGGACTCCTGCTCAGGGCAGCTCCTAATTTAATTTTTACTGGAGGGGATATCTTTGTATTTGGAGCTCTGTCTCTGGGTTATTCATTTTAAAAAAGCATTACTTACCCAGAAACTTTCGTTTGTTTCCTCTCGTGGCTTCTGAGGCCTTGATGTTTCCTCCGCCCCAGCTCAGTCCGGCACCTGAAAGGAGAAGACCTGAAGGTATTCACCCTCAATGACCTTTCAGCGGGAATGGATGCCATTGCGGAGCAAAGCGAAGGGCTGACTACTTTTTTTGAGTCCTACCGGGTATTGTCAAGAATACCCGATCCTGTGAGCAAGGAGTTCCGGGTATGCACCCTGCTGGAAAAACTGGAAATCCTGGTTAGCTCCAATGAGGAGAATGCCGGAATCCAGTTTTCCTTCCCTTGTGAGAATCCCGCCATGACACTGCTGGCCGACGAGCAAATGATTCACAATGTGTTGCTGAACCTGGTGAAAAATGCTTCCCAGGCTGTACAAGAAGTCCTAAGTCCAGCCGTTAGCGTATCTGCCATCCACAACGAAGCTCAAATCATCATCGAAGTCGCTGACAACGGTCATGGTATTCCGGCGGAGATAGCCGATGAAATATTCATGCCCTTTTTTACCACACGCCAGAAGGGCACTGGCGTAGGCCTTAGCTACAGCAGGCAGGTAATGAATATAAATGGTGGCCGGATGGAATACAACTCCGTTCCCGGCCACACTATTTTCAGACTGGTGTTCTAAGAGGGATCAGACAATTGTTCCAGTCTAGAATGCTATACCGATAGCAACCCCTAATCTAATGCCAAAACCATTCGCGGCGGAGATCCCGGGTTCAATCGCCCCGGTAGGATCCTCAAGTGTTCTGAAGGCATAAGCAGGCCCTACCCAGGCATCAATAACTACTATATCCTTGAAAACAGCTTGATACCCCAGGTTAACAGCAAATCCGTAGGAGGTAAGGGTTGCCTCATCACTGTAAGCTGGATCCGTGGCCGTAAGCTTCATATAGCGGAAGTTCGGGGCCAGATACATTCCTTGGAGAGCTGGTTTTTCCGAAAGGTAATACCTGAATTCAGGGGTAATTCCGATACCGGATAATTTAGCTTCGGTATCCCCGGGAGAATATCCCGTATAAAAACCACCAAGTTGCAGGCTCATATTCTCATTCAGGGCTCTTTCATATTTCAATACACCTGTTCTTAGAAAGGCGCTAAAGAGGTCGGTTTTGACGGCATTCTGTTTCTGGCCCATCAATCCTGAGGAAAGAATGAAGGCGGCAATGGCAAACATGATAAGTTTTTTCATGGTTGTTGGTTATTGGTGAATTCATACTAAGGTACGAAAACTGTGCCATAATAGTTCCAAGAAGTTCCAAACAGCTCACTCAGATATGAAAATTAAATTATACTGGCTTCGGGTTTGACTCGCCCTGCTTCATTGATATATTTCACCTTGGGATGACCAATGAGCAGGGCAGCATAGACCTGGTGCCCGGCAGGTATCCCAAACTCATTACGCATGGCTTTGCTCCTTTCCATCGCATTGGTAATAAATCCGTTAAAGCAGGTTCCCAGCCCCAGGGCATTGGCATAGATGGAGGTATAGGTGGACCAGATATATGCATCTGCGGCAGCCATTCCATATTTCGTGACCGGAGCATGGAAGAGCATGACCAGGGGAGCATGGTGGCACACCAGCGAGGAACCAGGAGTCTGCCTTGCGATAAACTGCTTCTTATAATTATTCAGTCTGGATACATTCATTTTTGGAGCAAGAACCTTAAGGATCGGCATCAGAAAAGTGGAGGTAACAATCTTTATCGTTTTGATCAGGGTTTCAGCGGTTCGATCGTTGAGTTTTTGAATTAGCTCCTCCGCCTTCACTGCAATTATTTGAATGGGACGGGCATTGCTGGCCGAAGGATAGTGTTTCATGTTCTCAATTAGCAAGTTCAGGGTGGCGTCATCCACCTCCTTTTTCAAATAAGATCTGCAGGTTCGGATGCTTGCAGTTAAGAGCTGGAAATCGGCCCCGGAGCCAGTGAGGGGGGAGAGTTTTTCGATTGGATCAGCATCGGGAAATATAGTGGATTCGGGGCAAATAGCCACACAATGTCCGCAATGAATGCATGAGTTGTTAATGCTCCCCTGTTCAATGTCGATGGCGTTGGAGGGGCAATCCTTCACACATTTCATACACTTTGTACAATTCTCAAGTTCTATTCTGGGCATATTCTATTATTTGATGGGCCAAATGTAAGTCTTATCCCTTGGATATTCATTGTCACTCATTATATTTAGAGTTCATGACTTCCATCCTCCCATGACA
>Ga0316190_10002181_pt1 | contig 14158 bp, 12 predicted proteins | sample Eddworburrow2_MG_FD_204929 | JGI IMG/M metagenome (GOLD analysis project Ga0316190, IMG submission 204929) | Coastal sediment microbial communities from Maine, United States - Eddy worm burrow 2 | ecosystem: Environmental > Aquatic > Marine > Coastal > Sediment | place: USA: Maine | collected... | reverse complement strand
ACTCCTCAGAAAAGTGCTTCCGAAGCTCAATTTTCAACTGATGGAACTTACCCAAGAGCATTCCCAAAGCCATCAGTACCAGATCCCTGTCCTTCATTTTTAGTGAAAGCCCTTCTGAATATGCCTTGAAATAATCCTCCTGGACAGAAAGATCGTTAAAATCACCGAGCAGATTCTGCAACCTCTTCATTTTTTTCACCATCACCTTTATGGATGGGTCATATAAATCTCCAAACACATCCAAAAGGTATCGCAGCTTTTTACAATTAATTCTCAAATCATGCAGAGCGGCATCAGGTGAATCATCGTGTATGAGGCTGCCATCCTGAACAATAGAACTATACCGTTTAATTATGCGGTCGGCAGCCAGCTTTCCTATTGGTTTAGCAGACCATACACCAAAACACTCACTACCTCTCACCAACTCATCCTGAGCCACATGAAGACCATGACGCCATGCAGACATATCTTCTCTAAATTGGTCACTTTGAAGATGGGCTGCTGTGTCTTTCCAAGCCTGCTTTCGTTTTTTACTGATGTAATTGAAGAAAGATTCAAGATAAGGGCGATGGGTCTCAGGAACTAAGGAACAGTAGTGATCTTCATCCAAAAGATAGACATCGCTATCACGAAGAGGATTGGTTAGTTTTCCCAACCCGGAGAGAAACGCTTGCCCTTGATTGACTAAATCTCCTTTAATTGTTTTCTTAAACTGCTTGAGGATGGAACGTGAGGTCCGAGCTGCAACCCTGAAATCATGGGCAAACTCTGTATCGACATCGTCAATAATTCCCTGGACACTATTTCTGATCGCTTCTGAAAGGTGCAGGCAAATTTCAGGAACGATAAACCCGGCTTTATCACCTGCCTTCAACGCTGGGTACTTGCTCCGTTTTTTTTGCTGTCTCATAAGAAGCAACCCATCAAACAATTCATTTGTTGGAAATCCATCACAAGACTGCCATTTCGCTCGTTCCATTTTCATACTTGCTTGTTGGGATTCAGGTTCATAACCTTTCAACGGAGTCAGGATTGCCAGATTAAACCAGAAACTGTTTCTGGAAAAATTCCACAAGGTCAGCTTGAAAACCGTTTTCCGGAACAGGTTCTTAGCTGTCCTGAACTCCTCAATCAATTGGCCCGTGTGCTGCAATAGCAAGGCTCTGATTCCGACTATTCCCTTCAAAATCCCTCTTAAACCCGGATCTTCAATATCCTCGATCATTTTGAAAGTTCTACTCTGTATCACATCGAATAAAATATCTTTTCCGCGAATAAAAATGATGCGATTGTGAAAGCTTATAAGAAGGCAATGAGCAGATGCCAAACTCCCATCAAAACAGTCCCAAATACCAATTTCACCCTCTTCATGCTTTGTGACCAAACTGTTATCCGACAAGGGAAAAGATGGCTTTTTGTCTGTTTTTTTACAAAAAATTCTTATTTTCATCTGGCTATTCTACATAAAACTGTTGTATTTCATATCAATTTTTGTGAATCAAGGGTCATATTCGAGACGGATAAGATTGAGAACATCTCTTGCTTCCTTTGCCGATTATAGAAAGATAACCTTTTCCTAATGAACGGTTATTTCTTGGCCATTTGATTCATATTCCACATTTCAGGAGCGTTCTGAATTGGTCTTTTCCTTTTCTTTTTCAAATAAATGACATATATTGTCCGTGTTTGGGCTCTGATAATTGCCTGTTAAGTCAAACAAGGTCATTAGCCCATGGAACACCATGGGGGTTGCCCACTAGAAAGGATGAAAGTATATGGAAGAAAGATTGAACCGATGTATTCTGAGAGATCCCTTCAGCGGAATCTCACACCTAGTTGCAGCCTTCCTCTCAGTTGGTGCTCTTGGAGTATTAACCGCTTTTGCCGCCGTATATGGCAAGGCAATGCATATCGTCACTTTCAGCATATTTGGTTTTACAATGTTCTTAATGTACACATCCAGTTCTCTGTACCACTTACTGCCGCTAAAAGACAAAGGGTTGAAAGTCTTCCGAAGAATTGATCACATCATGATTTTCCTCTTTATTGCTGGGAGCTACACACCTATCTGTCTTGTTGGACTAAAGGGAACCTGGGGCTGGGCGATATTTGGTGTTGCCTGGGGTTTGGCTCTCATGGGTGTCGTACTCAAATCTGTTTGGTTGACTGCCCCTCGCTGGTTTTCCACAGCTGTTTACATACTGATGGGCTGGATGTCCATCATTGCCATTCACCCTTTAACTCAGGCATTCAGCACGACAGCTCTAGTGTGGTTTTTCATGGGTGGGATCAGCTATACAGTGGGTGCAGTAGTTTATGTCATTAAAAAACCCGATCCATTTCCCGGAACGTTTGGATTTCATGAAATATGGCATCTTTTTGTGATTGCGGGCAGTTTTTGCCACTTTTGGCTTATCCTTCGTCATATCCTGTTTTTTTAGATTTTTCTTCAATATTAAGTAAAAAACAGACAAGTATCGGCGAATCGTGTTATTTTATGACTTGAAAACAAGTCACCCTTTTGATTTTTTATAGGGTTTAATTTTAAAGATTAGAGGCACCATGATTGTAAAGAAAAAGCATGTTGATGACATCAGTATCATCGAATTAGACGGTATGTTGACCCTTGGCTCTGAGACACCATTGGAGGAAGCTTTTAAAGAGCTGCATGATCTAGGAAGAATAAAAATCATTATTGACCTCTTAAAAGTGAAATATATAGACAGTATGGGTGTTGGGCAAATTGCCGCAGGAATGAAGCGAGTCAGAGATGCTGGTGGAGAACTCGTACTCGTCCGGGTTAACGATCGGATCATTTCCCTTCTCGAAATGACCGGGCTCAAGAGTATCCTTCCCATATTCAATAGCGTCGAAGAAGCTTTAAAGGCGCTATAAAACCATCAAAGAGAATGTTCCTTGAGCAAGGATCACTCCTCACAAGCCAGGTCAGAGATGCACAGGTGATGGTTCCAACGGTAAAATAAGCATCGCACTCAACCAGAATAAAGGAGCACAAATGGTTGGAAGTAAATTTAAGGTTCTATTTACAAATGACATGACAGAATGCAGCGTCTCAAAGGGTCAATCCTTTGATCATGATGGGGACGATGGAAGTGTTCTGCAGATAGCCTGTGAGCACAAAGTAGAAATCGATCATGCCTGTGGTGGTGTAGGAGCCTGTTCAACTTGTCATATTATTATTGATGAAGGAGCAGAATTCTGTGAGGAAGCAACGGATGATGAGTTGGATCAACTCGAAAATGCGCCCGGTCTGCAAATGGATTCCCGGCTTGCCTGTCAGTGTATTCCCACTGGTGAAGGGGACATAAAAGTTTCTATTCCAAGCTGGAACAGGAACAGGGTTCCCAGCGATCATTGACCAAGATAACTCCATATCCTGAAGAACTCCTGGACATGGTGCTGGGTGAAATGTTGGTTCAGGTTCATCGACCGGAAGCATTTCATGTTGTCATGGGCGCAGGTGGAAAAACCCAACAGGAAGTATATTTGGCCCAGTTGCTTGCGGACCATGTTCCACTTTACAAGAGAAAAGGTGGCGGAGGCACAGTTCTGCTCGGTCCACAAACCCTTATCATCACTGTCCACGCTGGTGTACCCAACCCATTTGCCCATAAACCCTATTTCAGCGCGATAAACAGTGCCATAATTAAAGTATTAAGGCAATGGAGCCCTCTGGATTATCGTGAAAGAGGTATCTCTGATATCGCTGCAGGTGATAAAAAAATATTAGGTTCTTCCATCTACCGTAGAAAACAGTACCTGCTGTACCAGGCATCACTCATCGTTTATCCTGAACTGGGCCTAATGGATCGCTACTTGAAACATCCACCTCGTGAACCAGACTACAGAGAAAGTCGCCCACATTCTGATTTCGTTACATCTCTTCAAGAATTGGGAATCCATATAAGTTGGGATCAGATGACCCAGAGTTTCAACAATTTGCTGCCCGGATTAATTCATTTATAAACATTTCCGGAACACGTCGTTATTTGGTGACCCTTTCTAAGCTTAAGCATGACCAAAGAAGGTTTTAAAGCCTCGAACTTAGAAAGCTGGATTATTTTTCTGATAGCCGTCATAATAGACTTATCAATTACTTATTATCGCCGAACTCTTCATTATCTGAGAATTCGGATCATCACAAGTAAGGAGAAATGTTATGTCAGTTGATTCGTTCAGCGAAGTGTCCACTCAATCCTGGGGTAGTCGTATAAAGGGATCCCTTTCTGGTATCTTCTTTGGAATAATTATGATCATTGCATCCTTTGTCCTTCTCTTCTGGAACGAAGGACGAGCTGTAAAACGTGCCCAGGCACTCGACGAGGGTGCCAGCAGTGTTGTTTCTATTACATCCAATGAAATTAACCCAACCTACGAGGGCAAGCTCGTTCACCTGACCGGAGAGATCAAGACGACCGATGTTCTCAGTGACCCAGTGTTTGGCATAACCAAAGAAGCTGTCAAACTGAGACGTTCCTCTGATATGTACCAATGGGAAGAGGAGCAAACGACAAAAACGAAGGAAAAAGTAGGAGGAAAAAAGGAAACAGTTACAACCTACTCTTACAAAAAAACCTGGTCTTCTTCGCCTATCAATTCACAAAGTTTCAAGCGACAAGAAGGCCACTACAATCCGGGCACCTTCCCCTATCCTGGAAAAAGTTTCGCGGCTTCAAATGTAAAGCTCAATGCGTTTCAAATGTCAGACAGCCAGATCAGCAGCCTTTCAAATTACCAAACGCTCACACTTTCAGAAAACATGTTAGCTCAACTTCCAGAGGACCTGCGTCTGAAGCTAAAGGTAGAGGGGAATAACCTCTATTATGGAAAGGATTCAAGCAGCCCAGAGATTGGCGATATGCGCATTTCATTTGAATGGATCTCACCAGGAGATACTGTCAGTGTGATCGCACAGCAACAGGGCAACAGTTTCGTCCCCTATGTGGCCAAATCAGGCAGCAGCATTCAACTCATGGTATCGGGAACACAGACGGCCGAGGCTATGTTTAACGCTGAGAAGAAGAGTAATACCATTCTCACTTGGATTCTTAGAGCAGTCGGATTTTTCCTTATGTTCCTTGGGTTCCGTACCATAATGAATATTTTCAGAACCCTGGCTGCTGTTATCCCATTTGTGGCAAACATTGTTGGATTTGGTCTCTCTCTGATTAGTGCCATACTGGCTGCCAGCTTCACACTGCTGACCATTGCAATCGCCTGGTTTGTCTATAGACCCATGCTGAGTATCATCCTCATTGTAGTTATTGTACTCATTCTCGTAGCAGTAAAGATGTTAAAGAAACCGAGTCAACAGCAACCAGCATTTGTACCCCCTCCACCGCCTCCTGCATAAATAACTGAAAAGAAGTCAAAAACTGGAACAAAGCCCAATTTCTCACTCCATCCCGGTGGAGTGAGAAATGTGGGCTACTCTCAATGTCATAAATTAAGTACTAATTTGTTTGATAACTAGGAGTTAACCGCTGAATTTCTTAGTTGTTTTTCATGGATATTTAGGCTCACAGGCAGAAATAATAGGTCTTGAAGAAAATGGGTAATGCTGAGCACCTTCTGGTAAAGTTTGGCTTGAAAGATATGGACCACAGAGTACTCAGAGGACACAGAGATGACAGACGTTAACAATTTAACAGGCCTAATCATTGGATGTGCAATAGAGGTACATAAGAATCTTGGACCTGGACTACTGGAGTCTACGTATGAGCAATGTTTGGCCAGAGAATTGGATCTTTCATCTATCCCATTCAAAATTCAACACCGATTACCTGTAGAATATAAGGGAATACAATTAGATTGTGGATATCGGATCGACCTCTTAATAGACAATCAAGTCATCGTTGAATTAAAAGCCGTAGAATCGATTAAACCTATCCATAAAGCTCAATTACTAACCTACATGAAACTGGCACAGATTCCTATTGGGCTCCTGATTATTTTAATGTGCCGATTCTATGTGATGGAATCAATCGGTTTATCTTGTAACTCCTCCTCTGTGTTCTCTGGGATCTCTGTGGTTGAAATGAACGGTAGATGAAACTGGCCGTTTTGGCGCCATAGAAATATATATTCAATTCCTTGAATGGTAGGCATGTAACACATGAAAAGGCCATATAATTTAGGTTGGCCATTTTTAACCTTTGTCCATTTAAATATTCGGCCCAGCCTCACCACAGAGCACATGCCTGACTAGAATTTCTGGATCTAATGTAAAATATCCATCACAGCTTTCCCGCATAAAACCCTTACGACAACATCCTAAAAACTGGATATCATTTGTGTAAAGTTCAATTTATAGGCATACTTCCTTTTCTTCTGTTTGTTTTCAGATTCTATTTTTTAGAATAGCTTAGTGACACAGTGTCAAACGCAGATTCTCAACCAACACTTTGGCATAATATTCACCTGTAATACAGTTATATCTGTATTTAGAGAGGCATGCGTTCAAGAAACAAAAAGCATGAAAATTCTGCACAATGGTGCCTAATTTTAAGATATATTAATTGTTATATCTACTTTGGCTTCTCCTAAGTTTGTGACATCGGGGCTACTCTCTGTCTGCCAGGAAGACTAGAAATACCTCATTGGCCAGCAGAACACCCTTTTCGGTTAACCGCCAGTTGTTTTTCTCATAACTCACTAAACCATGTTCGCCCAAGCTTTCCAGCCCTTCTATCTCTGTGGGACTCAACCAGCTACTGGGGATGCCCCTCAAAAGGCGCATCCCTTGGATATTTCTCTCTCTGTTCCACTGCTCATGTGACCAGTTTTCCTCATGGCACAAACCTGTAGCGTTTTCTCCTACTGAGCTCATATACTGAGAAAGATTCGGATGATTCTTCCAGTAGGTTCTTCCCAGTCGTCCATGAGCCGCTGGGCCAACTCCCAGGTAATCACCGAACTGCCAGTAATTCATATTATGCTCCGATTGAAATCCTGGCCGACAAAAGTTGCTGATCTCATAATGTTCATATCCCTTTTCACCAAGTTTGGAAACAACCTGTTCAAAAAAATCGGCCTGATTGTCCTCGTCTGGTAGAGAACCTGTAAATTTGTCCAACGGTGTCGGGAGATCCCTCTCCAGGAGATAAACGGAGAGGTGATCAGGGCTAAAAGACAGCAGTTCCAATAGATCCTGCTCAATATTGCCCTTATTTTGATCTGGCAATCCGAGCATTAGGTCAACAGACCATCCATCTCGAAAATCACTGATCCACTCCATCGCCTGCCTGGCCATTTCAGGCGTATGGTTACGACGAACTGCGTTAAGTGTATTTCTATTCAAAGATTGAACGCCAAGAGAAATACGAGTCACCCCTAACTTCTTCATATGGTCAGGCCATCTCTCTGTCACATCTTCAGGGTTGGCTTCCATTGTGATCTCACAGCTATCTGCCAAGGTAAAGTGCGATGACAAGGTTTCAAAAACTGCCGCCAATTCTTCTTCTGCCAGGTAACTCGGTGTTCCACCGCCAAAATAGACGCTCTGCAACGGCCGTCCTTTGACCACACCTGCATAATTAGTGAGTTCGCGCTGCAGGGACTGAATGTAATCCTTAAAAACCTGGGGTCGCCTTTCAGTCTGAGTCTTTTTACCAGGATGAAATACCTTGATATCAAAATGACAGTAGTGGCATCTTTGTCTGCAAAAAGGAACGTGGATATATAACGAGAGAGGGGTACTGGATGATTGAGTGTTAATCGTGGAACTCCTGGTTTTTAGGGAAAGAAAAGAGCAATGCTTGTCCTTTTTGGTTCCTTATTTCTCAACATTCCCATTTCTCTGCTACTCCACTTCATGTCTCATGTAATCTGCAATAAAAGGAGCCGCACTGAATACTCGAAGGAAGGGGTTTGTATCGCTAAAACTCTGGGCAAGCTCGTTCGCTCTGGGATGCGTGTCGGTGCATCCAATCCACTCAAAAAGGCCCGTCTTCTCCAGATTCTGAAGCGCATCGCCCGGGAAAACACCATGGGTGGCAAATGCAATCACCTTACTTGCTCCATTTTCGAGGTAAGCCTCAGCGGCATTTACCAGGGAATCACCCGTCCTGATCATATCGTCATAAATGACAATGGATCGGCCTTCTACATTGGCATTTACGCCAATAATACGGGTTTCCTCTCCTGAGATCCTGCGCTTGTACACGAATGCAGCCTCTACTCCAATACCATTTGCCAATGATTCAACCCATTTAGCCCTGCCCGCGTCGGTACTTGCTAGAATCACCTGATCATCCAGATCATTAAGAACCTTTGAAACAATTGATCTTGCGCTCAGTTGGGCAAGCCGTATATTTCCTTCAAAATAATGCGGGACACCATCTGTGTGTAGGTCAACAAAAACAAATTCATTCCCCATACGAGCTTTTGGTATGGATGATAAAAGAAGGGCGCGACTCTTAGCGGGAATCACTTCCCCTGGAAGAATCGCCCGTTCCATTGTGGAGTATCCAAAATAGGGAATGATAATGGTCAGTGAAATGGCGCCATTGTAGACCAACCCACAAGCAAGATCAAAAAGCTCAAGGGTTTCTGTATCATTGATGGTTCCTCCAATCAGGAACACATCTGATCCCTTGATGCGCTCTTGAATGCGCATATAGCGTTCCCCGTCAGGGAAATTCCTGCGCTCAAGTTGCCCAGGAACAAATTCCTCATTCTGACTGCACACCAGGTCGCGTAAATAACCATATCGACTGGTTGAGAAAACGGGTTTATTTTTCATCTTTCCAATCCTCCATGGGTCTTAGCTATGGCTGCTGAGTTCGGGGTAATTCCCATAACCAGAGAGAGTAATCATAATAAATAGTTTCCCACATCTCTCACCTATTGTCACCGGCTTACTTCACGTAATACATGGGATTGGGAATCTTCCATCGGCTCAAAGAAAAGCCCCCTTCCAGATCAGAAAGCTGATCCCCAATATTAGCGATAATCACATAACCCTGTGCGGTTATTTCTTTCCTGGCTCCAGATTTATAATCAACTGTTTTTAAACCCTTTATCTTCGGTTTAAGATAAATTTTCCCATATTGATCAAAGCCTTCTGCTTTCATGTTCACCACAGTGGGGTCAACCTCCAAGTCGGTGCCTTGCTGTTTCCTGCCCGTGACAAAAAAGAATGTAATTCCCTTTTCGCGACCCCAGTCATAAAAAGCCTTAGCAGCAGGAATAGCGACAGCTTGTTTCTCAGCAACCCATACACTCCACGTCTTGTGGGAATACCCATAGCCAAAGCGGTTTTCGTAAATTATATTGCTAAGCGTAGTCTCATCAATATCCATGACAACCGCATACTTGGTGTCCTCTTTTAAATTCTGTTCGATGAATGCCTGTGCGTGTTTATATACCTTCGCGATATCAGCTTCATAGGATCCAGATTCAATATAGTATTTTACCGCATTCTTCAGTTTACCTATATTGGGTGGCTCAGGAACCTGCTGGGACCAAATCGTCTGAACCAAGAACAATATTAAAAACAACCGAGCGATTATCATACTCATCTCCTGCAATAAAGATGTCTCATAGTATACTCTTTTCTAGTCTGCTTGGCTCGGTTTTCTGCTCAATAAAACGGCGATCAAATGATTGGATCTGTGTTCACCTGCTTGGAATTATGCAGATAAATTACAAATACGATTACACATCCTGATGGCTGCCGAATTATTCATGGGGTCGAAAAAAATCAAATCCACCTGATCGCACCATAATGTAACATTCGGACCAGTCTTCAACCAATTTGGGATCATTTAAATCAATTTGAAGGGATACTTCAGGCTCTGTCCAGAATCTCACATGCAATATATGATGTTCGTCCTCAAACACTTCACCGACAAGAGCGGGCCTCCTCAGCAGTCTCTCCCATAGCCGCAATGGAACGGTTTCCCTCTTTTCAATGCCATGCTTTGCCATGTGATAATAATTCAATGTCAAAGCTTCTTCAGGACGAATGAGTTCGATACCCTGTATATGAAAATTTAATTTTAAACAATCAGGCCACGGCTCCAAATCAGGGGTCTCGAGGCTGATGCATCTTTGAGCAGATCCGATTAATCTTCCAATAAATGAAGTCATAATTCAGTTCCCCTCCCTTGACCCTCAAAAAATGCTTTGACCTTTTCATGGAAGAATGTGACATCAATAAGAAAGGCGTCATGTCCTGAGGGTGAGTCTAAAACTTCAAGGCCTGCTTCAACACCGGCACTCAGAAGAATTTTATACAATTCAACCTGCTCATCCAGAGGAAATAAAATATCACTGTTCACACCAATGATAAGACTGCGACATTTTATACGCTGGACACCCTGATGATATGTTGAGAATCCCCAGCCTAATGAATACAGATCCATGGCCTTCGACAGATACAGGAAGCTGTTTGGATCGAATGAATCTCCTAGTTTGTGGCCCATATGATCAAGGTAGGCTTCAACCTGAAAATCAACACCAAAATTGAATCCTCTGCCGGTTCTCCTTCGCCCAAATCGTTTGTTCCACTCTTGCCGAGATCGATAGGTAATATTTCCAATCTGGCGTGCAATAACCATAGCGGATTCTGGTTTCTCTGCTTGATCGTAATACCATCCGTTACAAAACCTGGGATCATTCAGGATGACCAGTCTCTGGACATATCGAAAAGCAATAGACTGTGGTCCTGTTCGTCCTGTTGCAGAGATCATGAGAAGGCTGCCTACTTCGTCGGGGAAACAGGCCGCATATTCAAGTGTTAACATACCCCCAAGTGAGGTTCCAATCACACCGTGCAGTTTCTCAATTCCTAGGTGAGATACCAATTCATGTGCTGCTCTGGACATATCACGGATCATGATGGGTGGGAAATCAGGTCCGAAGGCTTTACCTGTTGCTTCATTTGTCGAACCTGGCCCCAAACTACCAAAACAACTGCCAAGATGATTTGCACAGATAATAAAAAAAGTGTCCGTGTCAAGAGCTTCACCCGGACCAATCATAGCCTCCCACCAACCTGGAAGGTCCTGGCGATGATGGGAACTGGCATGACTCGATGCTGATAACCCAGAGAAAAGGAGAATCGCGTTGTCTCTTTTCTCGCTTAGCTCTCCCCAAGTTTCATAGACCAGATGAAAACGGTCCAGGCTGCCGCCTAACAACAACTCAAACGGCTTTTTATAATAATATGTTTTTAAGTCACCCAAAGAAACACCTGCAATTTCCTTTAAACAGTGGCCCACTTTATCACATTCCCTTATGAATATCGAATGCCACTAGAAACTATTATTTGGCCAACGATGCTCTTCCCCATGGCGGCTGCTGTTGGTTCTATCCACTGGACTATATTCTGAAATAGCGGCGTATGAGTAGAACGGGTCTATCGATGTATTACCATTTGGTAAAGGTCATCTAACTTTTGAGGTGCATTATTCCGTACCCCATCTATTCCTAAATTGCCATTTCCCTCATAGGGGCTCAGTCCGATCCCTGTTCATGTATGACCTCCACCTCTAAATGAACATAAAATGAGCGTATTCGAGTGATCAGAAAAAAACAAAAAAGGTGTAATTATGTATAATATAAAGTCCTACATGGAGGGTTCCCATCTCCGATTCAAAAAAATATCAGACAGTGTTCGAAACAGCCCAGGCAATGGGTACACTCCTTTGCCGTTCTGGTCATGAGACACGATTTGCAGGAGGGTGTGTCAGAGATCTCTTGCTCGGCCAAGAACCAAAAGATTATGACCTTGCCACAACTGCCCATCCTGAGATTGTATCCCAAATTCTCAAATCTGAAAAAATCAAGGCCATTCCTACAGGTATCTCTCATGGCACCTTGACGGCTGTGTTGAACAAAGTGCCCGTAGAAGTAACAACCTTGCGACGCGACATAAGTTGTGATGGTCGGCACGCCGTAGTTGAATTTACAACTTCATTTGAAGAAGATGCTAAGCGAAGAGACTTTACCATCAATGCTCTCTTTCAGGGGATGGATGGCCAGATCTTTGATTACATTGGAGGCGTAAGCGATTTGCAGCAGAAAAAACTGCGGTTTGTCGGGAGCGCCTCAAATCGTATCAGCGAAGATGCCCTCCGTGTCATTCGCTATTTCCGGTTTCTTGCCAGATTCCGCTGGGCATTTCATGAGCCCTATGAACAGCTTTTTAGGGCTTCTGCTGAAAAGCTCTCGATTCTCTCCAAGGAACGGATCAAGAATGAATTTGATGAACTCCTTTTGAATGATACGGGAGAGATTCTGAATAAAATGGATCGTCTTGGGCTTCTCACCCGCCTCTTCAATGGGATGAGCACGCAACAGAACCTAAGTGTGAACCTGTTCACTGACTTCCCAAACAACCTGAATCAAATTGCATGGCGCTGGTTCATGCTTTTTTTCCAAAAATGCCCCGAGACTGCAATGCTGACTGAGGTGGGTCGTGAGGCTAGATTAACTAAAAAAGAACGATACCTCATGTCATCCCTTCAAAAGATACACGAAGATCTGGTCGCAGACCGGACCGGCATACTTCCGCTCATCAAGATGATCAAACGAAAATTGGCTTCGGCTAGTGATCTCCATACGTTCTTTGCTTGGGTGCAGAAGAAAAAATTCTTTTCTGTTCCGGCAATCACCCTAAAACTATTGAATACCATCGACAATCAAACGGTTCCATCCATCAGCAAGAAACTTAAACTTGTTCAACCTCCAGAAAAACGCAAGCAAATTGCTTTTCTTTTTGAAATTTCCTGGTATCTTGGACTCAGTAACCTGGAAGATGTCCTAAACATCGACACGTTAATCAGAAACCTAAAAAAGCAAGGCTTTCACGCCGAGAAAGAGTTTTATGACACTTAAAAGCAACCAACTCCAAGAACACCTTGTCTCTTCTTTTTTTAGTGAGTGGCAGGATGATAAAAAATTAGTCGGCCTTGAACTTGAGGTTATCCCATTCAGGAGGGGTAACTATGGAGCACCACATGTGGTGCCGCTTTTTGATATAGGAAGGACATGTTCCTCCTGGTGTGTTTCTGATCACGATCCAACATGGCCCGGTTTATTAGATGTACTGCGCTCTTTTGAAGGCCAGTGCGATGGTATGAGGTATGCCCCTACCGATGCATCTACACCTCGATTTCTTTTCAACTCAGGTTCTCAACTGACTTTTGAGCCAGGAGGACAACTGGAATACAGCTCCTCTGCAGGACTTAATATTGAGCAGGTCACAGGCCAATTGTTTAAAACACTGGATTATCTGGAACAACTTCTGGTACCCCATGGTATTTCGTTCCTATATGGCGCTTTGAATCCATGGTACAGGACCGAGGAAGTGGGTTTGCAAATTAAGAAGGACCGGTACCTCCAAATGGATCGGTACTTTTCAAGACTCTCTCCCTATGGACAGAAAATGATGCGGCTCACTGCCTCTTTTCAAGTGAACCTGGATGTGGGTGACCAAGAAACGGCCAAAAAACGTTGGCTGGCAACCAATCTCCTATCTCCCGTCTTTTTGGCAACCTTTGGGAACTCACCTTTTCATGAAGGTAATTTTAGTGGCGCAAAAAGTTTCAGGGGAGTAATCTGGGAACGTTTGGACCCTTCGAGAACCGGTTTCCAGGATGGATTTGTCCAACAGGAGTACGAAGAATGCCCTGCAAAACAGTACCTGGATTTTGCGCTCAATGCTTATTGTATGCTGCCTGTAGAGATCGGAAGCCAAAATCCACTCATTCGATTCAAGGACTGGATGCAGCAGGGATTCCACGGACTCTTTCCCACCTTTAATGACTGGGAGACTCATTTAACCACCCTTTTCCCCGAGGTTCGGCCACGGGGCTTTCTCGAAATGCGATACATGGATACGCTTCCTAAAGCATTCTATTCGGTTCCTGGAACACTGCTTCGCCGTTTGATGTACCAGGATGAATTGCTCGAATTAGTCATTAAAGAACTCAACCCCCTTCGCACTCAGTTGAGGCAACTGGTCATCGATGCTGCTTTCAAAGGTCTTGAAATTGATATATTGAGGGAGAAGGCGCAACTCTTCTTTAAAAAGTTACTGACTCTCCCATCTGATGGCGATGAAAACCTCATGGAAATCGCAGAGGTGTTTTACCAAAACTACACAGCAAAGGGATTGAGCCCTGCAGAT
>Ga0316190_10002179_pt1 | contig 14161 bp, 18 predicted proteins | sample Eddworburrow2_MG_FD_204929 | JGI IMG/M metagenome (GOLD analysis project Ga0316190, IMG submission 204929) | Coastal sediment microbial communities from Maine, United States - Eddy worm burrow 2 | ecosystem: Environmental > Aquatic > Marine > Coastal > Sediment | place: USA: Maine | collected... | reverse complement strand
AACCGTTTGACCAAAACAACTTAAAAACGAGAGATTGCAAGACCAATGAAGTGATGGAAAATTGTCAGCCCTAAAACCAAGACACCCCGAGCTTTGTCCAGAACGCTTGCTGTTCGATAAGCGGAATGGGACTTGGTTGGTGGAAACCATCAGGGCCAGCGGCCATGTGCGTCGCGTCAACAGGCCGGACACAAGACTGCTTCTGACAATATTTAAGTCACAAAATAGGACTTGCAAAAAGGGAGCCATCCACACAGGACAAACTTGTTGTTGCTTCCAACAAGCGTGTGACCGCTCGTGACCCAATTCGAGTATCAGTCGCTTCGTGTTAACCGGAGAGTTAGGGGAGCGGCTCACTGACCTGTCAAGATCACTTTCATCTGGAGACTGCAATGGCAAAACACTCTAAGATTCGATTGTCTCGCCTTAGGGATATTGGCTGGTCGCTTTGGGATCCGATTGGCGTTACGAGCAAGAATGAACACTGGAAAGACTAACCATTTGCAGACGAATATGACAGCTACCTGCTTAGGGCTGCCGGAATGATCAGGCCTGACCACCTGTTGCAAAAACCCAGCCTGTCTGCATCCTGCCCGGACATGGGGTCATTTCGCCGGCCTGCGCCGTTCGCTTCGCAAGCGGGCGGCCCACTCGCGGCTTTCATTGTCGGCCAGCCTGGCTGTTCTGGGTTCAACGGTTGCGGCGATGGCCGGGTCCTGGCCGAGAGCAGACAATATGTGCGCCAGGCTGGCTTGCGGTCTTGAGGCGAGCATTTCATAGGTGATGGAAAGCGGAACCACACCTTGCCGGGCAAACCAGCGACCCCACGCGGCATCGTGGTCTTCCAGTTCGGTTACAAGCTGCATGAGCGCGTCGCCATCATAGGTTGCAGCCTGCCCCGGCCTGACCCGTTCACGTTCGGTCCCGTCGCTGTCGACGTGCCACAAACCGGTCTGCTCCGCTTTGCGGCGAGACACAGCCTGGGCAACCTTGTCGTCTCGAGACAGGTGTATGTAGACGAGTGGTCCGAATGCCGATGTGAAACGGGCGCTGTCACTTGCCTGTCCGGGGAAAAACCTGTCGAGCCGGTTCGACAGGTCGCCGAGGCTCTCCCACATCAGCCGCATCCCGAACACTGCAGTGCTGCCGGTACCATAGGTCAAAACCGCGTCCAGGTAGGCTTGATCAAAATCCTGGTCGCCAGACCAGTGCGCGACCGGCACATCGAATTCTTCCGCCCACTCGGCATAGTCCTGAGCCCGGAAGAAAGAGTGAGGATTTCCGGCGACACCGGTATCATGCAGCAGGTCGCACAGCAGCGTGCTGCCGCTTCTCGGCGTTGCACAGATGATATAAGACGCCGTTTGCCGCAGCCCGTTCGCCATCATCGCACTTGTTCCCGGTCCGTCCGTGTCAATCAGCGCAGTCCCTCAACGCTGACCAGGCGGGCCGTGCTGCAGGCGTCTCTTATGTGTTTGAGGCCCTGATAGGTTTCGCCATTGTAGAACTCCTCCCAGGCGGCAACCGATGGAAATTCCAGCAGCACAATGCGCCGTGGCGTCCAGTCACCTTCATGAATCCTGTGGGAGCCACCGCGTGCCAGATATTTTGCGCCGGCCTTTTCCAGGGCTGGTGTTACACCCGACATGAATTCCTGATACTGCGCCGCGTCATGAATATCGACGTCAAAAATTACATAAGCTGTCATCCGGCCTGCTCCTGAAAACCTACACTGTGAAACCCATCATACAGCATACCATAATCCTGCCACAGGCACCGTTGCGATACGGTGCCCGCACGTGCCCCTTGGAAGACTGGAATCACGCCGCGCGAACCGGCTTCAGGGCCGACGCCCACTTTGCCAGTTCGTCAAACATGAGGGTTGCACCTTCCGACATCTTGTTGTTCGGCGAGAACACACCATCGTCATCAATGAACTCCGGAAAGAACGGCACCGGGACGACCTGCGGGATGGCCATGACACCGACATTGGAGAGCAAGCGGCGCAAGGCCTGCGAGGAACACAACCCGCCCGAAACGCCGCCATAGCTGACGATGCCGGCTGCCTTGTAGGTCCATTCGCGATACAGCACTTGCACCGCATTGACCAGGTTGGCCGGGGCAAAATAATCGTACTCGGGTGTGACCAAAACAACGGCGTCGGCCTCGTCAACGATGGCGCTCCAGCGCCTGGTGTGATCATGGGTGTAGTTTTGCGCGGCGGGGTGGCTGCTCTCGTCGATCAACGGCAGGGCCAGGGTGTCGAGGTCGACCAGTTCAACGTCGAACGCCGCGTGAGCGCGGGCGGCCTGGTCTACCCAGGCGGCCACGGTCGGGCCGACACGGCCGGGGCGAATGGATCCGATGATGATTTTCAGCTTGAGTGTCAATAGTCACTTCCTTTGGTATTAAATCCTTTCAGGGAGTCAGATGGCATTGAAGACGCCGAGCGCCTCCTCGAGCTCGGTTTCCTCGTATGAGAAGTGGGACCTGATCGCCGTTTCCAGCTTGTCGAAGGTGTCCTTGAGTGCGGCATAGCTGTCCGGGCCGGGCGCTGCCATCACGGCATCCGCCTGTGCGCCGAGCGCTTCCAGCAGAGTGTGGATTACGGTGTGTTCCTGCCTCAACTTGTCAATCACGGCGCGCAGGCAGGCATCGGCACGCGCCTCCAGTATCGGAAAGATCTGCTGTTCTTCTGCGCCATGATGATACAGGAGGTTATTGCACTCGCGGCCACACAGCGCGCCGAAGTCGCGCAGGTTTTCAGTCATCTCGAGCCTGGCAATGGTTTCGGACAGCACGCCGGCGGCTGCGCGATCAAACTCGATCCGCTTGATCAGCGCACGCACCTGTGCCACGTCGCGAAGATGCATGGCATGGATCATGGCCAGCGTGCGTCCGCGTTTTCGCTGCGCATCCGTCGCCCCGGGGATCGCGGGCGCAAGCGGGCGCGCCTGTTCGTTCAGGTCGGGCATGAGGTTGGCCTTGGTTGCGAATGGAACCGATGGTATCAGTTGTATACCTGCTGCACTTAGAGCATCATCCGATCAGATGGAATCATCTGATCAGATAAAGATGCTCGATTCCAAAGTATTAGAGCAATTTTATCCATCCGTATGGATGGATATTGCTCTAGGTCAGATCACACCACGCCGCAAGACGGCACGATTTTTACACCGGAGTATCGCCAATGATACCAATGCCGAGCCACGATGAACCGCGTTGCGCGCCCGTGCGCCGCCTGCTGCAAACCGTTGGCAGCAAATGGTCGGTGCTTGTCGTGTCCCACCTGGACATGGGTCCAAAGCAGTTTTCCGAACTCAAGCGCTCGATAGGCGGGGTCACCCAGAAATCACTCACCTCTACGCTGCGCTCGCTGGAGAAGGACGGGCTGGTCGAACGGGTTGTGACCCCGTCTATTCCACCACGGGTTGACTACAGCCTGACGCCCCTGGGCCAATCGCTGACCGTGCCGCTGAACGCGCTGGCCAATTGGGCGGTGGAGAACGAATGTGCCGTGGCCGAGGCGCAGTTGCGATTTGAATCCGCGTAATCACCAGGCAAGTGACGATAACCCGAGCTGCCTGATTTTTCGCGTTTGCCGGCCATCGCAACATGGGGTTCACTGCACCCCATAACTCAACCTCAATATTTCACAAACGATCAGGCTATTGGTTTTTGGTTGTACCAATCCAAAGTCATCCCAACCCAGGAGAACTACCAATGAAAGCCGTCGCTTTGACACACTATCTGCCGGTCGAGAACCCGGATGCATTTCTCGACGTGGACCTGCCCAGGCCTACAGCTTCGGGCCGTGATATTCTGGTTGCCGTCAAGGCCGTGTCCATCAACCCGGTCGATACCAAGGTCCGCCGTCCGAAAGACACAGTTGAGGACCCGCCGCGCGTACTCGGCTGGGATGCCAGCGGAGTTGTCGAAGCCGTCGGCTCCGATGTCACTCTGTTCCAGCCCGGCGATGAAGTCTATTATGCCGGCGACATCACCCGGTCCGGGTCCAATGCGGAATTTCAGCTGGTGGACGAACGCATTGTCGGGGTCAAGCCGAAGAGCCTCGGTTTTGCCGAAGCCGCAGCGCTGCCGCTGACCACGATTACCGCCTACGAGGCGTTCTTTGACCGTCTCGGCATTGACCGCGATGGCGCCGACAAGGGGCAGTCGGTGCTCATCATCGGTGCAGGCGGCGGTGTCGGATCGATTGGCATCCAGTTGGCCAAGGCGGCCGGGCTTGTCGTCATCGCCACGGCCTCGCGGCCTGAGACGTCAAGCTGGGTCAGGGAGCTCGGCGCGGATCATGTGGTCAATCACAGCGAACCGATGGTTGAACAGGTGCGGGCACTCGGTTTTCAGCATGTCGATCACATCGCGATCTTCAATGACATGCGCCATTGGGAAACTGCGGTTGAACTGATCCGGCCGCAGGGCGCGATTGTCACCATCGACGATACCGACCTGCCGATGCCGATGGCCGGCATGAAGACCAAGGCAGCCAGCCTGCACTGGGAGTTCATGTTTGCCCGCGCCATGTTTGAAACACCGGACATGATTGAGCAGCACAAGCTGCTGACCTACGTAGCGCACGAGATAGACGCAGGACGGATTCGCACGACCCTCAGCCAGGTCCTGAGCCCGATCAACGCTGAAAACATCCGGGCAGCCCATGCGCTCGTAGAAACAGGACAGGCAAAGGGCAAGATCGTCGTTGAGTCCTTCTGATCGCGCAGCCGCCTGCTCGCCGAGCGGCTATTGACCCAAATCGCTTTCCGCAAACCGGCTGAAAGTCCGTAGCTAGTGATCCATCAGGATCATGTCCGATTCAGCGTGTACAAAAGGTACCATCGCAGCAAGATGCCCAACAATGAGGTGAACAGAATGTCCAATGATCAAACAATGGCGCATCTGCAAAAAGCCCTGCAGATGGAAATGACGGCAGCCCACCAGTATCAGCTGCATGCCCATGTGCTTGACGATTGGGGGCTGGATAAACTGGCCGCTCAAATGCGCGAGGAGATGCATGAAGAACTGGGTCACTCCGATTTATACATCGCCAGGATCATGTTCTTTCACGGCAAGGCGGATCTGGGATTTTACAAGCAACCCGTGCAGGCAGACTCGCTCATCGACATGTTCAAGTCGGACCTGGCAGATGAAGAAGAAGCAATTGAATTCTACACCATGGCCTCGCAGCACGCGGCCGAAACCGGTGACATCGGAACCAGGACGCTGTTTGAACAGATCGTACTTGACGAAGAAGGGCACAAGAGCTGGCTCGAACTGCAACTCAGCCTGATCGAACGGCTGGGTGAACAGGTTTACAGCGCCAAATACGTTTCTGCTGCAGGCTCGAGCGAACAGGAAGAGTAATTTTCCGGCCAAATACGCCTGATCGCGCAACCAATCTGCAACCGCAACGGATGATGCGAGGTTCCAAAAGGCCGAAAGAAGCGGTCCTGGGACCTCCGAAAATCTGTGCCGCGTAAGATGCAGCCGCTATGTCTGTGACTAAAACACATTTGATCAATGTCATGGCACCGGCTGCCAGGTCTCCTAGTGTAGGGAAAACCATATCAGAAAGGGCAATCATGTCGGGTACGCATACAACAACTATTCGCGAAGCAGTCGGCGTCTTTCACACCGCAGCTGAGATGGAATCCGCAATCGAGGAGCTTGAGGAAAATGGCTTTGATCGCGCAGAGATCAGCCTGCTGGCAAATCAGGAGACCGTGCATGAAAAACTCGGCCATGCCTTTGCCGATGCCAGGTCTCTCGAAGACAGTTCCCTGGCGCCACGCACAGCCTTCGTCTCGACTGAATCAGTAGGCGATGCCGAAGGCGCGTTGCTTGGCGGGTTGATGTATGTCGGCGCACTGGTTGCAGCAGGCGCGGTCGTCGCATCCGGCGGGTCGTTCGGTGCACTGCTGGCTGCAACGGCTGTCGGCACCGCTTCGGGCGGGATTGTCGGCGGGGCACTGGCTGCCCTGGTCGGTGAAAAACATGCCGAGAGCCTGCAGCAACAGCTTGATCGCGGGGGCCTGCTGGTCTGGGTGCGCACACCCGTCGAGGCTGACGAGACCCGTGCAGTGGATATTCTGAAGCGCAACAAGGCGAGTGACGTTCATGTTCATTCGATTGAAGCATGATCCCTGCCGGACCAGAGCAGGCACAAGATCAGGCAAACCGGAGGTGAATTGAATGAACGCTGAGCAGTTGAAACAGATCGTCGGATCAATCGAGGACCAGAAACTGGCCGCGATCCTGGCATCGGGAGCCCGTATTGAGGACGTTGTCGAGGCAAAGGCACTGGCTGACGGCAAGAGCGATGTCGTGGGCCAGGGAGAACAGGTCATCCGTGGTCCGGTCAGGCAGGTCCTGACCATCCTGACTGCTCCCGCATCGTGACCTCCATCCAGTGCAAGTGACATATCATCAGGTAATGCAGCCGCCGGAGCCAAAGCATGACAACCCAACGGAGCGTAAGCGAATTCAACAAGGTCCTTCTTGATCCTGCCGCCTCATTCAGCTGTCCAGCGGACGTGCTGGCCAGTGAGATATTCGACAGGCAGGACAAAATCGAAATCCTGCGCCGCTGGGAATATGACGCGGTCGAGATGAGCGTCGCCAGCGAAGAGGGCATGACCGGTCCCAATGGCGCTGATCTGCTGCAACAGATCGTAAATGCACTGAGACAGCTGGCAGGTGACATCGATACCGATCACACACCACCGACCAAGCAAGGTGGCCTGGACCGTTCGGCCGTAAAGCCGAAAGATTGAAGCGCCGAAGCCGTTTGATCGGATGATGATCCAGGTCCAGGGGGCAGGCTGATGAACATCATCGCATTGGGGTTCCTGGGCAGCCTTGCTGCCGGATTGATGACTGCGGCAGGCGCAGCGCCAATCCTGTTCGGCAGGACCGTTTCACGCAGAACCAACGATGTGCTGCTGGGGTTTGCCGCCGGCGTCATGCTGTCTGCCTCGTTCTTCTCGCTGATCATCCCGAGCCTTGAAATTTCCACCAGGCTGTATGGCGAAGGCTACTATCCGGTCCTCATTGCCGTTGGCGGAATCATTCTGGGCGCTGCGGCCATCCACCTTCTGGACGAGCGCATTCCACATCGTCACTTCATCAAGGGATACGAAGGTCCAAAGGCTGAGTCGATCAGGAAGATCTGGCTGTTTGTAATCGCCATCACACTGCACAATGTTCCCGAAGGCCTGGCCGTGGGTGTTGGTTTCGGGGGCGGCGACATAAGTGCGGCCACAACACTGGCACTCGGTATCGGACTCCAGAACGCGCCGGAGGGCCTGGCCGTTGCACTGGCCCTGCAGTCTGAAGGCTACAGCAGGAAGTATGCTTTCACGGTGGCATCCCTGACCGGACTGGTGGAGCCGGTGGCCGGGCTGGCAGGCGTTGCCGCGGTCAGCGCATCACAGGTCCTGCTGCCCTGGGGCCTGACGTTTGCTGCCGGTGCCATGATCTACGTGATCAGCAACGAAATCATTCCCGAGACACATCGGCACGGCCACCACAAGGGAGCAACGGCAGGACTCATCATCGGGGTGGTGGTGATGATGTTCATGGATGTCGTGTTCAGTTAAATCGGTGTATCGGCATCAACCGAAGCTGAGCAATTCGGGGCGCAGCAGCATCACGGCACCGATCGCCATCAGAACCACGCCGCCGATGAGATGTGAATAGCGGGCGTAACTGCCGGTCAGACCGCTGACACGCAAGGCAAACATGGCGGTTGCAAAAATCGCTATGTCGTCGAGCATGAACACCGCGATGTAGAGGCAGATATACAGGTAGTAGGTGGACGCAGGCAGATCGTTGAGTGTCAGTATCTGGGCATAGACAGCCGGAACACCCGCCGAGCACAGCAGTTCGATCAGGTTGACGCCCACCGCCAGCACCACCATGCCCGGGATTGCCCAGACAAGACGATCCTGCCGGGTGATTGATCGGAACGCGTCCATGATCTTGCGCCTGCGGCCGGGATTGACGACCTTGCAGGCGGCTTCCGGCCTGGTCCAGTACTCGCGCAGAAAGTACAACCCGACGCCAAGGGCCAGCCCCCCTATAACCAGCCGTAACCACGCCACTGCCCCAAGGATCAGAACCAGGTTGAGCCATGCAGCCATCACCGTGAAATACATCACGGCAGTTGCCAGCAGGAAGGTTCCGCCCAGCAGCCACATGCGCTTTTCATCCTCAAGCCCCAGCAGCAGGCCGATGAGAAACACCAGCACCCACATGGCACACGGATTGAACCCGTCAACCGCGGCCAGCAGCACGGTGAGCAAGGGAAGCGACAGGTCGCGGGTCTGAACCGTCCCCAGCAAGGGAACAGAGATCGTTTCGGGAATCAGGGCCGGTCGACTGGAATCGTTGCCCGGTGCGGTTCCAGACTCAGCCTGCGCATCTTCGATCGATTGCGAACCCGACAGTCGGGAACCGGAAAGGCCCGCAAGAATGTCCGGGCATTTGCTGTTGCGGCACTTCGCTATGGCCTGCTGGTAGGCAGTTGCACTGTGCCCGGAGGATGCAAAACCAAGAAACGGCTGATCTCCAATGACAACCAGCGGCACCGCTGCCTGCTCAAACCTGAAATGCAGCAGCGCGGCCTCGTACAGGGCCTCGTTGGCAGACGAATTGCCCAGTTCGATCAACTTGACCTGAACAGCCTCGTGCGTCGTGCCCAACCGTTCCAGTTCGCGCCTGGCGGAGGCGCAGTACGGGCAGCCTTTCTGCCAGAACAGGTAAGCCGTGACCGGGTGGGGTTCATCTGCACGCGCGCCCGGCGTTGGTCCGGCAGACGCCGAAGCAAAACCTGCGACCAGCAGGAACAACACCAAGAATATCCGCTGCAGCATTGTGTCTGATCATCCCGAGTGTTTTTACTGCGTCGATCTGGTCAGCAAACGGCGTCACAAGCATTGATCAGGAACAATGCATAAGCCAGATTGATTGAACCGGCCCGGGCAAGCGTCACCATCCGGCTTGCTGCCTTTTGGTAGTACCCGTGCCCTGAGCCGGTTCTGTTTGTATGCGCCCGACGCCGGCTACTCTGCCGGCGCGGCAACCGATCTCGCCATGATCCGCTCCGGCAGGACGAATGCCACCACGATCAGCACCACACCGACCGCAATGCCCGCCAGATCGCCGGAGATGCCGGGTACGAGCGCTTCATACTTTGCACCGGGAACGGCGCCCAGCGTCAGCGCCTTGCCGGACAGGACACCTGCGCTCTTCCACATCGGGTAGGTGATCATATAGGCAGCAGCACCCACAAGCCCGCCGGCAGCGTAGACCAGCGCATCACGGCGTCCCGATGCGGCAGCGGCAATACCGGTCCCCGGGCAATAGCCGGACGCGGCCCAGCCGACACCGAGCAACAGGCCGCCGATAAACACGCCAGCATAGGCGGTCTTCACCGACATGTGACCGACATCCACCAGCCCCATCATCTGACCGGCGAACATCAGGACCGACCCGACGCCTATGGCCAGCAAAATCGCTTTTGCGAGGTGGAGATTGGTCAGGTTCAGCATCTTGCCGATATAGTTGGGGTTGGTCGCGCCAACCCTGTCCAGCACGGCACCGAAAGCAGCACCAATAACCAGTGCGAGGATAATTGTCGTCATGGCTTACGCCTCCTTCCTGAACATCAATATTGCAGTGGGCACGGCAGCGGCAAAGGCACCGGCTGCGAAAATGTAACCTGATATCGCGGTCTGCATCATGCCCGACATCATGTGCCCGGACGTGCAGCCGCCGGCCAGGCGCGCGCCATAGAGCACGACAAACCCGCTGGCGAACGCCACGGCGAAGCGCTTTGCAGTGCTGTCGCCAAAGTTGGCCCGCCAGATGGCCGGCATGGTCCTCTCACCTGCCGGAACGCCGTTGCGCAGGAACGACGATGCAAATGCACCCAGCAGCATCGCCAGCACAAACACGAATGAGTAGTTCACCGGGTTGGCGACGGACTTGGCATATTTGCCACCCGACTTTGCCAGGTAGGCATTGCTGGACGTGTAAGCACCGTCAGGGGTTTGCGTGACCACGTCCGGTGAGACCGCATCCCACAGGATGCCGTCCAGAATGACAAACTGGGTGGATACCCCGATCGGTTTTACCAGGAGCACGGCGGCGAAGAATACCAACCCCAGCGCCAGGCCTCCCATTTTCCAGTTCAGTATCATTTTGCAGCTCCTTCATAGAATGACAGGTGACCTGCCAGATCAGATTGATGTCGGTTTTTGATCCCTTCGGTTACCAGGCCAGAGTGGTGACGTCGGGATTGAACAGAATGCTCTCTACCAGGGGCCAGGTGCCCATCTGAACCCCGTCAATATAGTCTGCGGCCTGCAATCCGGCCGCTTTCGAACACGCGGCACACATGATCACCGTGCCGCCATCGGCCATGAAATCGCTCAGCATGTCCTGAATTGACTTGCCGGAATCGCGCATCAGGCCGTGCACATGCGACGGTCGCCTGGCATCGGCCAGATAGACGGCGCGCACATTGAGCCAGATGGCAACCGGCTTGTGGCCGTTTTTCAATGCCTTTTGATGGGCAAAGCTGATGGCCTTGGCAGCAGACCAGGTATCATCGGTGGTGAGGTTTACAAACAGGCCACGGGTTTTCAGGTCTGCAGTCTGGGCATTTGCCACCGGTGCAAACAGCACGAGCAGCGCCAGCGCCGCAAATATCAATGTCTTGATTCTGTACATTCAGTTTCTCCAATTCATTCGCCTGTGATGACCGGCAAGCAGCCGAGGCCGGAACGCCAGTGCGGCCCATGCCAACTGAATGCAAGTCAGTGTCATGCATCAGGAAATCATACATTCATTAATTTGAATATGATCTAGATCAAATCCGCCGGGAGCACAACACGAAACTTGTCTGAAGCCAGCCAGTTCGCGGTTCTTTGAAGATCATAGGGTTCGTGGCCGCCGCGAAACTGCGACATGGCCAGACCTGGTCTACAGATGTGCCAGCCTGGAAGTCAGCCGGTCGAGCATCTGCATAAGGCTCTGCCGCTCATCTGCCGTGAAGTCCTTCAGGGCGCGTGCATAGTAGGCCTGTATGCTGGTCTGCATGTCCTGCCAGACCGCTTCTCCCTTGTTTGTCAGCCGGATTTTGCGAATGCGGCCATCGCTCCGGGTTTTTGTCCGCTCCAGAAATCCACCCCTTTCAAGCCGGTCGAGAACAGCCGTCACGCTCTGCCTGCTGACCATCAGGAAATCCAGCAGGTCTTTTACCGCCATGCCCTCAGCGCGTACTTCAGGGCGGCTCAAGGCCCCGAGCACAGCCCATTGCTGCGTGGTTATGCCAAACTCCGCGACCGCCACACTGCCGGTTTTGTGCAGCAGGTTCGAGGACTGATAGAGCCTGAAAAACAATCTGTTGGCGACATTCCCGGGGGCAATTGGCTGAGAGTTTTCAGGCATGGTCATGATCTCGATATCTATCAATGAATTGACATAAATACGAGATGCATCATACCATTGATATAAATTGATTGCCACACGTACACACCCCAGCGGAGCCTCACCATGACTTATCCGGACCTGACCCGTTTTGGCTTTGAACTGGACGATCATCACTTTGAAATCCGCGAGGCGATGTCGCGGTTTGCCGACGACCGGCTGCTGCCCGGCAGTGCCGACAGGGATCGCACCCAGGAATTTCCGGCAGAGTTGATTGATGAACTGGCAAAGCTCGGCGGCATGGCCATGAAAACGTCCATGGAAGATGACGGACCGGGCCTGGACAATCTCGGCTATGCACTGGCGGTTGAGGCCATTTCGCGGGCTGACGCATCCGTCGGCGTCGTCATGGTGGCCAGCAATCTGTCAGCAGCCATCATTGCCGCTCATGCCAATGAAGATCAGAAACACCGGTTTCTGAAACCTCTGGCTCGCGGCGAGAGGGGCGCTGCATCATTTGCACTGACCGAACCACATGCCGGCTCGGATGCCGCAGCAATTCGCACGAAAGCTGTGCAGGATGGAGATCACTGGACTGTCAGCGGGTCCAAGCAGTGGATTACCGGCGCGTCGAACGCAAAGATATTTGTAGTGTTCGCAAAGACCCCTATCGAGACCAACGACGAGGCGGTGACCTGCTTTGTCGTGGAAGCAGGCACACCGGGATTCTCCCTGGGACGCAGCGAAGACAAGATGGGCTTGCGATCCTCCGGTACGGCGCAGTTGTTTTTCGAGAACTGCCGGGTCCCGGCAGCCAATATCATAGGCGAGATCGGTCAGGGATACCGCGTGGCGCTTGGTGCGCTGGCACCCAGCCGAATTGCCATCGCGGCCCAGTCGATCGGCATCGCAGAAAGGGCATTTGAACTGGGTCTCGACTATGCCCGCGAACGCCAGGTGTTTGGTCATTCGGTGGCGGATTTTCAGAACAGCCGCTTTGTCTTTGCCGACTGCCGCAGCGAACTGGACCAGGCCTGGCTGCTCAAATTGCGTGGCGCCCGGCTGCTTGATCGCGGTGTTCACATTCGCGGGGAAGCCTCCATGGCAAAGCTGGTGGCATCCGAAACATGCGGGCGGGTTGTCGACCGGATGCTGCAACTGCATGGCGGCAACGGCTACTCGCGCGAGTATGAAATCGAACGGCTTTATCGCGATGCGCGCGTCATGCGTATTTTTGAAGGCACCAGCGAAGTCCAGCGTGAAGTGATCGCACGCGACCTGCTCGGCAGCGCAACGGGACCTGGTTGATGTGATTCACCTATCAGCGTTTGGTGACCGGTGCGGACAGGGCACGGGCAAGGACGTCAAGTATTCGCGCGTCGACCATCTGGCTCACATTGAAGCGCGCGAAATTCGGCATGGATTGCGAGACGCTGAACACGTTGCCCGGAGCGAGAACCACATTGTCGCGCAAGGCAGTGCGCGCGAGCGTTGATGCGTCGTGGTCATCCGGCAGGCTGCACCACAAGTAGAAACCGCCGCGTGGCATCAGCCAGGTGCGGATGCCGAGCTTTGCAAGCCGTGCCGCCGTGTCACGCCGTGCACCAGCCAGGCGTGTTCGGGTTGCCTGCATGTGTTTGCGAAAACTGCCGTCACTCAAGATGGAGAACACCAGCTCGGCTGCAAACGGACTGGGGCCGCCGAAGTTTGTCGCCACCTGGAGATCAACCAGCGCGTCCACCCAGTCGGGCCTGGCGGCAATATAGCCGCAGCGGATCGAGGCAGACAGTGTCTTGGAAAAGCTGCCGATCCGGATAACACGATCGAGCCCGTCAAGGGCAGCAAGCCGGGGCGAGAGGTCCGGTTCAAACGCGGCAAAGATGTCGTCTTCAACGATGATCAGATCATGCTCGGCTGCCGCATTGAGCACCCGGTGCGCCGTCTGCGGCGAAATCGTTGCCCCGGTCGGATTGTGCAGCGCTGAATTGGTGATGTAGAGCCGTGGCTTGCGGGTTGCCAGGGCTTCCGTGAATACGCCCATGTCCGGCCCGTCCGGTGTGTAGGCAACGCTGACGAGCTTGACCTGATGGGCCCGCAGCAGCGCCTGGAAATTGAAATAGCACGGGTCATCGACCAGCACCGTGTCGCCGGGGCGCAGCAGCAAGCGGCAGATCAGGTCGATGGCCTGGGTTCCCGAACCGGTGAGCAGGATCTGGTCAGGGCCGGCGGCGATACCCTCTTCGGCAAGCTGCCGGGCCAGCAGGGTTCGCAGGTTCGTCGCCCCGCGGGTGCTGCCATAATCCGTCAGGATGGCATCGTCGGCGCGGGCAAGGCTGCGGATCGCACGGCGCATGGCGGCATTCGGCATCCAGTCTGACGGAAGCCAGCCGCAACCCGGCTTGAGCATGTCCGCGCCGGCATCAAGAGATTGCCGCGACACCCAGAACGGGTCTATGGCCTGATCGAGCCGGGGCCCGGTCTCGGCCAGCGCCAACGGTGCCGCAGGCCCGGCCACATAGAAACCCGAGCCCGGCCTTGACCGGATGACACCTTCAGCCGCGAGCCGGTCATACGCTTCAACGACGGTAGACGGCGATACGCCCATGGTTGCCGCAAACTGCCGGATCGACGGCAGCCGCTCTCCGGGTTGCAGAACCCGGCCCGCCATCTTGGCGCGGATCGCTGCCATAACCATGCTGGTGCGGGTTGT
>Ga0316190_10002178_pt1 | contig 14163 bp, 15 predicted proteins | sample Eddworburrow2_MG_FD_204929 | JGI IMG/M metagenome (GOLD analysis project Ga0316190, IMG submission 204929) | Coastal sediment microbial communities from Maine, United States - Eddy worm burrow 2 | ecosystem: Environmental > Aquatic > Marine > Coastal > Sediment | place: USA: Maine | collected... | reverse complement strand
CGGTGTCTGTGCAAAACGACGCGCTGCCGCAGCGGGAATAATCAACAGTGAGGTGATCAGCAAAATACCCACCACCTTCATCGCAACCGCAATAACCAGCGCAATCAGCAACATAAAAGCTAGCCTTACAGGCACCACCGGCACCCCTTCAACCTGGGCCAACTCTTCATGCACGGTAATAGAGAGCAGTGGTCGCCATAGCCAAACCAACAGGGTCATCACAACGATACCACCACCGTAAATCCAGCAGATATCATTGACTGTCACTGCCAGGATATCGCCAAACAGATAGCCCATAAGATCGATACGCACGGTCTCCAACAGCGCCAACACAATCAGTCCCAAAGAGAGAGCGCTGTGTGACAGTATCCCCAGCAGAGTGTCGCTAGCCAGTCGGCGCTGATATTGCAGTCCCACCAGCAATAACGCCAGGGTAATGCAGACCAGAATAATCGCCAGATTGATATTGACCTCAAGCAGAAAACCCAGTGCAACACCCAACAGTGCAGAGTGCGCCAGGGTATCGCCAAAATAGGCCATGCGCCGCCAGACCACAAAGGCACCCAGCGGGCCGGTTATCAGCGCCACACCCAAACCTGCAACCAGCGCACGGAGCATAAAATCATCCATGCTCGGCGTCTCCCTTACCGGTTTTCTCCACCCGGCCATGCAGGTCATGCCGGTGATCGTGGTTATGGGTATAAAGAGCCACACTGGGCTGCGAGCCAAACAGCTCCAGATAGGAGGGGTCACTACTGACCATTTCAGGGTGACCGGAACAGCAGACATGCTGGTTCAGACACAACACACGGTCAGCCTTGGCCATCACCAGATGCAAGTCATGAGAGACCATAAGAATGCCACAGCCGTGGTGATCCCGGATGCGGGCAATCAAATCAAACAGCTCGGCCTGCCCCGTAATATCCACCCCCTGCACCGGCTCATCCAACACCAGCAGATCGGGCTTTCTCAGTAACGCTCGCGCCAGCATGACACGCTGCATCTCACCACCTGAGATATTCTGCACCGGGCTTTTCAGCAGCCGTTCAATGCCCACCTCATTCAACACTTGGGATAACTCCTGCTCAGTTGCGCGATGGCTGAGTGTTAAAAAACGCTCAACCGTCAGAGGCAGGACAGAATCCACAACAATACGTTGTGGCATATATCCAATTCGCAGACCTGGCGCAGAGAAGCACTGACCACTATCAGATTTCAGCAACCCCAACAGGACACGTACCAAAGAGGTTTTACCTGCGCCATTGGGGCCGATCATGGCCAAAATCTCCCCTGCGTGTACACTTAGATTTACCGCATCCAATACCTTTCTACCACTCAGGGAGAGAGAGATTGTTTTGGCTTCAATAAGAACTGGGTCAGTGGTCATGAATCAATTACAGAAAATAGTTGCATTGGTGACATAATAGCTAAAAGAAAACAGCACTCTATAAAGAGCAGGTATTTTAAGCTAATGATTTTACGTTTTTCTTTCACACTCTGGATGCTTATTTTTACGATGCCTGCATTGAGCAGTGCAGCTGAGCCTCCCAAGGTTATGGTCAGCATTGCTCCCATTCACTCGCTGGTCAGTGGAGTGATGAGAGGCATCACCACACCAAACCTGCTAATCAAAGGCGGCATCTCTCCGCATAACGCCCATCTTAAACCATCGCAAATGCGCAGCCTAAGCCAGGCCGAGGTGATTTTTTGGTTGGGGGAAGAGGCAGAGGGTTTTCTAGAGCACCCACTGGAAAACGCATCCGACAACCAGCGCATCGTTAAGATTTTAGACCTGCCCAAGCTATTACTTCTGCCACTGCGTAGCGGCGGTATCTGGGAGGGTCGTAACCACAGCGCTTCAGATGGCCATGAGCATACGGCAGAGCACCCTGAAAATATAGACAGTCATATCTGGCTGGATCCATTCAATGCCAAGGTTATTGCCCAGGCAGTAGCAGATACCCTCAGTGAAATCGATACAAAGCGCGCTGATCAATACCAAGAAAACGCCAAACGCCTTATCTACCGATTGGAGAACCTGCATCTTGAAATAGGCGATGTTGCGGTAGCTGCCATCAACAAACCCTATATCGTATTCCATGATGCCTACCAATATTTTGAATACCGCTACAACCTGAAAGCGGCAGGCTCCGTTACCCTAAACCCTGACCGTAAGCCCGGTGCCCGCCGCCTGCGTGAAATACAGCAAAAACTTCAGGAGACCAATGCACACTGCATATTCAGCGAGCCACAGTTTCCATCATCGCACCTAAAGATTTTGATTGGTGAAGATCAATACTACAGCGGCACACTTGATCCCATCGGCATCGACATTCCCCCTGGTCCCGACATGTACTTTATTCTAATGCGAAGATTGGTCAGCGACTTTGTCGGCTGCCTTTGCCAGATTTATATTGGCGATGAACTCAAAGAGGAAGAGCCTGCACCAGCACCAGCACCAGCACCAGCACCAGAAGAGTAATGGAAATTAGATGGTTGAACTTTTTAATCTCGACCACTATCTATCTGCTACACATGCATTAATCTAGAGAAAGATGAATATTCTGAACCGCCTGTTAATCTGCTTGCTCTTACTGTCCATCTCCACTATTTCATGGGGGGGGCTACCCACTGCAATCGATGGCAAACCACTTCCCAGCCTAGCACCCATGCTAAAGCAGGCCACACCTGCTGTGGTCAACATCACCACTCAGGGCCGAGTTGTCGAGCGCAGCCCACTGTTCGATGATCCTTTTTTTCGACGCTTCTTTGATATGCCTGATGTTCAACGCGAGCGCCGCACTCAAGGTCTCGGCTCTGGTGTCATCATCGACAGTGAAGAGGGCTACATCTTAACCAACAACCATGTCATCAAAGATGCCGACATCATTATTATTCGATTGCAGGATGGCCGTCAGATTGAGGCCAAACTGGTTGGCGCTGACCCGGATACAGATATCGCTGTCCTACAAATAAAAGCCGACAACCTGACTGCTATACCCGCAGCCAACTCCAGCCAGTTGGAAGTGGGTGACTTTGTGGTCGCCATCGGCAATCCTTTTGGGCTGGGTCAGACCGTCACCTCAGGCATTGTCAGCGCCCTGGGACGAAGCGGCCTTGGCATCGAATCCTACGAGGATTTCATCCAGACCGATGCCTCCATCAACCCCGGCAATTCAGGTGGTGCATTGGTTAACCTGCGCGGTGAACTGGTCGGCATCAATACCGCCATCATCGGCCCCAGCGGTGGCAACGTGGGCATTGGCTTTGCTATTCCCATCAACATGGCCAAAAGCATCATGAGCCAACTTGTCGAGCACGGTGAAGTCCGCCGCGGACGACTGGGCGTTGGCGCTCAGGATCTTACCCCGGAACTGGCGCAAGGCTTTGACCTCGACCAGCAGCAAGGGGCCATCGTCACCCTGGTTAATCCCGACTCACCTGCCGACAAAGCAGGGCTGAAGGTTGGCGATATCGTCACTGCCGTCAATAACCGGCCACTTCGCAACACGCTGGATCTTCGCAACGTCATTGGCCTGCTGCCAATTGGCTCAGAGCTGGATATTGAAATCATCCGTAAAGGTCGTCGTCATAACATGACAGCCACCATTGCACTTCCTGAGTTCAGAAAAATCAAAGGCGGAAAACTCAACCGGCAGCTACAAGGCACAACCCTGCGCGATATTACCAACGACCCCCGTTACTCCGGCGAGATTGAAGGCATACTCATCGCAGAGGTTAAATTCAACAGTCCTGCTGCACATGCGGGGCTACGCGAAGGTGACATCATTATCGGGATAAATGATACCGCTATCGCCAATCTAGATATGTTGGAAAAGAAGCTTGAAAGATATAACCGCAGAAAAACATGGCTCAATATTTTACGCGGCCGGTCAGAGCTTTATATTGTGCTGCCTTGATGTGTGGTAATCCAAACCTGATCTGACACTTGGATGCATTCTAGAGCCTGTGTTAGGGTGCTAAATCACATGGGGTTTGGGAGTGGATATGACGGAATCACTGGCAAATATCACCTCTTTAGATTTGGGGCCGTTGGGCATCTATCATTTGCGGCGCCTCTGGGCTCGCAGTCGTCTTATCGTACAGGGCATACCCTCAGAAGAGCTACCGGAGGAGTGGCTGCTTGATAACTTGCTTTATGATGGCCTAGGGCTAGGACTGGAAGCAACAATTCAATTTCTCTATCAGGCAGCTACCGAATACGCCCTATTTGAACAGTGGATATTGGAGAGGAACGATGGAGCGGTTACACCGCAGACCCGAGATAGGATTAATCAAGCCATTCTTTCCATCATACAAACTAATACTCACCCTCCTATCCCAGAGACACTACAGCACCATTCTGATGCGGTATTGAACGAGACTGACTTACAATTTTTTGCTAAAAATGGTTATGTGATATTGCCCAATGCTGTGACACCCGAGGAGAGTAAGGCAGCAGAGCAGGCAGTATGGGATCACCTTGGAATGGATCCTGAAGTACCAGATAGCTGGTATTTGCCCAAAGTGAATATGCAGCGCATCATGGTGCAGCTATTTCAGCATCCCGCATTAGAGGCAAACCGACGCTCTCCACGTATCCATCGCGCCTTTGCCCAATTATGGGAAACCGAGCAACTCTGGTATACAACCGACAGGGTTAGCTTTAATCCCCCCGAACGCCATACTTATACCTTTCCCGGGCCAGGTCTACACTGGGATGCACATTTTGAAATACCATTTTCTTTCGGATTACAAGGGTTGCTCTACCTTACTGATACAGCAGCAGAGCAGGGAGCATTTACCTGTGTGCCTGGTTTTCAGCACCACATTGATAAGTGGTTAGCATCACTGCCTGAAGGAGCTGACCCTCAAGCACAAGAGCTGGAGACCCTGGGGGCAATACCTATTCCCGGAAAGGCAGGGGATTTAATTATCTGGCACCATGCCCTGCCCCACGGTAGCCGCCCTAATCGGGCGACTGTTCCCCGTTTGGTGCAATACATCAAGATGTATCCAGTGGGGCATCGCAACATTTAATTTCCTGAGGTTTATTCAAATGCAGGACTATCTCAAGCTGCCATTAACTTTTGATCCTGTTTTATTGAAGCAGGATCTTAACTTGCTCCAAGAATGTGAATGGATTGACCATTTCGTAACACAGAACTACGAAGGTAACTGGAGCGTACTTCCACTTCGAGGTCCTGCGGGAGCTGAACATCCGGTTATGATGATCTACTCAGATCCTACGTGTTCTGATTTTTCAGACACTCCGTATCTTGATCAATGCCCATATTTAAGAGAAGTTCTTGGCTGTTTTAAATCTGAGCTCCACGCAGTTCGTCTTATGAAACTTGCGGCTGGCTCAAAGATCAAAGAGCACAGAGATTACGATTTGTCTTTTGAAGATGGTGTAGTTCGGTTACACATTCCCATCACAACTAATCCAGAAGTGAAATTTTATTTAAACCAAGAGCGAATTATTATGGGGGAAGGAGAGTGCTGGTATTTGCGCCTATCAGAGCCACACAGGCTTATGAATGATGGAGAGACCGACCGAGTGCATATAGTGATTGATGCGGCTGTAAATGATTGGATGCAAGATATTTTCTTGTCACATGAATAGTACTTAATATTGGACTAATGACATATCGGCAAGCTGCTCTTTGTGAGGGCATCATCAAGCATAAGTACCCTGTAACATTGCCCCCCCATTCAGATTGCATACTTTCGCACCATTTTCTGCAACACTGAACAACTGAATGCGATTATTTTTTAACTGTTGGCACCAAAACCTGCTCCCGTAAAGGCAGATTGGTGACAAGAATTAATCTGACAATAGTTATGAGCCAAAGTGATTTCGAGCGTTTTAGACGATTGGTAGCCAAAGACCCTGCTTTACAGGAAGCTTTGCTGAGAACTTCTGATCAGAAAGCCTTTATTGCTCTGGTTATAAATCTCAGTCAAGAACAAGGGTATGCATTATCAGTCGAGGATGTTCAATCAGCACTCAATGCCGGCCAGAGGTCATGGCTGGAAAGGTTGATATAAGCCATGGCGACACCTGATTTTACTGGCTGGCTTCCCATTCGGCTTTATTGGCAACAATCTCAAGCCTGGATAGATTGGTGTTATCTCGGCAACCAACGCTTAAGTGAGCCTTTCTTCGACCACTCTATTGAAAAGGCGCTACAACACCCATTCAATCGGGCTTTCCGGCGTCAAACACCCGTCGAACACCTCACTGAATTCACAAGCAGTCAACCTGGTATCGTGCCAGATGGTTTTATTTTCCATATGTCACGTACAGGCTCAACACTGGTCGCACAGATGTTGGCAGCCCTTTCTGAAAATATCGTTGTATCAGAGGCCAGCCTTATTGATGCTCTGTTCCGCCCTGAAGTCCAGCATTTTGGCGTCAATGAAGCAGAGCAAATTACGATGTTGCGCAGCATCATAAGTGCACTTGGTCAGCCACGGCGAAAGCAGGAGAAGCGCTTGTTCATCAAGTTTGACAGCTGGCATACAGTTCACTTGCCACTGATCCAACGAGCTTTTCCCGACGTACCTTGGATCTTTCTGTATCGCAATCCCATTGAAGTCTTAGTGTCACTTAGCAGGGTAGGCGGTAGACGACTGGTACCAGGAGTAGTTGACCCTGCTGAGTTTGGCTTAGATATAGCCGAAGTTTTTCACCTACCAGCTGAGGAATACCATGCGCGAATCCTTGCGCGAATATGCACAGCAGCATTGGAAAATCATCAGCCAGGAATAAGCCGCTTCGTAAATTACCAGGAGCTTCCAGAGATAGTTTGGACATCGTTGGCAGATCACTTTCAGTTTGCCTGTGGCAAAACAGATCGCAAACTTATGCAGGAACGATCTAAATTTGGCGGCAAGGGCTCTGCAACTCGCTTCCAAGATGACAAAACTGCCAAAGTACGCGCTGCTAGCGATGCCATGCACCAAGCCGCTACTCAATGGCTGAATTCACACTATGAAGCGATGGAAGCAATACGCCACCGGGATGAAGCTTCGTAATCCTGTGATAGCTTAGAGGGTTATCACAGGCATAAGAAACAAATGCATATTCTAGTCACCAACCTGATTCAATGACGAGCATGACAAGCCAAATAACACTTAGGCATACACACGCTGATGACCGTGCATTTATGTTTACTGTCTTCACTGCTACACGCGCAGAACGTTTCAACGGTGCAGCACTCGCTCCACCGCAACTTCAGCATCTCTTAGAGATGCAATTTAACGCCCAACAATCTCAATACCGAGCACAATTTCCTGGCGCCAACTTTAGCTTGGTACTCTCTGATGATAAGCCAATCGGCTACTTCTATGTGGATAGAAGTGGAAAACGTTTTACACTGATCGATATTGCACTTCTTCCAGAGCTAACTGGCAAAGGCGTGGGTTCACAACTTGTTACCGCTCTTATTAAAGAGGCTCTTGAAAAAGGCAAAACCATCTCAGCTCACGTGGACAAATGTAACAACCAAGCATGGCAACTGTGGCAGCGACTGGGATTTCAGATAGTGGGTGACGATGGTGTTTATTTTGAGATCGAATACCGACCTGATGAGAACCTTTGATTAGAATAAGTCGGCCGACTACCCTATTGCATCAGTGACCTGAATAGGGCCATGCACAGTCATGGGTATACCACCCCTGTATTGATGTTTTTAATATCAGACCGGTTTTACAAACAAACCCGTGGCGCCTATTGGCACCACAGGCTTGCCTCTCCGACAGCTTGCTAGTTTCGTGACGGGAAGACACCCCATAGTGCGATGATGTGGTTCACACACTGGTATGGTTGGACATTATCATGCGGTTGCCCGCCGCCAGCATGACCAATCGCATTGCCATTCATTTGGCTCAGGGACGCCCCAGCTCCTGTATGGTAGGTGCCTGAAGATACACCTGCGTCATCTGCCCAGTAATTATTTACGGCATCATTGGAATTACCGGCTGGAGCGACACAGTTCGCAGCATGGTTGTGTGAGGGGATCTCATGTGCAGCTAACCGCTCTCTCTCACTGCCGCCCTTCTGACCAAGGCTACGGGGTGACAGACCAGGGCCTGTCCCCGCATGCATGGCAACTCGTCCGCGCAGGTCAGGCAGGCCAAAGGTTGTCCTTCCATCACCACCATAGGTGGTGCCGAGCAGAGAGAATAGTGCTTGATGCTGATTAATGGGTAAGAGCTGTCCATCACATAAAGCCCAGCCGCGTGGCGCAAAATTGCCACCAAACATAATGATTTCGGCGATAAAAGGGGAAGACATAATAATACTCCTCTGTCCTGGTAATAAAAATCAAACCTAACATGAGCGGTGCTTGCTTGCCGCCACTGAGGTTAGGTGATAAATGTGCCTCAGGTAAACAACCCGAAGTGTGTTGTATAGCGACCTACTCCTGTATCTGATGGTGTAAGGTGGAGGAGCTCAAGCCCGGTTTCAGGATGGTAGAGTCGATACAAACCAGCCTGCAATTGCCTGGTTTCCGCACTATTTCCCCCTTGAAACACCAGTGTAAATTGCTCAAGCCCGGGAGCCTTCGGCCCTTCCCGCACTTCTACCAGCTCTAGCTTCATCGCCTCATCTTCCCCATCCATGCAGCGAAAACCCTGATGAAGCAGGGATTGAAATGTATCTTTAGACGAGTTGTCACCCGCACTGTCTGCCATCACCCATCCGACCGGTGTCATAAATGCTGCTGTACCAGCGGCACATGTCGTCAGGAAGTCGCGTCGCTTAAACATGATAATTCTCCAGTGAAAAGACTGTTACACCTTGAGATTGCCGCACCTATACAGGCTCCAATCTCGATTTGCATGAACCTCTAATTCCGTGACGGGTAGATACCCATTAGTGCGATGATGTAGTTTACGCACTGGAACGGTTGGACATTATTATGCGCTTGTCCACCGCCAGCATGACCAATCGCATTGCTATTCATTGGGCTCAGGGTCGCCCCACCGCCTGTATGGTAGGTGCCCGATGATACACCCGCGTCATCTGCCCAGTAATTATTTACAGCATCATTGGAATTACCGGCTGGAGCGACACAGTTTGCAGCATGGCTATGTGAGGGGATTTGATTTGTAGTTAACTGCTCTGTCTCTCTGCCGCCCTGCTGACCAAGTCTATAGTTTGACAGGCCAGGGCCGTTCCCCGGATGCATGGCAACTCGCCCGCGCAGGTCAGGCAGGCCAAAGGTTGTCCTTCCGTCACCACCATAGGTGGTACCAAGAATGGAGAATAGTGCTGTGTGTGAAGAAATGGACAACAGTTGCCCATTACAGAAGGCCCAGTTGCGTGGTGCAAAGTTGCCGCCAAACATAACAATTTCGCCAATGAAGGGTTCGCTCATGATTATGCTCCTCTATTTAAAACAGTAAATAAACGCTATATCTGAAGTAGATTAAAGAGTACTCATAGATTAGAACTCTTTATGGTTTCTATTTTCTAATTTCATCAGGCTTAAATGCATACTCTCTCTGAATAGGCATCTTCACATTTCAGTTGAACAGTGCCTGGAAATACACTCCTTCCTCATCCTCTCCAATTGGAACCAGGAACAGTTCTGCACAACCAATGTGTTTGTGTTCAAGCTGGAAGATTCCCTGCCACAAGCCACAACCCTTGGCAGCGCGAAATACAAGCGAGAATGGATCTTGTCGCGGCGCATTGCCATGGACTGGAGTTGCATCTGCCTCAATGAGCTCTAACTCCTCCTTCTCATCGTTGGCAGATGTGGCCTGGAACTTCTGACCGACTAGTGGTGCAAAAGTGGTGAGAGTCAGTACATCGGCCATAATTTACATCCAAATTCTTTATACGAAGGTTTGGGCGCAAACCCACGAGGCTTTTTATGTATGCTATTGGCTTGCCGCTGAAAAATCACCTACTATCTTCCCCCAATCAAATCGTTTTCCATTCCACGAGCCATAACAACTCGCCTGCTCAAAATTATTCTTTACAACAGAAACCCAAGCAATATTCATGCAAGAACCTAATTCTTATTAAGCCTCAATAAGTTAGCTGTTATTCCTCACTTTTGTTTTGGTTACAGTGTAAAAATAACTGACAAATATCGTAAATCCTTGGTTACCTTGAAACAACCACCACAGCTAAACTTCAACTAACAATCGTATATTTCTTATGGAATATCAATATGTTATGCATCCTCAATTTGCACAATTAAGTGCCAGTGTAAAATATTTTTATAAGGCTGGTTTAGGCCGGAATGGGTGCGTTCTTTATATATCTCATTAAATATCAACTGGTTGCTACTAATTAGTTCTCTATTTCTGTACCAATGCAAAACTAAATATGTCAGAAAATTTTACACTTACCTTACTGTGATTTATGTAACTTATTGATTGTTATGGCATGGCACAAAATTCGCATGAGCATTATATAAAGCGGGAATGGTTATTTGCCCAGTGCTGAGAACATCTCAGCCCAATACATAAAACCAATGAGGAATCCAGTTGATGAAAAAAATACATGTTGTCGGTGCAGCACTCTTGGTTAGTTTGCTTGGTGCAATCACCACGGCTCAGGCTGCCGTGATCACCAGCACGCTTGGTAATTCCGCGCCTGGATTTAACGACGGTGATACACCCCCCGTTTTTCTTGTGGGAGGCGCACAGGGCGGACAGCCAGCACCCTTCGACCAAAGTTACGGCACCGATGGACTTTTTGGCGGAAACTTCTCCGCAGCCTGGACCCACAGTTACGGTGCCATCGCGGATACGATTCTCTCAGCAACCATTACTTTTGGTATCGTCGATCACGATTCTGCGGCTTCAGGGAGTCAGCTTGCAGGCTTCTCTTTTGAAGGAGCCAACTTGACGGCTCCTCTGGATCTAATGTTTGAGGCTGCCGGGGAGGGTGCAGATGCACAGTACGACATCTACTCGCTGGTTCTACCGAACATTACCTTTGCTGGCTTGGCGGACGGTCTTGCAGCCGGTGCACTAAGCCTGCAGGGCCCAGGGCTTGTACCTAATATATTTACGGGAGGAGTTGACGAAACATCCACCAACGGCGCAAACCTCATCTTTTCCACCCTGCAGATCACAACCCGGGAAACTCAGCAAGTTCCTGAGCCTTCAACCTTGGCTATATCACTGTTAGGCCTAGGAGCGCTTGGCTGGCGACAGCGCCGGCGTAGAGTTTAAAGCCAAACTCAATTGCACTTAAGAAAAGCCACTAAAATGTGGCTTTTCTTTTTTCAGTTGTATTCAGTAGCCCCGCACGGGCATGAAGATAGAGACTCAATGTAAGAGGTCATACGACCTTGCACCACTGGTAGCTCCGTATGAGAATGCACTTAAGGCAATAATTGGGCATATCTAAATGAGACCAAAGTTACAACTTTGCATCATTACCATCACAGCTATCAGCTGGGCCATATTCACATACCTTGCTAACCATAACCCAAACACATCTGTTGCACAGCCAGTTAACAAAGCAACACCAGCCATTAGTAATAACCAGCCAGCCCATGACCCTTCTGTAACCACGCAACATACAGCCATAAGTGATACTGATAAGATAAGCTCCCCAGGCACGATGGAGCAAACAAATCCCGGCACCAATAAACCAGTCACAGCACTTACAGATGCAGGAGATAACTCCGGGCCTGAATCAGCCATAGAGATAGATTCTGTAAATGGCATCCTGAAAAAATTACGGCATCCCGATCCTGGTGATCGAATCACAGCCATCCAGCAATTGAATAAGCTTGATAAAGAAGAAGCAGTACACTTTCTGGGCAAAGTTCTTTCACATGATGAGGATGCCTATGTCAGAAGAGAAGCCGCCATGGCACTTGCCCATATCGGCGGAAAGGAAGCACTTGCAGCCCTAACAGTCGCACTGGGTGATGCTGACAACACTGTACGGCATCAGGTAATACAGGCGTTAGGCAAAACCGAAGGTGATGTTATTCCCCTGCTTGGTCAGGTTATGTTCAGCGATGCGGATCCTGAGCTACAGCGTCAGGCTATTAAACTCATTGCTATTCAGGATAACCCAGCCGCCCAAGCATTACTGATGGCAGCTGCCCAGCATTCTGATGAAAATATCAAGCAGGAAGCCCTGCTCTGGATCCGTGAGTCTGAGAACAGAGCGACAGCCACAGAAATTAATAACCCAACACAGAAGCCGGTCACTCGATTTACGGGTGATAATCAGACGCCTGAAGCATTCAGAGATCTAGATCCAGAAGGGCGGATTGCAGCCATTCAACAACTACATGGAGTTGATCAAAAAGAAGCCGTGCAAATCCTAAACAAGGTTCTTTCGTGGGATGAGGATGCACATGTTAGGAGCGAAGCCATTACGGCGCTTACCAATATTGGCGGAGAGGAAGCCCTAGCAGCCATGACGACTGCATTGGGTGATAAAGACACCGCAGTGCGATCCCAGGTGATTCAGTCACTGGGTAATACAGGAAGCAATGCCATTCCCATTCTCGGACAGATAATACTCAGCGATCCAAATCCTGAACTGCGACGCCAAGCTGTAGACCTCCTAGCCGCTCAAGACAACCCGGCAGCCCGGGCATTACTAGAGACAGCAACTCAGGATGCAGATGAAAGTGTCAGATTAAAAGCCAAGCAACTCGCTCATCAATGATGATTTGTTACGCAGATATCACTGCTTCATTACAACCAGACACTCACAGCCCAAATTGCAGGTGCAAGCTATTCTCACCTCAAATTAATCGATACTTAAATCCTGGACAATCACCTAGGCAGTATTGAAACTCTATAGTCTCTCCTCCGCGAAACTCACCAAGATCATGCAAGATGTGTGGGCAGGTTAAACCAGAGTCATACTCATCAATGACGATTGAGTTAAAGACCCAAATTTTTGTCAGTATCATTGCAGAGTATCTTTTATCACCTGCACACGATGGAACTTGAATCGTAATACCAGGCAATATATAAGCTCCTGAGTCACCATCCATATGTGCTGAGCGCATCAGGGGGGCAATGGAGTCGGCAGAAAGATCTAGCAATCGCTTCCGCATGATCCTTTCTCTGGAACCAGTTGGCTGTTCATTCGCACTACCTGCTTCCTCGGAGTAAATTTCAAACTCCTTCCCCAAATCTCCGAGACAGAAGTCAATTGATACGCACTCTGGGATAAAAACCCCTCCTTTAGGCAACTGTGGAGCAAGGTTGGCCGTGACTGCAAGCTGTGGTTCTTTTGCTAAGCCTCTTTGCATTGTTTCGGTAATACAGACGTGGAAGCAGGTGCCTGCTGGGCACTGGTATTCAGCAGCATCACAATTAATATACGCTCGGATGAAGTTAGTGAATCCGAGACGTTCTACCAATTTTCGGGCTGAATTCAGAGATCGCTGATGAATATCTATCAGTGTGAAACGAACTGCTTCTGAAGAGAAACGGGTACAGAGGGGTATGATTAATGCCGCATAAGGGCCACATCCAGCATAGACTACCTCTATAATTTGGTTCGGAAAGCGAATGCTCGCTTCTTTGATACCAGCTTCAATTCCTCGCAAGAACTTTGTCGTGCGATCATAGTCAAGAAGACATCGCGCTGCCTCTTTAGGTGATATTGCTGTCCCATCCCGCAGTAGAGTTTCAACATCATCCTCAGGGTTAACTGACTGGTCATTGAGTTGCGTCAGTTCTGAAAAAAGATCGTACAAGCGCTGTGCAGATGCAAGTAGTTCACCTGGAATTGTGTCCGGATGCAACAACGCATCAGTTGATTCCAGCAGCCGATATTGAAGGGGGCTCCAGTTCTTCTCCATGCCCATATTACTCAACAAACTTGGTGTCTCATTCATGGCAACCTGTGGATAGCAAATTCGTAACTGTCACTGGAAGAGGGTAATTTAGATAATCTTGTTCCTGAACACAACCTCCCCTACTCTTCTCAGCAATGAAGGGGCTACAAGGTACATCTCTCACATCTATCAACTACGATCACAGATCTAGTTTTTCATAATCTACAGAAAAGAGGAAAAGAAGGTAGTGAAAAAGGCAAGCTGAGCTAGCAGCCAGGGAGTAGAAATAATAGAAGACACTGGCACCTGATGATTATCACCGGTTCCTTAACACCAGCTAACACAATCAAAGAGCCATTTAATGTCTGTG
>Ga0316190_10002177_pt1 | contig 14164 bp, 12 predicted proteins | sample Eddworburrow2_MG_FD_204929 | JGI IMG/M metagenome (GOLD analysis project Ga0316190, IMG submission 204929) | Coastal sediment microbial communities from Maine, United States - Eddy worm burrow 2 | ecosystem: Environmental > Aquatic > Marine > Coastal > Sediment | place: USA: Maine | collected... | reverse complement strand
CCAACACAGCTCGCAAATTGAACTGGTCTCGCATGACGCTATATCGCAAGATCCTCAAATACAACATCGTTCAGCACCGCAATCCGCCTAGATAATATATCGAAATTCCTGCAACCTATTAGAACTATAGTGCTTAATGCGACATTTTACGTTTTTAAGCCACATGGAATGGTGGAATGCTGGAATCATGGAATACTGGGTAGTAGGAAGTGGAAAAAGGGCTACTTTAATCAAAAGAATTCCTCGCAGCTCTGCTGCGGGGTGAAAACGAGGAAGGGGTTAGTTTGGAAGGGGAAACAACGTGTCCCCTTCCAATACAAAATGGCTTTTTAGACCCCTTCGATACTTCGCAGCTCTGCTGCGGGGTAGTTCATTCCATTTTTCTTTTGACCCATCATAACATTGCCTCAGAAACCATTTTTCCACCGCTCCACCACTCCAATGCTCCAGCATTCTAATCGTGAGCAATCGTTTTCCCCGCCTCCCAGCATCCCAGCTTCCTCGCTTCATTGCTTCCAAGCCTAATACGTCACACGTAACACTTCGATGTAACACCCGTATGTTACGCCTCAATTTTGATGCTTGCCATACCTATTCTGGATTTATATATATTTGAAATAAAACAAAAAAATTTTATCGACATAATTGCCCTATCTTTCTGACAGGCGTCTGAATAAAAGATTTCATGTAACATTCAAGCAAACTTAAAACCGGGACAATTCTAACAGTCGAGAGATTTAAATTCTCAAAAAGGCGAATATAATCAATATTTTAAGCAAAATCTTAAATAAAGAAATCTTGATTGGCATTCGTTTTGCTCATTGTGTAAGAACCAGGGGGTCTGAATGTTTTAAACTTAAAGTCGGCTAATTTGAGGAAAATATGGCCCCAGATAATGACGCCTCCCGAAAAAATAAAAAGCTTGAGGGTAAATACGCCAATTACTTTGCCGTTGGTTACAACGCCCATGAGTTTATTTTTGATTTCGGGCAAAACTACTCTGAAAATGACCATGCGGAGCTGCATACCAGAATCATTACCAACCCGGCATATATGAGAAACCTGCTGGAAGTTCTAAGTAAATCCAATGAAGAATATGAACGAACATTTGGGTGTACTAAAGTGTGAGAAGTAATTACTTAATCATCCCTATTTCCTTGGAGGGCAAGGGAACGGCGATGTTTGATGGCCCCTTTTTTTGGAGGTCATCCATTAGATAATGTCCATCCATATGGTTTATGAATTTGTGATACAGGAATATCGTGATCTTAGAAGCAACATCTCTACTACTGGTGCAAGTGAATCAGTATATTCATCAGGTTGACGGCAATCCCGTGGGCACTGCCGATCCGGTGATCATAGGCAACATCTCCCAGGTGGAAAATAGCAGCGTTGCCGCAGAGCTCGAAAATAAAATGGTGTTGACACTGGTCAATTTCAGCGAAGAGGCGGCCCTGAAAAACGTGGCGGCGGCCAGCCGCAGCCCGTCGGGCTCAATCAGTTATCAAAATCCTCCAGTTTATTTAAATCTCTACCTGCTTTTTTCGGCCACTTATAATAATTATGCCACTGCCCTGCGCAGGCTCGCGCAGGTCATCACATTTTTTCAAAGTAAGAAAACGTTTACGCTCAGCAATTCCCCTGGCGCGGTGACTAACATTTCACCGACTACCGATCTCACGCTGCACGTCGATTTGTTGACCTTAAATTACGAGGAAGTGAACAATCTCTGGGGCTCGTTGGGCGGGAAACAGCTACCATTTTCCATGTACCGTGGGCGCTTGATCGAAATTCAGGATCGCCGCTTGCTGGATATCGGAGGCAGAATCGAGCAGGTCGATGTACAGGCCCAGGGGGTCGTCTCATGAATCGCTACGTGCAACTATTTTCGGTCTCTATTGAGCACGGCTATTACCTGAACTTTGGCGCTGTTCCCCACCCCGCTCTCGATGCGGAAAGGCGCGACGCGTTGACGAATCAGTTTTCAATCGAGAGTCTGCTCAATATTGCACCGTCAGAAGACACCTTGAAAGTCTTAGCCGGGCAGCGAATGTTGTTTAAGTTGACGGCAGAGGGTTTTCTCGTAGCGGTGGAAGCGCTGGAAGCCGGCTCGGCCGGTTTTCTTCCGCTGGTGCCAATTGCCGGCGATCTGCGTCTGCGATTTGTCGTTAGCTTGAACGATACACAATTTAGCAACTACACGAACTTGCCAACCCGCAGCGGTGGGCTTTACCACTTCTCTACTCGTTCGGGCAATACGGCCCCGGGGAATTTTTTAAGTCGCCGAGTGCCGGATTATGACGGTGATAAAGCCTACGAAGCAGGTGAATTGTATTTGCATTCCAGTGCGCCTGACGAAGGATTGTTTCGTGCCATTCGCGACACCGGCCCGGCGGCCTCACCAATAGGGGCGGATTGGGCGCGTATACCGCCGGACACCTATGATTCTTCAATAACCTATACCACCGGCGCCATTGTGTTATCCGACGATAGGATCTATCGTTCCCTGGTCGACGGTCCCAGCACCGACTTGACCGACACCACACAGTGGGAATTACTTGGCGAGTTGCCCCATCAACACGTCACCGGCGACGATTATCTGCCGCTGCATGCCGTTCAGTTGACAGTGGATGTCGGCACGGCGGGTATTGCACAAGCGTTTGTCGCGGTCTACCCGCTGGGGGATAGCGAAGCAGTTTGGCAGCGACAATTTATCGCCGACAGCGGCAATCTCGAAGAGGTCGTGCTGCCGTTACAGCACTTGCGACCCGGCGCCTATCATCTCGAGGTGGCGGACAGTTCGCAAACCGTTTTGCCGGACTTGGATTACGATTTTTATTTTGACGATAAAGCGATCAGTCAAAACTGGTTCGCCGTTATCGAAATCGGTGTCGGCAGCGGCAGTTTCGCCCTGCTGGACGGCAGCGGTAACGTGGCCAACCCCGGTTACACCCTCAATTTTCTTAATCGTGCCACACGCTGGCGGTATATTTTCCCGGAGTCTCAGACCATCGGCACCGGCGCACAGGTTGTGCAGGAAGACAGTGTGGGCCAGGTGCTGGTGACCAGCGCTCCCCTACCCCTGACCCGTTTCGGTACTGGAATTCCCCTGCAAACTGATTCAGCCGCAACTTCCTCGGTTTCCGAAGAAGTGTTATTGCCGGAACCCAAGGTTAACCGTATCAGATACCAAGCTGAACAATGGTTTTCAGAGATACATTTGTCCAACCTACCTCTGTGAGAAAAAACTATGACTGCAAATTACAAAACCCCAGGTGTTTACATTGAAGAGATTTCCAAATTCCCGCCCTCAGTGGTCGCAGTTATAACCGCAGTTCCAGCCTTTATCGGCTACACAGAACAGACGCGTTTCAAAGGCGAAAACCTGATCAACAAGGCGGTGGAAATATCCTCCCTGTTGGATTACGAAACCATTTTCGGTCTGGCGCCGATCATAGGTTCCTTTACCGTCAACATCGATGCCGACGGTAAAGTCATCAGCGCAATCAGTGACCCCAACAGTGGAGCGAACGCCCGGTTCCGTCTGGCAAATGCAATCAATCATTATTTTCGAAACCGTGGTAGCCGTTGCTACATCCTCTCCATAGGAGATTATACATCCTCGGCGATTAATTCCGATATCGTCAATGCACATGTGGCGGGCTTGGCTGCGCTGGCCAAGGAGGATGAACCGACACTGATTGTCATGCCTGACCTCAGTGGCATGTCAGCCGCACCGCCTGGGGATTCCGCCGCCATCGCTTCCGTGCGGGCTAATTATCACAGCGTGTTGATTCAGGCCTTAAATCAGTGCGCCAAACTCGGCGATCGTTTTCTGATCGGCGACTTGTGGGATGGTGATGAAACTGGCGAAGCAGGCATCCAGGCCCTGCGCGATGGTATCGGTACCGGCAATTTAAAATACGGTGCCATTTATCATCCCTTTATCCAGACCACACTACCCTGGCGCTGGGATGAGGACACGATTACGGTGTCGCAATTGGCGAGCCGCGAAGATGATGGTTCGCTGACCCAACCCGGAACTTACGACGTCATGACGCTAACGGCATTGCAGGCAGACGCCGCCAATGCCAATCCCACTATCTATGGTAATATACGCCAGGCCCTCGATCGTTACTCGGTGATTTTACCGCCCGCCGCCGCGGTGGCAGGCGTGTATTGCACCGTAGATCGCACCCGCGGTGTGTGGAAATCACCGGCCAATGAAAGTCTCACCGCCGTACGCGCCCTGTCGGTGCAAATCGATGACGGTTTGAACGACATCATGAATGTGCACGGTACCGGTAAATCCATCAACGCCATTCGTTTTTTCAGCGGGCGTGGCAACATGGTATGGGGGGCACGAACCCTCGCCGGCAACAGCAATGAGTGGCGCTATGTCTCGGTGCGGCGTTTTTTCAACATGGTGGAAGAGTCCACCAAAAAAGCCACCGAACCGTTTGTGTTCGAGCCCAACGATGCCAATACCTGGACCAAGGTGCGGGCCATGATAGAAAACTTTTTGGTGTTACAATGGCGTGCGGGCGCCCTGGCGGGCGCAAAACCGGAACACGCCTTTTACGTACACTGCGGACTGGGGACCACCATGACGTCTCTGGACATACTCGAAGGGCGCATGAACGTGGAGATCGGCATGGCCGTCGTGCGACCGGCGGAATTTATAATCCTGCAGTTTTCCCACAAGATGCAGGAGTCTTAACCGTGCTGCGGGTAACTATAAATACAGGTACTTATACAATTACAAGGGGTGCTCTATTTCCTCATTTAAACATGCACAGTTTGGGATACTAGACCATGGCATACAAAACACCGGGTGTATACATTGAAGAAATCGCTTCGTTTCCTCCCTCCGTTGCCGCAGTGGAAACTGCAGTACCGGCCTTTATCGGCTACACGGCACAAGCCTTGGACGAAGACGGCAATTCGCTGAGCTTTGTACCGAAAAAGATCAAATCGTTGTTGGATTTTGAAACTTTTTTCGGTGGTAATTTTGTGCCTGCCCGCTACCGGGTCACACTCGATACCGGCGCCGGTAACATTGTAACGGCCGTTGATCCGCGGGACGCTGGTGACAACAGCCGTCGCTATTATCTTTACGACGGCATCAAAACCTTTTATCAAAACGGCGGCGGCGCTTGTTACATTGTGTCCGTCGGTTCCTACAGCGACACGCCGGCTTACGGCGACACGACAACGCCCGCCGGTCTGGTGGGAGGTTTGTCGCGTTTGGCAAGCGTCGACGAACCCACCTTGTTGGTATTTCCAGACGGGGTGAGTTTACCCGACGATACTACTCTCGGCACCTTGCAGTCGGATGCCCTGATGCAGTGTGCCGAATTGCAGGATCGCTTCGTCATAATGGATTTGCGCAACGGCGATCAGGAAGTCAGTATCTCTTTGGATCCAATTGCCAATTTCCGCCAGCGGGTCGGCACCGGCAATTTAAAATACGGTGCGGCTTACTATCCCTGGTTGAAAACCATTTACCGTCCCAGCGTTAGCTTCAGCCAGTTGGCGTTTTTCGATACCACGTCGACGGCGATTCCGGCCGGCACCATCGACACCTTAACCGGCGACACCGAAATCGATGCCCTCACTACCAATGCCCGAGCCGCAAACACCGTGGTTACCAATATGGTAAATGCTGTCGATTCGATACTTCCCGGCGGCCATCCCCTGACGTTGACCCGTGCCAATTTCGACGCCCTGCTCTCCCATTACAGTGGATTGCTGGACACCCTGCGGCAGACGCCGAACACACCGCTCGGTCCGGTGCGCACTGCTTTTGAAAATTTAATTTTGTTGCCACGGGCAGTTGCTCTGGCGTTTCAATCCATCAATGCCATGGGATTGACCGGTGAGTTAGGACAAGTGGTCACAAGTTTAAGCACTGACGCCACCCTGATCGCCGCTATTGTTGCATTGATCTCTTACGAGAAAAATTCCCAGATTCGCGGAGCTATCGATACCACCCGTACAGTGAGCGACGTCGATACCGATTATTCCACTTTAGATGGCACGCCCTGGATAGCGCCACATGCGAATATTGCAGCTATAACCACCAACAGTGATTCCTTCGGTGCCAATACCTATGATCGGGCCCTCGGCGCAGGCGCCGTGCTGGAAGGGGTGATGGGCACTTTGACAGCGGGAATTTTGTCGCTCCTCGAATCGGCGGAGTTTCTGGCGAACGAGAGTGAAAAAGTGCTCTTTTCCAATCATCCGATATTTACCGCGGCAAAGGAAGAAATTGAAAGGACCATGGCGCTGCTGCCGCCCAGCGGCTCGGTCGCCGGTGTCTACGCCGCCGTCGATCGCAGCCGTGGTGTATGGAAGGCGCCCGCCAACCTTGCGCTTTCCGGCGTTAGCGCGCCGGCGGTGAAAATTAACGACGAATCCCAAGCAGGCTTAAACGTGCACACCACGGGTAAAAGCATCAACGCCATACGCACATTCACTGGCAAAGGTATTTTGGTTTGGGGAGCCCGCACGCTGGACGGCAACAGTAATGAATGGCGCTATATTCCGGTGAGGCGTTTTTTCAACATGGCCGAAGAATCTATCAAAAAGGCTACGGTACCTTTTACCTTCGAACCAAACGACGCCAACACATGGATTCGTGTGCGTGCGATGATCGAAAACTTTCTCACCTTACAGTGGCGCGCCGGCGCCCTGGCCGGTGAAAAAACCATTCATGCGTTCTATGTCAAAGTTGGTCTCGGTGAAACCATGACAGCGCTGGATATATTGGAGGGTCGCATGATTGTGGAAATCGGCATGGCCGTTGTGCGTCCTGCTGAATTTATCGTGCTGAAGTTCGCACACAAAATGCAAGAATCTTAGTTAACAAACCTAAAAACCTACAACGAGAGTGCTCACCATGGCAGAATATCCGATTCCAAAATTTCATTTTCAGGTTGATTGGAGTGGTACCAAGATCGGTTTTACGGAAGTGACCGGGCTTGAAGTCACTACAGAAAAAATCGAATATCGCGACGGTGCCAGCCCGGAATACAACAAAATTGTAATGCCGGGGATGCAGACCTTCGGCGACTTGACATTAAAACGGGGGGTCTTTGCCGGGGACAATGAATTTTACGATTGGTGGAATACCGTCTCCCTCAATACCATTGAACGTCGCGACATTACCATCAGTTTGCTCAATGAGTCCCACGAGCCGGTGGTGGTATGGAAGATTAAAAACGCCTGGCCGACCAAGGTGACGTCCACCGACCTCAACTCCACCGGCAGTGAGACCGCCATTGAGACCCTAGTGTTGGCCCACGAAGGCCTCACCATAGAAAACGGGTAAGGGCGATGTTCGATTATCCTGCACCGGGCTTTCACTTTCTGGTGGTGTTCGAGCTGTTTCCACAGTTTCCAAACGACCTTCGTTTTCAGGAGATTTCGGGATTGTCTGTGGATATGGAATTTGAGACGCTCACCGAAGGAGGCGAAAATCGCTTTGCTCATCAGTTGCCCACGAAAACCCAATACAGCGATTTGGTATTGAAGCGCGGCAAGTTTTTAGGTTCGGGAATACTGCATTGGGCGCGGGAAGCCATCGAGGAGTATAAATTTAGCCCTACCAATCTAATGATTTCGCTGCTGAACGAACAGCACATACCGCTCTATAACTGGTATGTCATCAATGCCATCCCCAAGCAGCTCTCGATTAGTGGAATGAACGCTATGAATAACGAAATCGTAGTGGAGAGTCTCACGCTTAAATATCAGTATTTCAAATACTACGATCCCGTGAGTATCGCCCTCGACGCAGCAGCCGGATTGAGCGCTAGTATCAGTATCGGTTGATTCAACAATTGGTGAAATGCCATGCCGGTAGAAATTGGACAGCTTGTTATCAACGCCCGAGTCGTGGCCGACAATATTTCCGAGTCGCCCGCAGCCCATGGCGTCTCATCGGAGGAAGACGGCGAACAGCTCAAAATCGTTGAGCATTGCGTCGCCGAAGTACTGCGCATTCTCGAAGATCGGCAGGAGCGCTAAGCGATGTTGTTCGAGCAGGGCAAGTTAGAAAAAATGACGCTCCGGGTCATCGAATACGCCGATGGCAGCCGACCGGAGGTATCTGAAGATAAAGCCTATACCGTACAGGTCAACCCGGCCTCCTATAGCTTAGGCAAGCGGATCAATTATCAAAATACTCGGCCCCCGGGGAGCCAGGAAAGCACCGCCACCTTCAACAACTCCGGCCCCTCAACCCTGCAGTTTGAGATTGTTTTCGACGGCACGGGTGTCATCGATACCGCTTCCCTGTTGGATGAAATCCCCCTGGCCGGAGCCATCGCTTCGGCGTTTGCAGAGGATGAGGAGTTTCATGTCGACGAGCAAATCCTGAAGTTCGAAGAAATTGTCTACAAACTCGACGGTGAAATTCACCAACCCAACAAGGTGCAAATATTTTGGGGAAAACTGCAATTTGAAGGTGCACTGAGTTCTATCAATTACAGTTACACATTGTTTCAACCCGACGGTTCGCCCCTACGTGCCAAAGCCAACTGCACTTTCCAGGGCACAAAAACCGGCGAACAGATCGCTCTGGAGGAAAATTTAAGTTCCTCGGATTTAACCCATCTGCATGAAGTGAAGGAAGGCGACAACCTCCCCTTGCTGGCGCAGAAGGTCTACGGCAATTCGGAATTGTATCTGGAAATAGCGCGGGTCAATAAATTGATTAACTTCCGCCGGCTGCAAGCGGGTACGCGGGTGTCATTACCGCCCATTGAAAAAAAGAGTAAGGCATGACTATTGCTCCCCTCCGACAAACGGCCGATGTTCCGAATCTTACTATTCAAGTCAATGGTCAGGACTTACCGGGTGCAGTACCGATTAACAGTGTGGAAATAATCAACCGAACCAATCGTATTCCCTTGGCACGCCTTCGCATAGACGACGGCGACGTGGCAACGCAGAATTTTCCTTACAGTTCCGGCGAGCTGTTTTTGCCTGGCAACGAATTGAGCATTGTCGCTGGGTATCGGGATGACGCGGAATCGGTGTTTACGGGTATCGTCTTTCGCCAACGGGCGGTGGTGCGCCGCAATTATAGCTATTTGGAGATTGAGTGCCGCGATCCCTGCGTCAAAATGACCCTGAACCGTCGCAACCGCTATCACGAAGAAGCCAGCGACAGCGACATCGTAGAAACCTTGATCGCCGAATACCGCCTGACCCCGGAAATTACTGCCACCGAGGTGGTGCATCCGCAGCTGCTGCAATATCACGCCAGTGATTGGGATTTTATGCTCAGTCGACTGGAGGCCAACGGGCAGATCTGCGCCGTTGAAGCCGGTACGGTCCGCAGTTTTTCACCCAGCCTGCAAGACGACGCCTTGGTGGATATCCATTTCGGCGACACCTTGTTGGAACTGGATGCCGAATTCGATGCCCGATCGCAAAGCGGCGCTATAAAAACCGTCGCCTGGAGTGCCGCAGACCAGGCACTGGTGGAAGCCGACGCCGCCGATCCCAGCTGGGAGGGCAACGGTGATCTCAGCGCCGATGATATGACGGCGGCGACTGAGCGGGAGGAAGACATCCTGCTGCATGGAGGTACAGTGGCCTCCGACGCTTTGCAAAACTGGGCCGACGGTGCCCTGTTACGCTCGCGGCTGGCGGCATCGCGGGGACGAGCACGCTTTCGCGGTATTGCATCGCTGCACATCGGCGACGTGGTGCAGTTGTCCTCTATAAGCGAGCGCTTTAACGGCAAGATTTTTATCTCCGCGATTCGCCACGAATTTTCCAGTAATTTTTGGTTCACGGATATTGAATTCGGCTTGTCCCGAGCATGGCATGCGGAAACGTTTGCCATCGATCATTTGCCGGCGGCGGGCTTAATGCCCGCTGTGAACGGTTTGCAAATCGGTGTGGTTACACAATTGGCGGACGATCCTGCCGGTGAGAATCGCGTGCGGGTAAAAATTCCTGTGGCCGGGATGGATGAACAGGGTTTGTGGGCGCGGGTCGCCACCCTGGATGCAGGTGGCGACCGCGGCACATTTTTTCGCCCGGAAGTGGATGATGAAGTCGTACTCGGCTTTTTTCACAATGACCCGGCCCATCCGGTGATTTTGGGAATGCTGCACAGCAGCGCCAAACCGCCACCCATTGAAGCGACGGAAGACAATCACGAAAAGGGGTACACCTCCCGTGAAGGATTGCGATTTCACTTTGATGACGACCAGAAAATCATCACGCTGGAAACGCCCGGAGGTAATAGCGTCGTCTTGAGTGATTCTGCTGAGACCATTGTGCTTGAGGATCAACACGGCAATAAATTGGAAATGACCAGTGCTGGAATCGCCCTGACCAGCGCCAAGGAAATCGCCCTGACAGCCCAGACCGATTTAAAAATAGAAGGGGTGAATATGGAGTTGAAAGCCTCCGCGGAATTGAAAGCTGAAGGCGGAGCATCAGCGGAAGTGTCCAGCAACGGCACAGTGACGCTAAAAGGAGCGCTGGTACAAATTAACTAGGCTCGCGCACAAACAGCCGTCATACCGGTATCCGCCGACATGATGAGCACACATTAATCACAAACTTAGCGATTGCAAAACGAGTGGAGAATTTCGAATGACAATGGCGGCTCGATCCGGCGATATGCATGTGTGCCCTATGGTTACCGGCACGGTGCCCCATGTGGGTGGTCCTGCATTACCACCCGGTGAACCCACAGTATTGATCGGCGGCATGCCCGCACTTCGTCTGGGCGACATGCTGACCTGCACCGGCCCGCCGGACACGGTGATTGCCGGGAGTTCCAGCGTCATGATCGGCGGCATGCCTGCGGCGCGAATGGGGGACAGCACAGCCCACGGCGGCATCATCATCATCGGTTGTCCGACGGTCATGATCGGCGGTTGACTTCCGAAGCTGTTGAAGCTGGATAGGTAATGAAGATGGCGAACGAAAGTAAAGATAGGAATTTTTTAGGTCGCGGTTGGAGTTTTCCACCGGCCTTCGACGGCCAGGGTACCAGTGTACGTATGGTTGAGGCAGAAGAGGATATTCGTCAGAGCCTTACGATTTTATTATCTACCCACCTCGGTGAACGTGTGATGCAAGGTGGTTATGGCTGGAAACGCGATGCACTGATGTTTGAACCACTCACCACAACTTTCGCTACCTATTTAAAAAACGAAATCGAAAATGCCATTTTGTTTTCCGAGCCACGCATAACCCTGAACAAGGTTAGATTCTCACCTTCTTCCGCGGAGGAGGGCCTTATTGAAATTAGACTGGACTATACCATTCGAACCACCAATACACGAAGCAATATGGTGTTCCCATATTATTTGGAAGAAGCAACGAATACTTGATTATGGATCAACATCAACGCTACAGTAATATATTTCGTCTGGACGGCACCAATCAGTTGCAGCGTATTCCGCTCGCACTTAACAATGGCTACATCCAGCCGGACGAGCGTTCTCTGCGGGATTTGATTCGCTATGGCAAGCGCTTGGCAGAGGAGATTCGCTATTACAATCCAAGCGGCCAAGCGGTGGGCGATTGGCGACCATTTTTCAGTTCGCTGGAAGATGAGAACAGCGGTGAGATACTGGCTGCGCAAAAACTCCAACAATTATTAGACAACAAACGGGATTGGCCGCCCCATGTCGCTCTGTTTATAGTCTTCCTGAAGCTGTACCAAATTTTACAGGAAGATATCAATGAACTGCCCATCCGCCACCTGCGCCACTACTACGAAAACGAACTGGGTTTAAAGCGACGAAAGGCGCAGCGTGACGCCGTCCACGTTATCTTCGAGCTTGCAAAAAACGCCGCTCCGACCCTATTAAAAACGGGCACCGAATTGGATGGGGGCAAGGATGCGCTGGGTAACCCTCTCATTTACACGACAACCAGTGATATCGTTGTCGTGGCCTCCCAGATCAAGCTGACCTATCGCTTGATTCGCGATCGCGACAAACGCGGCAACCCACGCTTTTTTATTTCCGACGCTATCGCCGACAGTGAAGGGGATAGTTGGCATACCTTTGGCCGAACGCAAATGGACATGGATAGCAGTGAACAGTTTATGCGCGAGGCGGAGTTGGGGTTTGCACTAGCCTCTCCCGTGTTTTTATTGCGTGAGGGTAGGCGGGAAATTCATATTACCCTGTATTTAAAAAATCCCACCGGTGAATTTCCTCCCGAGCACCACTTGAGTTTTGCGCTAAACGCCGAAATCACGGGTGAAGAGGGTTGGCTGACACCCGATTACTTTTGCGCCCGTCTGGTCAACAACGGTGTCGATCAACCGACCCTGAACATCACACTGATCGCCGAAGAATCCGCCGCACCCATAGTTGTCGCTGATACTGAATTGCATACGGATACCCCGCAATCGCCCTGGCCGGTGGTGCGCTTTGTGTTGAAAGGCGAATCCGGTCACTACGAAGTGCTGGCTGGTTTGCAAGTCGAACTCGCGGAAATCACCGTCGACGTCACAGGCGTAAAAGATTTGATCGTGCAAAACGAACAGAGTCAACTGCAAGGGGATAAACCCATGGCACTATTCGGCAGTCAGCCGCATGTGGGCTCGGTGTTTTATGTGGGTAGCGCTGAGGTTTTCGGTAAGCGACTGACTGCGTTTACATTGGAAGCACAGTGGCAGGATAAGCCCGACGATCTGTTTGAACACTATCGGGAATATTTTGGCTTTGTCAATTACACCTTGGAAACTGAATTTGCGGGCAGCTTTACCGTCGATTTGGATATGCTGTATCAGCGCACCTGGGTGCCTTTGCTCAACGCGCATCGGTTGTTTGACTATTCAGACCCCGATAAAAAAAGTTTTACCGTTGAGCTCAGCGATCAAAGTTTTGTCGACGCAGTGTTCGGCGAAAATAATTATTGCGCCCAACCCCAACAGCTGGACGTGGCACCGTTCGGTACCGGCAGCAAAAAAGGCTTTGTTCGGTTAGTACTAACGGGCCCCGCTTACGGCTCGCCCTACGCATCGGATGTTCCCTTCGAGGCCTTCGGCCACAAAACCTTTGCACCCCGCTACGCCCAGCAAGCCATCGAGTTGAGCCGTGACACCAGCGCTGAAGTGGTGCTGCCCAATGGGCCCTATACGCCTACCCTGGCGGGTTTGACGATCAATTACACCGCCGTCAGTGAGTTTGTTCCCCGCGACCGGCAGGCCGACAACAGCTTTTTTACTCTCGATGCCTTTGGTTATATCGAGGCGGATGATGAGATTGCCGCCCGGTTGGTTCCTGACATTCAGGGCGAAGCGTCGCTATTTATCGGTATCGAGAACAGTCCCATTCCCGCCAATGTTTCGCTGCTGTTTCAGCTCGACAAAGGTACAGCCACAGCGGATGGCGAGGCCCTTGCCGTCGGTGAAACCCGTTGGTCCTATTTGGCGGACAAAACCTGGGAGCCGATTAGCAACCCCAACGTGCTCATCGATTCGACGCAGGGCTTTCAAAAAGCGGGGCTGGTTGCCCTCGCTATCGGCGCCGAGGCCAGTATCGAGCACGAACGTATGCCGGCGAAGCTGCTGTGGTTGCAGGCGACAATCGACAAACCTGCTGACAGCGCCTGCCGGCTCTTTGCAATTAGCGATCGTGCAGTGAAGGCGCAGTTGCAGGTGCAAGATGAAGACTTGCAACTTTACGAAAAACATCTGCAAAGCACATTGCCGGCTGAAACCATTTCCAAGTTGAAAAAGCGCAACGCCGCAATAAAAAAAGTCAGCCAACCCTATGTGAGTTTTGGTGGTCGCGGCAGCGAAGAGGATATGCTGTATTTTCAAAGCAGCAGCGAAAGACTGCGCCACCGCCGGCGCGCGGTCACGCTTTGGGATATGGAGCGGTTGATTCTGAACGAGTTTCCCACAGTCTTTAAAGTGAAATGCCTGCCCCACAGCGACGCGGAGGGCAACGAAAAAGCCGGTGAACTGACACTGGTCATTATTCCCAATCTGCGCACGGTGACGACCAACAATCCACTCGAACCGCGCGCAGATGCCGTTTTGATGACGGACATTGAAAACTTTGTGAGCGATCTAACGACGCCTTACGCCAATATCCATGTCATTCACCCTATTTACGAGCGCATTTTGGTGTACGCACAAGTTGCTTTTGTGTCCGGCTTCGACGCA